>Ga0315273_10010241_pt1 | contig 11944 bp, 9 predicted proteins | sample YL17G02_0_MG_FD_205753 | JGI IMG/M metagenome (GOLD analysis project Ga0315273, IMG submission 205753) | Sediment microbial communities from Yellowstone Lake, YNP, Wyoming, USA - YL17G02_0 | ecosystem: Environmental > Aquatic > Freshwater > Lake > Sediment | place: USA: Wyoming | collected... | reverse complement strand
TCGCTTAAAAACGGGTCAGTATTAGACATAAAATTCAGCGAAACATCTTTTGAGCAAAAATATTCACGTTATTTTTGGATAATAATACCCGTTTTGGCAATTCTCTATTACTCTTACAGGAAAATCTCAATGGGATTTTACCAGGATGATGAAGTTGCTCAATATATAAACATGCTTCAGTTCTGGCGCGACCCCTGGGCAATTTTAGGCAACGGCCCCAAACCGGGATATAAGATATTCATGGTTATTCCGGCACTTATAAGTTATGATGCTGTCCTGATAGTTAATTCATTAATTGCCGCAGCAACAGTTTACCTTACGTATTTAATGATACGGGCATACAACGTCGGTTATGCATTTGTTGGCGCTTTACTGCTGGCTTCACAGCCATTGTTCGTTGACCTGTCATTCAGGTCTTACTCTGAAATTTTTACTTCTCTTTGTTTAGTTACTTTCCTGCTGTTATACAAAAAAGATAAATATCTAATTGCTGCTATTCTACTAGGTTATATATATACAGTAAGGCAGGAAATAGCTCTGTTAATTATAATAATAGGGATCATTTTCATCCGCAAAAAACAATACAAGGAAGCTGCAGCTTTAATAATATTCCCTGTTATTTACAATCTTCTTGGATTTATAAAAACAGGCGACCCGATGTTTGTACTGACTGAAATGAGATCAGTTGCAGGATTAAACTATAAATCACAGGGTCTGTTTCATTATTTTAAAGTTTATATTTTTATTGTCGGTCCCGTATGCATGACATTGTTCCTGGCGGGATTCTTTGGCTTCTTAAATAATACGTCAAAAATCAAAGAATATTTTTCAAAATATTTTCTGTTTTATATAATTTTCATCTCGATATTTGTTATTCAAATGCTGACAATGCTAAATGACGGGCCGAATCCCGGCAACTGGAGATACCTTCTGCACATTTCACCCATTTGTGCTTTCTTTGCAATAGTAGGTTTGAATAACTTATCGGTTCTATCATTTAAGAATACAAATTATGTAATCACGGGTATCTTTGCCGTACTGGTTTTCCTGTTTCTTTCAAAAGCCACAGATGGTTTCATGCTTCTGGAAAAAACCGAATATGTTAAGCTTGGCTTTGTTGCTGCAATTTTTTTGTTAAACGTATTGATATCAAATAAATCAAGGGCTCCGTATCTGAACACACTATCGGTTTTTGTTATTGTACTGGCATTTATTCATCTTGTTTTTGTAGAGCCAAAAAAGCTTTCCCCTGAAAACATTTCTGTAAAAGAAACAGCAGTATTTATCGATTCAAAGCCGGAACTGAAAGATAAGGTGAAACTGACTAATCATACGTTTGTACAGTTTTATTCATCACAGTATAAGGAAAACCCCCTGCTTTTTAAGAACCTGAATTCATATACAATTAAAGAAGCCGCAAAAGGTTCATACATAATATGGGAAAGCCACTATGGATACAGGCCCGAGTTCAGGGGATATGACAACCTGGCATACGACGTTCAGCTTGACGTTCTTCAAAAAGACAGCTCATTTAAAATTATCAAGCAGATAATTTCTTCTGACCAGAGATTCGGAGCTTTCATTTTTGAAAAACAATAGGCCGGATAAAGACTCGTTTGAACAGTGGAATGAAGTTCATGCCCTTAAACACGACCTTGATAAGTTTTATAACCACCCTAACAGGATATTCAGGTACATTGAAAATAAAAGGATCAATGTTCTTTTAAAGTTTGCTAATATACATGATGGCGAAAAAGTCCTCGATTTAGGATGCGGTATAGGAAATATACTGGAAAGAATAAAAAAAGGAATTCTTTACGGTGTTGATATTTCATCCGTTCAGATAGAAAGAGCCAAAAAAAGGTTAGGCACAAGGGTAAATTTATCTATAAGCCCGGGCGAGAACCTGCCTTTTGATAACGGGTTTTTTGATAAGATTATATGTACAGAAGTATTTGAACATGTTCTTGAACCCGGGTTGATATTTAACGAAATGCACAGGGTTTTAAAAAATGAGGGCTTAATTTCTCTATCAATACCAAATGAAAAAATGATTAATTTTACAAAGTCCTTTTTACTCAATTTCGGTTTAAGGCGCATACTTGAACCGAAAGAAAGCAACTGGGACCTGGCTTCAAAAAATAACCTTGATGAATGGCATTTGCATGAATACAGCTTAAATTTAATTAAGAAACAGGTTGATAAAAAATTTAAAATATCAAATATTAAAAGAATCCCGTTTTATTTTTTACCCTACAGGTATGTATTGGTGATTAAAAAGAGGAAATGAAGAATAAATCATGCATAATATACGGCGGAGCGGGTTTTATAGGCTCTCATATTGCTGAAGACCTTTTAGAAAAAGGTTACAGCGTATCAGTATTTGATAAAAAAAATACCTCAAAGAAAAATATAGAACACCTTTCCGGCAGGCTGAAATTCATAGAAGGCGATTTTAATAATGTAAAAGATATTGCCGGTTCACTTAATAATATCAACTATGTAATTCATCTGGTAAGCTCAACTCTGCCGGCAGATTCAAACCTTAACCCATTTTATGATATTGAAACTAACCTGAAATCTTCCCTACACCTGTTTGAAGAATGCATGAAGCATAAAGCAGAAAAATTAATTTTCATTTCTTCCGGCGGGACAGTTTACGGCAACCCTCAATGGCTTCCAATCACTGAAGACCACCCCACCAACCCAATAACATCATACGGTATTATCAAGCTGACGATTGAAAAATATCTTGGATTATATAAAGATCTTTACGGTCTGAATTATAAAATCATTCGGTTTTCAAACCCATTTGGAGAAAGACAAAACCCCAGGCTTGGGCAGGGTTTGATAGCAAATCTCCTGTATAGAATAAAGATTCACAAAAAGATCGAAGTTTGGGGTGATGGTTCTATTGTAAGAGATTATTTTTACATCCGTGATGGAGTTAAAGCAATAGGAAAAACAATATCTGATAACTCGAATAATCATATTTATAATATCAGCAGCGCTAGAGGTTATTCTATTAACCAGATTCTTGATAAATTCAAAAAAGTGCTCGGACTGGATTTCGATGTCAGCTATAAACCCGGCAGGAAATTTGATGTCAAAAAAAATATTTTAGATAACAGCCTTGCATCCAGGCATCTTAAATGGAAACCTGAAACAAATTTCAATACCGCATTAAAGAATACATGGAGCTATATTAGTGATCACGAGTAAAGATATAAGACTCTCAGTATTTTTCCCCGCATACTATGACGAGAACAATATCGGCAAAGTAGTTGATAAAGCTGTTGAGGTTCTTGAAAGCCTTAACCTTAAAGATTACGAAATTACAATAATAGAAGACGGCAGCCCGGATAATACTGCAAAAGTTGCCGACGATCTTGCAGGAAAATACCCGAGAGTAAAAGTAGTTCACCATATCCAAAATAAAGGCTATGGAGCAACATTATGGGAAGGCTTCACAACAGCCCGCTTTGAATATGTATTTTATACCGACGGGGATAACCAGTTTGACCTTGAAGAACTAAGGAAATTTGTTGCCCTGCTTCCTTACAGCGATATGGTAGTTGGCTACAGGAAAAAGAAACAGTATTCTGCTTACCGTAAAATAACCAGTTTTGTTTATAATTATGTTCTCCGCCTTGCATTTGACATCGATTTTATAGATATTGACTGCGCCTTTAAAATAATAAAAACCGATCTTTTCAGAAATATAACAGTCAGCACAAAGGATGCTTTTATTGACGCCGAGATTATGATACAGGCTAAGCTGAAGAGATACTCATTTACAGAACTTGGCGTAGTACATTTGCCAAGGGTTGATGGATTTTCGACGGCCGCAAGGCCTTCTATAATTTTTAAAACTATATGGGAAATATTCCAATTCAGAAAAATTTACAAGAAACAATTAAGTGCAGGACGAAAATAAAAATATCAAGAAAGAATCCTCCGATCTTAAAGACCTGATAATAATATTTTCGGTCATTATTGCAATTCTTGTTATTGCTTCCGTGTTTGACCTTTTCTCAAAGATCAGGGAGCTTGCAATTGAACAGGAAGCTATAAGAGTCATTGAAACTCTTTTTGTTATTTCGGTTTTCAGTATTGCATATGCTGTTTTTTTACGGCGCAGGACTAAGGAAACAAAATCGGAAATAAACGTCCTTACAGCATCTATCGAAGAGCTGCAGGATAATGTTAACAGGCTTAGAAGTACAGTTGACCTTTCCCCCGATACAATTGCTGTAAGCCGTGAAGGACGGCTTATTTTTGTAAACCAGGCCGGATTAGCATTGTTCAGAGCTGAATCACTTGACCAGGTTTTAGGAAAACACCTCAAAGAATTTATACATTATTCATACTGGGAGGTAGTATCTCAAAGAATAGAAAGCATGTCAAAATACCTGAAACAGGTTCCCCCTATAGATTTAGCAATTAAACGTCTTGATGGGACATATATTGATGTAAGCGTTGCCTCTACCCCGGTTTTATATCATTCTTATCCGCATGTAATAACTATCCTTCGTGATATTTCAGAAAGAAAAAGGAGTGAGGAAATAAAATCACGCCTTGCATCGATAGTTTTATCATCCAATGATGCAATTTACGCAATGAATATAGACGGAATAATTAACAGCTGGAATCCTGCTGCAGAAAAATTATACGGTTATTCTGAAAGAGAAGCTGTAGGGTCTGATGTAAAGATGATTATAACGCCTGAGAAAAAAGTTGAGCTTGATTACCTGCTCAAAAAAGTTGCTGATGGAGAAAAAGTCGAGTCTTTTGAAACAAAAAGGGTTCGAAAGGATAAATCTATCATTGATGTATCATTAACAATTTCGCCAATTGAAGATGAATCGGGGTTTATAACCGGTGCATCAACAATAGCCAGAGACATAACCTTTAAAAAGCAGGTTGAAGAAGAGCTGCGCCGGTATGCAGAAGAGCTTGCAATGTCAAATGAAGAGCTGTATGTGTTTTCATATGCTGCTTCACATGACCTGCAGGAACCGTTAAGATCTATTCAGCAATTTATAGAAACGCTTAACAAAAAATACAAACGCAGGCTGGGACCGGAAATGGAGGAACAGATTCATGCTGCTGATGACGGCGTAACACGAATGTACAGGCTAATATCAGATTTCCTTATGTATTCCAGAGTTGGTACTGAACGCGCTCCGAAAGAAAAAGTAGACTGCAACCAGGCGTTAAAGGATGCTATAGCAAACCTTGATATCGCTATTAATGAAAGCAAATCAGTAATAAAACAATTTACCCTGCCTGTTATCTGGGGAAATTATGTTCAGATTTCCCAGCTGTTTCAGAACCTGGTATCTAACGCCATCAAATACCAGGGCGAAAATACTCCGGTCATTGAAATTTCAGCTGAAAAGAAAGAAAATATGTGGCTGTTCGGAGTGAAGGATAACGGTATAGGAATTGAACAATGGTTCTCAGAAAGAATTTTTATAGTATTCCAGAAACTCCATGACCACCGTAAATATCCCGGCTCAGGCATCGGGCTTGCATTATGCAAACGCGTTGTTGAAAAGCACGGCGGCAAGATTTGGTTTGAATCCGAAGCAGGAAAAGGGACAACGTTTTTCTTTACATTTCCTGTAATGGAGCAAAAAACAAAGCCAAAAGCTGATGTGTAACGGATTGATTAAAAAACAGTTTAATTAGTATTTTACTCTGCTATTTAACAATTAACACATTAAGCCCTATAAGCTTAATTCTCTTTTTAATGCTTCGCGCTCAATTTCAAGCTGCTTAATTTTCTTTTCGATAGTGTCCAGTTCCTCGGGCATTGAATCAATTTCAATTCTAAGTTTGCTTGCTGCTTCATCAATCAGGTCAATTGCCTTATCAGGAAGAAATCTGTCTGAGATATACCGATATGATAAGCCTGCTGCTGCAACAATTGCCGGGTCTGTGATCCTAACCCCGTGATGAACTTCGTATTTTTCCTTTAAGCCTCTTAATATAGATATTGTATCTTCAACTGAGGGTTCTTCTACTATTACCGGCTGGAACCTTCTTTCAAGCGCTGCATCTTTTTCGATATATTTCCTGTATTCATCTAAAGTAGTTGCGCCAATACAATGAAGCTCACCTCTGGCAAGAGCCGGTTTAAGAATATTTGCGGCATCCATTGCGCCCTCCGTTTTTCCAGCGCCAATTAAAGTATGCAGTTCATCTATAAATAAAATTATTTCACCATTACTTGCCTTAATTTCATTCATTACGGCTTTAACTCTTTCTTCAAACTGTCCCCTGTAACTTGTTCCCGCTATTAACGCACCCATATCAAGTGCAATAACTGTTTTACTCCTTAGGGTTTCCGGCACTTCGTTATTCACAATTCTGAAAGCTAATCCCTCTGCTATGGCAGTTTTTCCAACTCCGGATTCACCAACCAATACAGGATTGTTCTTTGTTCTCCTTGATAGTACCTGGAGTACTCTTCTTATTTCTTCTTCCCTTCCGATAACAGGGTCTAATTTTCCCTGTTTTGCCATTTGGTTCAGGTCCCTGCCGTATTTTCTCAAAGCCTGGTAAGTCTCTTCCGGATCCTGAGTAGTAACTCTTTGCGAGCCCCTGATATCTTTTAAAGCAGTTAAAATATTATTTTTAGTTATTCCCTGTTCATTTAAAAGTTTTGCAGTATCGCTGTTATCATCTGAAATTGCTAGCAGAATATGCTCGATACTGATAAATTCATCATTAAGCCTGGCGGCTTCCTTAACTGCTGCATCAAGTACTTTTTGCAGGTTATTTGATAAATATAAATTCGCCGAAGTTGTACCCGATACCTTAGGCAGCTTTTCAATCAAACCGGTAATTTTTATTCTTAAAAAATCGGTGCTGCCTGTTATTTTTTTTATTATTGAGCCTGCAAGTGAATCTGCATTCTGAATTAATGCAGCAAGAAGGTGAGAATTATCTATCTGCTGGTTCGAATACGATAATGCAATTTCACTGGCAGCTTGCACTGCTTCCTGGGCTTTAAGAGTAAATTTATTGAAGTTTATAGCCAATTATATCTTATGTTAATTCCTGATTATTTAACAAAAATAGATTTTAATTTTGTTCCGCGCAACCTTAAAATAAAAAAGAACCGGGCTGCCTCAAAAGCCGAAACCGGAGGTTTCGTTTGTGATATTCACAATACCGCTCTTTTTAAAGAGCGGTACTTTTGAGGCAGCCCGGCAAAATCAAAAAAAAATAAAATTATTTTAACAGAACAGTTCTTAATATTTTCACATTGCCGGAACTTTGTATCCTGATAAAATAAACACCACTGGGGAGCGATTCCGCATTCCAGTCGATTTCATATTCACCGGCATCAAGTTTTTCATTCGCAAGAACCTGTATTTCTTTACCCAGGATATCATATATTTTTGCATTTACAAAATCGCTTTTTGGCAACCCGAATTTAATCTTCGTTGTTGGGTTGAATGGGTTTGGATAATTCTGGTTAACAAAAAACTCTTTTGGTATAATGCTTGATATGGGGTTAATTCCAATCAGGCTTCTGATAAATGTAATATTATAACCTGATGCTGTTGGGTTTGCCGAATCAAGCTGGGAATATGTTTTTATTGTCCATCTTCCCCTTAATGAATCTCCTGTATTTATGCCATAAGCACTAATAATTGAATCAATTCTTCCTTTTGAGATTGAAGCTACCGTATCTACTCCGGTATTATTAGTAGGCTGGAAGTAAATCGGGACATTTCCCAGTGTATTTAACCACCATTTGTATCTGAATTCAGGCAATGACCCGGATTTATTGCATATAAAATGAATTTTGGCAGTATCATTTGGACTTACATATATCCTTGTTGAAATTGGGGGCGAAATCAGGTTATATGACAGAAAAGACGGACGAATCTGGAAAACTGTATCGCTTACATCATTTGTTCCCGGGTTTCCGCTTTCACTAACTCTTACTTTAGCCTGTGTTGTTGTGGGAATATAAGGAACCGTCCATGTATAATTTCTTAACGATGCTGTTATATTATTTTGAATAACCTGCCAGTTTGAACCATTGTTGGTTGAATACTCTAAATTAATGTTGCCGGCAGTTGAAGTACCCCATATGATTAAAGGAGTTTCATTAGCCCTGAATATTTCTCCTCCATTGGGTTTTGCTAAATAAAACCCCGATAAAGTTTGCATACAAGAAGCATTTTCTGCATTCCCCCTAATCAGCTGTGTAGGCAGCGGGCCAAAAATTAAAGTCTTTCCCGCATTCAAATGGCAATAGCTCATAATAGTTCCAACTCTGGGAATAACAGGTCCTGAATAACAACCGCCTTCAACAGCATAGCATGAATCTATCGGGCCGCCGGGCCACCCGCAATTATGTGTATGCGGTGAACCAAAATTATGTCCTGTTTCGTGGCAGACCACATCAACATCCCATGAATATGTCGGAAGATTACTAAAGATTCCGTTTATATTACTGAATGCATATCCATAACCACTGTTTAAGTTTGAACAAAGAACATTCAACCATGCTATCCCCCCCATATTTCCGGCCCTTGTTGTTATATAATGGGCTAATGTTCTTGGGGTTGCTGACATGTTTGCATTCCAGTAACTTCTAAACTCATTCAACAATGCATTTGAAGTGGTTCCGTTATATGGGTCAGCTGATGTTGACCAGACCCTAAGATAAGTTACAAACAGCCTGGTATTAATATCGCGGATATATACTGCTGAAACAGTTGACATCAATGAAAGCAAATAAACAGTGGTATTTTGAACTGAGCCATACCTTAAAAATGTTTCATAATCGCTTTCAATTGCGATATCCGCCTGGCGGAGATCATTTGTCAGGTTATCCTTAAACATATTCTGCATATTACCAATTCTGCCGGGGATTTCAAGCGCTTCAGAATTGCACGTGAAATTATTTGCAAGCTTCAGTTTTGATGTACGGTATAAAATATATTTATCTGCATATTGTTCATTTAGTTTACCAATAACGAATGTTTCATTCGAACTGCTCACCAAACCGGTAATTCTTTCATTGCTGAAAGTTATGGAAACCATTGCACGGTTAACACCTTCAATATATCCCATATAGCTTACCAGCTTATCTTTAATGTCAATTTCAACATCACCGTTCGTCGTTCCGGCACAAATCTTTGAGTTTGGAGTTAGAATATCAAACCTTTCAAGATCGATACTTGCTGATCTTCCGTTTTCGATAGGGATAGTTAATATTATCTTATTTTCTTTTGTATTTAACACTCTTAGCAATTGCTGTCTATCGACATTTAAGATAATCGCCCCATCTACAGAATTTTCAAGCCAGGCCGGCTTGTTAAATGAATTATCTGCAGTAAATAATGTAGAATAATTCGTTTGCGCATTCAAATTATATGATAAACTTATAATTATAGCACAAAAAATGATTTTTTGTAATTTGTTATTCATGAATTTAATATTATTTATGATAATTTAACTTTCGGATCCAGGAATGCGTAAACAATATCGACTAGCAGGTTAATAATAGTAAAAATTACAGCCGTAAACAATACAGTACCCTGTATCATGGGGAAATCGAGAGATAGAATTGAATTAATTGCAAGTAAACCAATTCCCGGCCAGTTGAAAATGTATTCAATAAAAAAGGCGCCTCCCAGTAATGCGGCCAACCAGGCACTTATAGTTGTTATAACGGGATTTAATGCATTTCTCAAAGCATGTTTAATAATAACTTTCCATTCGCTGACACCTTTTGCGCGGGCGGTTCTTACATAATCCTGGTTTAAAACGTCAAGCATGCTTGAGCGTGTTAATCTTGCAATAATCGCAAGCGGACGCAAGGCCAGAGTTATCATCGGCAGCACAAGGTAAACCGGGCCGTTATTTACATAACCCGAAACCGGGAACCATTTTAACATTACTCCAAACAATAATGCCATTATTAACCCGAATGCAAACGAAGGAAACGAAATACCGAATAATGCAAAAATCATTGCAAGATTATCTGTAAGAGTGTATGGCTTGACGGCAGAAATAACTCCTATCAGTATTCCGACTATCGATGAAATTATCAAAGCTGATACAGCAAGCAATGCCGTGGCAGGAAATGTCTCTATAATTGTTTTTAAAACTTCACGGTTAGAAGAATATGATCTGCCCAGGTCACCTTGTACGGCTTTAACTATAAACCTTCCATACTGAATATATAAAGGGTCATCAAGTCCAAGCTGTTTTCTGACTGCTTCGATTGATGCGATATCGGCTCTTTGTCCTAACATTAATCTTGCAGGGTCACCGGGGATAACGTACATTAAAGAGAAAGTTACTGTTACTACTCCGAGCAATATCAGAATAGAATACAGTAACTTTCTAATAATAAATGTTAACAATTATTTTCCCCTTTATTATAACCCAACCCTTTTTGTTTAAACAAACTTTACAAAATACCCCTAACACCTATCCGAAAAAGAGAGGAAAGAATTTTGCTTCTTTCCCCTCTCCATATGGAGAGGGGTTAGGGGTGAGGTTTTTTACTTAATTACACGCCTTGCTGTTACAAACCGGCCGCTATAATAATCTTCATTGAGTGAGCTGGTTTTCACACCGCCGCTTGAAGATGAATGAGCAAAAACACTTTCGCCAAGGTAAATACCCACATGTGAAATCCTGCTGCCCATTGTATTAAAAAAGATAAGGTCTCCGAACTGGAGGTCTTCCCTCTTTACTTCTTCACCGACAGTTGACTGTATAATAGACGTCCTTGGAACATCAATACCCAAAGCATATTTCATCACTCTCTGGACAAATGCAGAGCAATCTATTCCATTTGTTGTTGTGCCGCCCCATAAATACGGTGTGTTCATCAATTCAATGATCTTTATCATTACAGCATCACGGTCAACTGTGGAATTTGCGTATTCGGAAACAATGTTTGTTAAAGTTTCAAGATTCGACTGATCTATCAAACTTTTTTTCTGAATACCGCTTAGCGAAGCAACTTCCTCTTTTTTAACCTTTTTATTCTTTTTGACACTGTATTCATCATCTGAATTTGAAGCTGAACACCCGATAATGCTCACAATAAACAATAATAAAACCGCTAGTGAGAGCACTCTGGCTTTTTTTATCAATAATATATCCCCCTTTTCCCGTTACAGGAATTAAATTAGATTACAAATTTAATGATTTTTGATGTTTAATGATATACCTAAAACTATATTAATGTTTATTAGTTATTTGAAACCAACAAATCTTGAGAATCAAATTCTAGTAGAACAGCTAACAATTTTTTTATTTCATTTTGTGGGTTATTCCACCAATTCGTAGACCATATCCTTACAAACTTTAAACCATAACTTTCTAAAAAACCTTGCCTGAATATATCCCAAGAATATGCTTCGGGACTTGAATGGTATTTTGAGCCATCACATTCAATTGCAATTAATGGTTTGTTAGATATTTTAGATTTAATAATAATATCAATTCTAAAACCCCCAAGTTGATATTGAGTTTCAATTCTTTTAGGTTCGATAAAGTTTGTTAACATATCTAATACTTCTTGTTCGAATATTGATTCAGTCACATTTAAATTATTTTGATCAAATTTTGTTTCAGAATTAGCGGAAAGTTGTTGTAAAATGGAATATTTTTGATCCCTATTTCCTTCTTCGATTGCCCTTGCATAAGCTAAATAAGCATAAAAAATACCCCTACCAGTATTTGATTTGGCTGCTAAAAGAACAGGATATTCATTTATAGAAGAATCTGGAATTGAAGTACAGACAAATATTTTGAATTTTGCTCTTGTAATTATAACATTTAATAACCTATGACCTTTTGATTGATTTAATGGTCCAAAATTCTGCAGAAAAGAGTTATCTCTTCTTACACCAAAGGTAGTAGAAATAATGATGATGTCTCTTTCGTCACCTTG
>Ga0315273_10010240_pt1 | contig 11944 bp, 12 predicted proteins | sample YL17G02_0_MG_FD_205753 | JGI IMG/M metagenome (GOLD analysis project Ga0315273, IMG submission 205753) | Sediment microbial communities from Yellowstone Lake, YNP, Wyoming, USA - YL17G02_0 | ecosystem: Environmental > Aquatic > Freshwater > Lake > Sediment | place: USA: Wyoming | collected... | reverse complement strand
GCGATGGCAGAACAAGCTGCATCGGATAGTGGCGGCACGATATGTTGTGGCGGCACTACGACAACCGCATCAGATTTTGTGCGCGATCGCTCTTTCCGTCTTCTTTTGGACTTTGGTTTTTGATTTTCCGCCATGTCGTCAAATGTTTTACCGTTGTTGCTTTTTTTGAAATTCGTGGCACAAAAAATAGGGGGGTTTTCCCCCTTCCAACTTTTTTTGGGGAGAAGATGATTCTTTTGCCAAACCTGGTTTTTTCTATATCCTAACCAAGATTATTGCTTGTGGACATTTCCGAAATATCATATTATCATTTTTTCCGTGTACGATGGTAGACAAAAACGGCCAAGAACTAAAGATGTCCATACCAAGAGTGATGATAAAAAAAGAAAGATTGTTTATCTCGTAAAAGCGGGAAACGGGACGGAAAGCGACGAGTATGCAGCAATTCATGAGGAAGATGAGTACGGAACCCCTGAAGCTATGGCCGTATCCTGATCATATTTTGGAAACGGAAGACTTCACCGTGACCGTTTTTCCGATCGCGATCAGCGGCAAAGTAGACAGGTTTTACGATATAGTGTGCAGCTATGAAGATAGCAAACACACCGATGTTTTTTTACTGCACGACTGGCATCCCTCCGCCCACTCCAACAGTAATAAAAATCGATGTAAAGTAAAAATATAGCATTTGTTCCGCCCACTTATATTAGCGGATGTGATAAATATTTAAAAATTCCTCTTCCTCATATTGTTCACTCAAGAAACTCCTCCGTAGGTGTGTGTTCTCTCTCTCTCCTCCTCTACAACTTCAAACTAATGGCCGCCACTGAATCCGCTTCATCTCCGCGTGTGGGAGGGGGGAAGGGCAGAGCGGATTCGGTGGCGGCTTTAAAAAAAGATGGATTTTAACATATTGTGCAGATGATTAATAAAAGCATATTGTGTTTTGCATTGTTTCTCGTTGCGACAGCACTGGCCGTTGTGACCGCACCCTGGGAACCTCTTCCGGGAGAGACTGTCATAGATTGTGATTACAATGACGTACCAACGCCCATGGAGTACGTTTACACGATACCAGATTCCTGCGAGGTCAACAAAGCATTTCCCAACTGGGCGACTAAAGTGGCAATGTGTGCTTCTAAAACCACTATATCTGCTTGCGAGAATGCGCCTCACTGTTATTGGAGAACGGCAATCTCCCAAAACACGATTGGAGGCAAACTATGGGAAGCATACGCCACCACGATTCGGGAAATCGCGCCTGGTATATACGATCTGCCCAGTCAGAATGGCGATCCTGCCGGCAGGGCACAAGTGACTGTTGTTGGAACCGGAATCGTACTATACGATTGTCTGGACAGCGTAGCAGAAGCTCAGCTTGCTAAAGAAGCCTTGCGCGCCATTGTAGGAAACGCCGTGGATAACGTACTGGCCATCTTCTATTCACACAGCCACGTGGACCACTTCCTCGGGTGCCCAGGATGGGTAACCCAGGCTCAGGTTTATCCCAACGGTCCAGTTCACATATATGCACACCTGCAGTTCCTCCTGGCCCTCAACAACGAAATAGAAGTCGCTGCTGCTATAACAAAACGCACGGCCAATCAGCTCGGGAACCATCTCGAAGCCGGTCCAGATGGAAGTCTTTACCCGATATCAATATATGTCCCAACTATGAACTTTTTCTTCCCGACGGACAACATGTCGCCCCTCTCCACTACCACGATCGTTATTGGAGGCCGCCCATTTGTCGTCATGCCACTCCCGGGAGACACGGATAGCACCATAGCACTCTATGTGCCCGATAGGCAAACCGCGTTCATATCCAGTATATACTACAGGAACCAGCCTTTCATCGGCACGATACGCGGTGGTGCGCCGCGCGATATTACCAGGTGGATCAGTTCTATAAACTCGATCCTGCAATTGGCGCCAGTTGCCATCGGTGTGAGCCATGGTTGCCCGATGATGGGACAAGCCAAGATCGCATACGAGCTGACATGGATGATCCAGAGGCTAACGTACATCAAGACATACGTACTGGCCGCCATAAACCAGGGCCTACACCCGCGTGACATTGCATGGGCGCTCGAAGAGCAGAACGCTTACATTCGCAATGTCCATGGAACTACACCATTTGAGACATACGGGTATCCATATGCTGCCGCCATGGGCATGTACGTCAAATCGATCGGGTGGTACTCTGGCTTCGTCGAGGAACTTGAGCCGGTCAACAGGACAACCGAAGCCGCTAAACTCATGGAGTTGATGGGCGGGTGGGAGCGGACGACGAATAAAGCCCGCGAAGTTCTAAAAACGGCCGAAACACTCGACGATCTGAGATGGGGGTTACAATTGGCCGCTCTGGCTTGGAGGGGCGCCGATGCTACAAACGGTGATGCTACTGACGCAAAATGGTTGTACTCGGTGGCGTGCACTAGGCTCGGCTATCTACAGCTCGACCTTCCAAAGCGCAACGAGTATCTCAGCGCTGCCTTGGCAGCTGTCGCGTAAAAGCAGAGACAAACGGATGGACGCTTAGGGGGGCTAAAAATTTTATACCCAGCGTCTTTTTACGCACAATGCACGATAAAAAATTGAAAGTAGAGGATAAGAAAGTGTCTTCTCTTTTTTTAAAAGGCAACAGACGCGCATATCGCAACAAAAAATAAAGCTTTTTTATCATTTTCCACCTCTACGTTAATTCCCTTTTTTTCTCCGGAGACTTTGTTTTGCAAAACCGCCGACCATTCTTCGTCGGGTTGAAAAAAATCATCGTTTTGCCAATACAATAGGGGTTTTTCCCTTCCAACTTTTTTGGGGACGCATTCTTTTGTCAAACCTAGTCAATGCGACGATGGGAACGCGTGCACTATCGATTTTTGTTCGACATAAAAAAAGATGTTTAAAGACAATTTGTCTATAGAAAACGTGGCTTTTTTTGCATAAAGCGAGGACGGGGGCGTGAAGATGTCCATGCAAGCGATGTCAACTATATAACTTTCACTTTTGCGCGATAGATATTAAGAATGCGTCCACAAAAAAAGATGAATTTCGATTTCCGATCTAAAAGAGACTGTTTCAATGCGGCCGCCGTTCTTTTGTGTCTGATTCTAGCGTCAGTAGTAAAATCACAATCGTGCGTTGGAGATACACAGTGTGAAGATGGAGACGTATGTACCCGAGACCATTGCGTAGCAGGCCAGTGCGTGTACACTCACATCACGCCCTGTTGTCGCAACATAGGCGAATGCGCGCCTTCGGCATCACCGTGCTATGCCCTCTTTGGCTGTTTCGCACAGTCCTGCTTCTATGCGTACATACCAAACTGTTGCCAAAATGCTTCCGATTGCGTAGGAAACGCGTGCACCACAGCCGCTTGCATATACGAACAGTGTGGCTATACACCCATCACTGATTGCTGTCGGCGCGATTCCGAGTGCAGCGATAGCGACTATTGCACCGACGACTACTGCGTCAATGGCGACTGTGTCCACGTTCCCATAAACGAATGCTGTCATGGCAATTCGTTTGAATGCGACGATGGAAATCCGTGTTCAAACGATACTTGTGCAAACTGCAACACATGCGCAGGTCGTCCTTTCACATGCACTCACGTGATCGACGATATCAACTGCTGTCTGTCGAGCGCCGATTGCAACGACAACTGCGTCTTTACGGATGATACGTGCGTCAACAATTTCTGCGTCCATACACCCAACGGTCCTGGCAACTGTTGCACAACTAATGCCGAGTGCAACGATGGACGTATGTGTACTACAGATACGTGCACCAACGGGATGTGTGTCCATTCGCAAATTTCTGGCTGCTGTCAGACCGACGCCAACTGCAATGATTTGGACGCCTGTACCACTGACACGTGCACAAATCACGTGTGCTCGCACGTGCAATTTCCCGAATGTTGCAATTCAGTTGCCGACTGCAACGATGGAAATATATGCACCTTTGACTTCTGTCGTACGACCACTCATACGTGCGAGCATTTTCCGCTTGATAACTGCTGTCTTGCGAACTCTGATTGCAACGACAATCTCGCGTGTACCACAGACACATGCAATACTCAAACCAACAAATGCAGCCACACGCCAATCTACGGCTGTTGCTATACAGGGACTGATTGCAACGACAATCTTCCGTGCACGATAGATTTGTGTGCAAACAGCACGTGCACACACACAAACATTTCTCACTGCTGCTTGTCAAATTCCGACTGCGACGACGACGAAGACATCTGCACCTTGGACCTCTGTTTACAGAATCATTCGTGCTCACATTTGCCCATCGTCGGTTGCTGCCACTCGAATTCCGACTGTAGCAATTCTACATCCTGTACCACGTTTAATTGTGTCAGCAATCGGTGCGCTGCCTCTAGTATTCCTGGTTGCTGTAGTATCGACGGCCAGTGCAACGATAACAACGTTTGCACAAACGACACGTGTAACGGCAATACGTGTGTTTTCACGCCGATACCTGGATGCTGCAGTAGTAGCCTTGACTGTGGCGCCTCAACGATATGCGATACTCTGGTGTGCAGTGTTGGCGCATGCCATGGGTTCCCCTCGATCAATAGCAGCAATTGCGAACCCGATTTCAACGAGTGCACGGCCGACGTGTGCGACGGCTTCGGCTCGTGCATTCATCCAAATAAGACCTACGGCGCAGCATGTCACGCTGACGATAACGAGTGCACGTTTGACGTGTGCGACGGCGCTGGCAATTGCGTGCACATAGACGCGCAGAACGATACAGCGTGCACGCCAGACAACAATAGCTGCACGAGGGACGTCTGCGTGTCTGGAACATGCGAACACATCATTGTCCCCTCGTGCTGTCTTTATGATGCCGAGTGCGACGATGGCATAAATTGCACTACAGACGTTTGCAACCCGCAGACTAATCGCTGCCAGCACAATTTCTTCACCTGTCCTTTCGGAACGTGCGGCTCTGATAGCGACTGCGACACCACGATCGGATGCCGAAACGGCATCTGCAACACGACGAGTCACACGTGCGAGGACGCGGTACCGTATCCGGTGGGGTGCTGCCACACCACATCGGATTGTCCGGGCCTTCCATGCAAAATAGCGCAGTGCATAGATTCTCTTGGAATCTGCGGCTATTACGATAGAAACCAGCTCGGAAGTCCAGAGTGCGATCCAAATACGGGCCTGCCGTGTCTCGCTCGGCTGTGCATATCGCGAGCAGAGTTTATTAGTGCAGGAATCAATGACACGGCGATTGGTACTGGAAGGTGTGCCTTCCAGCCTGCGACACATATCTGCCATACGATAGCGGATTGCCTGGACCTTTCTCTCTGGCCATTCGTCACGTACTGTTCCCATCCAAACCCTATTCACCCCGACGCCGGCGTCTGTGTCGTGGGACTTGGCGCTTACCAAGTTCAGATAGGGCGGACAAACCTGTCGTGCACGCCGGGGCAGGAGGGAACGTGCGACGGTTTCGCGCCGGTAGGAGGTGGCGGAATATATACTTGCGACCCTGAAACGGACACATGCAAATGCTCTGTGCCGTGCAACGAGACCAGTGACTGCCCTCCGGCATACATAGGAAACGCTACGGGAGTCTGCGCGTCTGTGACGTGCGTGTCTGGTGAGTGCTCGTATTCACTCGTCGTCAACGATTTTGGCTATTGCGAGCGTACTTATGTTCCAGACATACAATGCGATGATGGAATAGGCTACACCACTGACAGCTGCAACCCCTTTTCGCAGAGATGCATTCATCTGTACGACGGCCGCATACCCGTTACGTGCGTAGACGACTTTGGATGTCCGGGATATTCTGGAATCCCCTGCAAATCACAACACTGTGTATCTGGATTCTGCCAGACCGTCGACGACTGTCAGATATATCAATGCCCATCTATGGCGTGCAATAATGCTACCGGACTATGCATGCCCACAGGATTCTCTGGATGCGGCGACGGAGACGTCTGCACCACGAATTACTGCAACATGACCACGCACACGTGCGTGACAGTTTTAGCAGAGACGTGCGATCAGTGCGCCAACAGAACCTGCGTCGACCACAATCTCTGCACGATAGACGGCTGCGATCCCGACGACGGACAGTGCTATCACATAAGCAAACAGCAAACATGCCTCGACCTGGATCCGTGCACCGACGACGTATGCTTGCCGCAAACTGGACAATGCTCCTATCCCCCCAACTGCACCGGGACTAGCGGATGCTCGTCGTCGCAGTGCTCTTGCAACGGAACGTGTGTTCTCGAAGGAAACGCGTGCGACGACGGAAACGAATGCACCGTGGACACGTGTCTCGGTGGGGAAACGTGCGTGCACAGTTGGATATCTGGATGCTGCGTGACAGACTCGAACTGCACCGACGCAAACCAGTGCACGCAAGACACATGCAACACGGTCACGCATGTGTGCTCGCACACGGCGATACCAAGCTGCTGCATAATAGATTCGCAGTGCAACGACGGAAACATCTGTACGTCTGACGTGTGCAATCTGACGTCGCACGTCTGCGTCTACGCACCCATATCAGACTGCTGTACGAGCAACCAACAATGCGACGACGGAAACGCGTGCACGATTGACTTTTGTTCGACATAAAAATCGAGTTTTAATTTGCAAATGAATAGAGATTTTTATTTTTATTACGGGAAAGAAAGTCGTCGTTTTTTTAGTGAATATCTGAAATCGCTCCTTGTCATCTAAAAGACAAGGGATTTCTTCGCAAAATATTTTGTATTTTCTTCTCTAAAAACTTGCAGTTGGATTCTTTATTAAAAAAAGGAGCAGATTCCATTAAATGGCAGCAGAAACTCCCGCGGAAACTCCTCCTACAGCCGCGCCATCACAAAACATGACCGAAAAAGAACGAGCAGAGCTCGTGTCTCGACGACATCTCATGCAGCACTTTGCGCAGTTTTCCGTAAACTGCCTGGGCGTCGCCTCCAAACTCAAAATCCACAAAAAGGTGGCTTACAAGGCATACCATCAGTGGTGCCAGCAGCAAAACATCCCAGAGGAAATTTCCGGGACCGCGTTTCAAAAGTTCATGGTGCGCTCGCACCGGAACGTCTCGTTCTCGAAAAAAAATGGATTCTACACGGGCGTCGGACTGCGGGGCGAGGAGCACGCCGCGTGCCTGAAAGTGCAGAACCAGACGCTCGTCGACAAGCTGACAAAGATTATCTCAAAGTATCCGCTGATCACGCTAGCGATGTTCGCGTGCCCAGACGGCAAGACCTTTGCGTACCCCAAGGTGGGCGTCGTGAAGCTGCTGTTTGGCGACGACGTGAACTGGGAGAAGCGCTTCCAGCTGATCGTGAGACGCCACGAAGAGTTGATGGAAGCGCAGGACCCGCCGTGCGAGGGCAAAAAGGTGGCCGAGCTGCTGAAGAACTACTCGCGAGAGGTCGTGCACAAGCTCGCCACTACGATCGGGGAGCTACTTCCCGCGCCTGGCGTGGTCGAGAAAGAAGACGTCGACAACTGCCGCGCCAACTTTGCGTGGTTTGATCTCGCCACTGCGATCGTTCGGCAAGACGTGTGCCTGATGTGGATATCGACCAGCAGGATGGTCAACATGGTCGTGGACCACGTGCAGGACGATAGCAACGGCGGCATGGGGACAGATGTCGTGGTCAAGGTCCCCGCCGACGTCGTCGTCAACGCGTTTCCAATGTACATTGGCTCTTTGCGCGATTTTTTTTAAAGCAAAACATAATTTGCAGTATTTTTTTTGTTGTCTCTCCTCTTATTTTTTCCCCCGAATCGCTCGACAACAACCTTCCTCAATACGTCGTCACATTCTACTGTTGCCTCGCCATTGCACTACGGCTGGGAACAGATGGATAGAAATGATACTTTTATCGTTTTTAGTAGTTTTAAATAAAGCGCTTTGTTTTAAACTTCAGACCCGATATAAAATCGTCGGTTCGATAACCTGGTTTCGTCGCAAAAAACTCTCAGTTTTTACACACACACACACACAACCGCGCGTATCCCGACAGAGAAAAACAACAACATGGGTCTATTCAACAAAACCCCGGAAACTCCGGTTGTCGATAGTTCGAAAAAGATATCTGCAATACTCTGCGACATTGGTTACATTCTCGTCGTTTGCACTGTGTCTTCGATCTGTCTGACTGCATTTGTCACAACCATGATACAAATCATGGTGGACGAGCCCGTCGGCGTCTTCTCTGCTTTCGACGTGTACATCTTTCTCGTCGTATTTACCTTTGTGCTGCTGCTGGGGGTGATAGTGCGCATCGAAGCGTGGCTCGCCCGAGTAAAAAAAGAGGAAGAGGAGAAAAACTCGTGCGTTCTCGACGTCGAGCCATTTTCGGCGAATCTCCCCCCCAGCATCGGCGGCCTGCTCAAGGGAGGCGGAGCTTATCTATTTGTCATCGACGTAAACGTCGCCCTCACCGTGCCGATACGCTCGATCGGGTGCGCGAAGCTCAAGAGACACACCATCGTGCTGTCTTTGAAAGGCGCCGAGCAGACGTCGATAAACTACCAAGATAACGCAATAGCGTCGCAGGTATATGCGCACATATCTCGAACCTTGGGAGGTGGGAGACCCACGGCTGTTTGTAAATAAACGGGAAAAATGTAATATGCATTTTTGTGTAAGGGGGGGATTTTTTATTTTACTTGTCCATTCAGATATCTTAATTGAAAGCTGACGCGTATATAATTTGAGACTGCACACCAAAAAATACAAAAATCGTATCAGTACACACTGAAAATTATTAACAGATTTGCAATCCAGTCGGACCTATGTCAACGGGCTTTTTTGGTCACCGGAATTCTTCTTCTTCTTCTTCTTCGTCTTCTTTGCTCCCATTTTACTGTCCGGAGTCTCATAAGTGCGTGGCCACGTTTCGGATATGCACAGTTGACTCCGTTGTGTAGCGAGTTGAGGAGCAGGACTCGTGCTCTGTGCACGGCCGAGTTTGATCGATGGTAGGTGCGCCCTGTTCACGGTTGTTTCCATATGATACGCTTGCAGCCCTTGCAACAAAGAAGGGGCACTATGAGCGTGTCCAACGTCTACTAGTCTGGGAAGCCAGATGTGACACTGACGCACTGAAGGGAGGGTAGTCAACAGTGTGCACATTGTTTGGAAATCTTTCGGGGAATTTTTCTGGTCCACACAGGGTAGCTTATAATGAAGTAACTGCCAAATGTATTCCACGCTGGGGCTAATGTGAGGCTGGCGTAACTTCACCCAGCGAGCCGCGGCGGCCATATTCATCCGTCGCGCAGCCATCAGCCATGCCATCGCTACAATGGCTGATTGGTTAGTGCCTCTACGCACAATTAGATATCATGTTATATGAACAAGAAGAAGCGGTAGTACATACGTGGCACAATATATGATAACGCGACGGTCCAACTGTTGCGATTTTTCAATAAAATCGCAGCAGTAAGGTAGTATGCGCCAAAGTTCCGTGTGCAAACCTGTGGGGCACATCCATACGGAATACTCGCGCGGGAATGAACCGTCACTCTCAATAGATGGGAATCCGGGATCTGCTCCGAGAGGCGATACTTCATCCCCGACTTGTAAGAAGGAATAGCGCGACCAATGGAAGTCGGGGGGAAGTAAGTTTGTTGGGCCAGCGAGCAGCGTCCGGAGCTCGATGATCGCTGCTGTATCGTAATTATAGTCGTTAAAGGGGTCACAATCTCTTTCAGGTATTGCACAGTGGCATGCTGTTTTTAATTCAGATGCCATGTACTACCTACTAGTACTTTATACATACACACACACACACACATACAAACAAAAAAACCTAATAATACACCATTCAACAATGATGGAGGTCTTTTTTTTGACTTGCCAGGTCTATAATCCTTTGAAGACGTCTTTATATATACACACGTTGATAATATTATAAAGATTCAATAACGCGATGACCGTGATCCCAGCATCGGAACTAAGATTTCCGAGACAAAAGCTGGTTCAAAAGTTTTCAGCGCGACAACCAACAATCCCGGATGCACATCCCCGCGGCGCACTCTGTCGATCTGCACCACGTAAACGGTATCTCTGGGTTTCTCAGATGACGGCGCGACAACATTATGACTGTCGCGCTGTTCAAATGTATCCGTGCGCGACATGTCTATGCCAAAAGTAGCGTTGCGCAGCAGATGAAAGAATATGTCGCATGCAAACGCGTTGGAAAGCACAACAGTTACGCTCCTCGGCGACGTTGTGTCTACTGCTGGCATCATATCAAAGAATGCCGGGATTTGCTCGGAAACAAACACGATCATCTCTTCGTAGCGTTTGTCGCTCAAACTCATCGCTGAGATTGTTTCTTTCAAGATCTCTGCCATTGGCAGGAGATAAAGCGAATCGCGTCGAATATAATATTCTTTTTTGCAGTAAAAAAGCTTTTTTTAGTGTCTCGTCACTCGTCAGGCGTGGAAAACAGTGGCAGGGGGGAGCAGGGGGTTTTTTTATTTGATACCTCAAAAAAGATTTTTTTCGTAAACCAAAAAACAATATTTCCTACAAACGCCGGCAGCCGTCGAAGAAGTCATTTGTTAGTTTTATAACTTGCAACAACCCAGAGGCGATTACGCGCTCAAAAAATGTCAACTGTAGACGCGCTATTCAATTTGTCGTCTTCGGAAAGTGATGCCCCAATCATCATAAAGATTCCGAAAAAGTCGCCGCAACCGTCGACATCGTCATCATCTTCCCGCAGACGCAAAACTTCCGAAGAGTTAGAAGACGAAAAGAAGAAAAAGAAGCAAACAAAACGGGTCTCTTCCGTGCCGATAAAGCCTCCGACAGACGAAAAAGATGTCGGAACCAGGCATCACCATCATAAGCAGGCGACGACAACCAGACGGCAGATTCAAAAGGCGCAAAAATCCGACAGGCGCATCTTTGCGGCTGCTCCCATAGCGCGCGTCATTCGCAGACTCATCTACGTGCGCGGCGGACTCAAGAAAGATTCTCCCAACGAGTCCAAATATCACGTATCTGCCGACATGCTAAATACTGCTATATACGCCGGCGAAGCGTTTACGCTTCACGTCGCTACAAAGGCGAACAAACTGGCAGAACACGCAAAACGCGAGACCATAAAGCACATCGATTTTGTAAAGCTGCACGAACTCTGTCCCGAAGTCCCGGCGGCGGCGCCGCTCAGCGTCTTGAAAGGACGAGAAGAAACGATGGCAGAATAAAAAAAGCCGAGGAAACAGTGTAGAAGTTACATTTTCGGAACGCGCAATCATCGCGAATTCTTTTTCGTCAACATAAACGAAAGTACATCCTTTGGAATATAGAGAGAAACAAATAAAAAAATACGTTTAACATATATTTTTTCGAAAAAATTCATACAACAACAAATTGAGAATTTTACATTTTTTCCCAAACATCACATGGCATGCAGCGTTCTAATGGCCGCTGCACGGGAAGACAGAGACGACTGCACCGATTTTTTCCCGGTATCGGTGCCCTCTGTAGAGAGAGGGCGATCGCTTACCTATCGTCCGTCATCTACTTTTTCAGGGAAAAGTCTTCCAGCAGCAAAGCGTGTCTGCAGAAAACGCCCGACAAAGAAAAGGACAAAGCCTGTCATTTCTCAACGCTTGGAAAAGGCCGACGGCCTCAGGATCGTGCAGCTGCTGTCAGAGAAGCTCGACAATCATTGGACCGTCTTTCTCGGACGCGACAAAAAGTCGTGCTCGCTGCGCAAGTGGAAGGGCTTTTTGCCCAGCGTCGACAAATACCACGAGTACTCTGTGCTGTACTACGAGGAAGTGGATTGCTACGGCAACAAATCGCAGGAAGATATCTCGCCGTCGTCGCTGAAAAAAATATGCGCGATAAAAAAGATCACGAAATCTTCCAGAGTCACCATCCGCGACGACGTGCTAGAGATGATGTTGTCAGA
>Ga0315273_10010239_pt1 | contig 11944 bp, 16 predicted proteins | sample YL17G02_0_MG_FD_205753 | JGI IMG/M metagenome (GOLD analysis project Ga0315273, IMG submission 205753) | Sediment microbial communities from Yellowstone Lake, YNP, Wyoming, USA - YL17G02_0 | ecosystem: Environmental > Aquatic > Freshwater > Lake > Sediment | place: USA: Wyoming | collected... | reverse complement strand
GTTCCGCCTTTTGGCGGTTTAAAGCCGGCACGACCTGAGGATCTATACGGGACAGGAAGATTTTTGCTTGTAGTGCATACCCAACCAGAAAAAAGCCTACCCAGGCAAGTACTCCCAACCAGACCCGGCTCAATAGCGTTGGCTGGGATAAGAGCACCAGGCTGCCTATGGAACTTGCCCATGTCAGGCTCAAGAAGAAACTCATGCGGAGCGGGTGTACGGTGAGAAATTTTAGAAAAAAGTATCCTGCTAGAAAAGCTGATAATAAAAATAATCCCCAAATCATGGACAACTCCTAAGTCGAATACGGAAAAACCAATAATTTGACCAATATTATCAGTTCTAAATCTTTGGGTCAATAATAATAGGTCAGACTCTCAGATATAGGCAATTATGCCTATACGCGCATCCGTCAGATGGCGCTCTGCCTCCTCTCGAGTCAACCTTATAATCTCAGCACATTCCCAAGGAATAGAGGAGATAACTTGAGATCATCCGCTTACCCAAAGATATTTTCACTACTAATCATTGCGCCTATTTTATTGGTTTTATTATCAGGCTGTAGCAGTAAAGTTTCTTCAACTCAGGAAGATCTTTCAATGGCCTCCATGGATGGGATGCCTCCGGAGGTGAAAGCCGCCCCCGTCACAGTTCAGCAAGCCTATCAATTTGCAGAGGCTAACCCCGATGTAATGAAACACATCCCATGCTACTGTGGTTGCGGAGCCATGGGACATACCTCGAATTATGCGTGTTATATAGATGATGTGGATGCAAACGGGAAAGTCACCTTTGATACACATGCGCTGGGCTGTTCGATATGTGTGGATATCACGCAGGATACCATGCGTTTGATCAAACAAGGTAAGGCTGTACCAGATATCAAACTTTATATTGACCAGACGTATTCACAATACGGACCATCCAATATTCCGTGATTGATCAAACCCCGCTGAAAAAACAATTAAGCCATTGGTGGCAATGGACTCTCTTGTCTGTACTCGGGCTGGTGGTATTTTTTGTACCTCTCCCAGCGCGGGCAACTACACCCATCGACCAGATCTTCCATATTGATGCCAGGCGATTTGAGTATGACCCTGCCATCCTCAAAGTAAACCAGGGTGACCGGGTGACGATAGAATTGGCTGCGACGGATGTAGTGCATGGTTTGGCGATCGACGGGTACAACCTGGAGACCACTGCAGACCCAGGAAAGACAGCTCGGTTGACTTTTGTAGCTGACCAACCAGGTACATTTCGCTTTAGATGTACGGTCACATGTGGCAATATGCATCCGTTCATGACTGGAAAGCTGGAAGTTGGGCAAAATTCGTTATTATGGCGCGCCATAGCCTTCACCGGGCTGGTATTAATCGCTGGTGTGTGGATGGGGCGTAAATGACCCGCTTGCAAGAGATCCCATGGGTTGAAAAAGTTGGCTTAAATGAGCCGGCTGCGCAATTTCGGAAACGTCTTCAGCCTCCTGGTCGTCTTAATCTCTATCAACTCGCCTGGCTGCGCCCCCTGATCGAGAGCCAATGGCCTCAGTTCCTGATCCGCATGCTCACTCTGGCAAGTTTCGTGTTCATCATTGCAGGGGGGTTGTTCGGTTCTCTCGTTGGCAGTCATAACATCGCCATCATCTTTGTCTGGATTGCCTGGTGGACCGCGCTTAAGCTTGTGTTCATTCCAATTGGTGGACGTTCCTGGTGCAGCATATGTCCCATCCCCCTGCCGGGTGACTGGTTACAGCAAGGCGGGGTATTGCAGACCGGGCGTCGGCGATACGGGTTGAATTTGCGCTGGCCAAAACGCTTGAGGGGTTCCTGGATGCAATCGGGAGGTTTCCTCCTGATCGGATTGTTCAGCGCAGTCACATTGACCGACCCACAGGTGACGGGTTGGGTATTGGTGGCGCTTTTTGGGCTGGCAATAGGGTTGAGCCTGGTCTTTGAGAAACGAGCTTTTTGTACTTACCTTTGTCCAATTGGCGGTTTTAGTGGGATATATGCGCAGACCTCTCCAGTGGAAGTGCGCATCATCGATAAAGAAATATGTATCAAGCATGAGGTCAAATCATGTTATCAGGCCTGCCCTTGGGGCGTGTATCCAGTGGCATTCCGAGATAACTCTGCCTGCGGTCTGTGCATGGAATGCCTGCGCGCCTGCCCGAGTGATAACCTGGCGTTGAACGTACGTCCATTCGGTACCGATCTTGGCAAGCCGAAAACTTCCACCCATTTAGATGAAACCTTCCTGGCACTTGTCATGTTGGGTTCAGTCGTGACCTTTGCAGCAGTTTTCACCGGACCGTGGGGCTGGTTAAAATCTGCCGCTTTTGATATCGGTTCGTTGCCCTGGTTTGGATATGCCTCTGCTTACCTGGCGATCAACCTGCTCCTCCTGCCAGCCATCTTCAGCATGGCTGTTTGGGCTGGGCAAAAATTCACGGGTACATGGGTTTCTTTCAAGCGCGCCATTGCCACTCAGGCGCAGGTGTTGCTCCCGCTGGGTTTGATGGCCTGGATCGCCTTCACAGTTTCATTTGCTCTCCCCAAGCTTAATTTGGTGCTGGGAGTGCTGAATGACCCCTTCGGTTGGGGTTGGCATTTACTGGGCATATCCGAAATTGGCCGAATGGTGAACATGGCAGGAATCAGCATGGTATTTCAGGTGATCCTGCTTCTGGTAGGTCTGTTCTGGTCTGCCAGCGTGTCAGGGAAATTGTCCGCGAAAAGTGAGAAAAAATCTTCACGCTTGAATCTTCCGGTTCTGGCATTCTGCCTGATATTTACATTAACGATGCTCTGGTTATTGGTAGGATAGATGATGAAAAAAGAGTGGCTTGCACGCGGAATCGTCACCCTTGGTTTGGCAATTGCAGTTGTCATCCCTGCTGTGGGTTGGTGGCAACAGCCCCAAGGTATTGTGGTGCATGCCCATATGGCTGAGACGGGTGGGTGGACGCCTGAAAACCTCACCGCGGAGGTTGGAAAACCTCTGCACCTGAGGTTGACTTCAGACGATGTCACCCATGGGTTCGCAGTCGGACGGCTCGACCAACCCGCAGTGGATGTGGTGCCCGGTGAGATGACCGATATCACTCTGGTTTTTGATAAACCAGGCAAATACACTTTTTATTGCACCCGCTGGTGCAGCATAAACCACTGGCGCATGCGCGGCACTATCGAGGTTACAGATCCCAATATTAAAGCTGAGACCGCCAAACCGCCGCTTTACGTCACCCTTGGTCTGAATATCGATGCCGAACACCATACCTCAGCCATCCCTGCCCAAATGCCAACTGCCTGGCGTGGGGCGCTGCTCAACCGTGCTATTCCTGCTGAATATACAAATCGTGATTTCTATCTCTCCCATTCCCCCGTTGACCTATGGCTGGCGTTACGTTCAGAGCCATCTTTCAAAGACCTGACCGATCAGGACGTTTGGGACCAGGTGGCATGGGTCTGGCAATCCAACACTACGACTGATGAGATCCAGATTGGCGGTGAGCTATTCGCAGCCAATTGTGCTGCCTGCCATGGTGAAAATGGGGCAGGCGATGGGGTGTTTGCAGATCAGCTTGCAGGCGACACAGGGAACGCCAATGCAGATACTAGCATGGGAGCGCATACCCTGCGTCCGGCAGACTTCACTGACCCAGGCCACATGCTCTCCACCAGCCCAGCCCATCTACAGGGAAAGATCATACGTGGTGGGATGGGTACCGGGATGCCCTATTGGGGACCCATCTTTACCCAAGATCAGACCTGGGCGCTTGTAGCCTATTTATATACGTTTCAATTCAATATGGAGGTCCTAAAATGAGTCAACAAAAAAACAATAAAAAACAAAAGCATAGAAAGAAGAAACAACCTTGGCCGATGATATTACTCTTTGGAACTGGGCTACTACTGGTTGTCGGTGCTGTCTTTGCGTTTGCTAAACCTTCCCTGTCAAAATCAGCAACTGATGGGACCGGTTCAGCAAGCTTGACGGTGGACAAGGAAAAAGTGGACCTGGGCGATGTTAAGCTGGGTCAGACCGTACAAGTATCTTTCCAATTAACCAATGCAGGTGATAAAACCCTAAAGTTCACCAAAGCCCCTTATATCGAAGTGCTGGAGGGGTGCTGACCTCCCACCCCAGCCATCGGTTCGATGGCACTCAAACCTGGTGAAACCACCACCCTCACCATGCAATTCCTGATGCATGCCGGCATGGATGGGATGCATGATTTCGAGGTGCACCTTCCCAGCAACGACACAACCTGGGGAGACAAGACCTTGACGATCTTATCAAACTGGGTTCCATAAGGCATAACATTGATGATCGTTGATTTGGAGCAATGATGAACGAAAATTCACCCATCCTGAAGTTGAACCAGCCTTGCGATGATGCGGTGAACTGGGTGGTTGATAGGTTCAACCAGGTGGGTCTATCGATCATGCGCACTTTCGACCTCCAGGGCGCACGCCATGCCCAGCTCACCTGTCCATGCCCGCACCACGGCACCGATCTGTGTGATTGCCAGATGGTGGTATTACTGGTCTATGCGGGCACCAAGGAACCCGTCACCCTGATTGCTCATGGATATAACAATCAGACCTGGTTCTCCGTGGTGGACACTCCCCAGCAACGGGCTGACCCGCGTGTGTCGATGACGATTCGCCAAGTCGTGTCACAATCATTACCAGCCTTTAAATAATCAAGATGGCAATCGTGAATATATTATTCTATCGCCATTGGATCGTCCCAACCAGCATTATCCTGGGTATCTATGTAGGCTTGCCATTCCTGGCACCTGTATTCATGCATGCCGGATGGAACGATGCTGCCAGAGTGATCTACTTTATCTACTCATGGTTGTGCCACCAGTTGCCGGAGCGCTCGTTTTTCCTGTTTGGCTCCAGGTTCACCTACTCACTGGCAGAAGTCCAAAACGCCTGGCAAAATACGATCAGACCAGAAATACTACGCCAGTTCATCGGGAACCCTGTTATGGGTTGGAAGGTCGCCTGGTCTGATCGCATGGTTTCCATGTTCACTAGCCTGTGGCTGTTCGGTCTGTTATGGTGGCCTGTGCGGCACAAGTTGAAGCCGTTACCATGGTGGGGGTTAGGGCTGTTCCTGATTCCCATGGCAGTGGATGGCACCAGTCATTTCTTCAGTGACCTGGCAGGGATCGGGCAAGGCTTTCGGGATGGGAACATATGGCTGGCAGTACTTACGCATCATATTCTTCCGGCATCTTTTTATTCTGGTGATACCTGGGGCTCGTTTAATTCATTAATGAGGTTGTTAACTGGAATTCTATTTGGATTAGGAATCGTCTGGTACACTTATCCATATTTTGATAAAGCCTTTACCCCACAAGACCAATCCCTTATTGTGGAGGCTGATTCCAGCTCGACTAATACGTCTGAGAATCATACGAAATGAATGAAAAAACTGATCCAATACGGGTAATCCTAGCTGACGACCACGCCATTGTTCGGGCAGGCATTCGACAATTCCTGGAGCATGCGGGAGATATCCAGATTGTCGCTGAAGCCGATGATGGTGAGATGGCGATAGATATGATACAGCAAAATCAGCCGGATGTTGCAGTGCTGGATATTCAAATGCCCAAATCCAGCGGGATTGATGTTACACGTTGGGTGCGGGCGAATTCACCCAGGGTGGGGGTGTTGATCCTCACGGCGTTTGATGATGACCCGTACGTACTGGCTGTCTTGCAGGCTGGTGCAAATGGTTACATCTTGAAGACAGCTTCTCCTGCAGACTTGATAAGAGCTGTGCGGGATGTAAATGATGGCAAATCTGTCCTGGATGCGAGAGTGACCCAAAAGTTATTATCTCAGCTCAGTCACCCCAAGGGAGCTTCCCTTGTGGAGGCACTTACCAGCCGTGAAATGGAAGTCCTTGAGCTTGTGGCAAAAGGATTTACAAATAAAGCCATCGGCGTGCAGCTGGGGATCAGTGACCGTACGGTTCAGGGTCATTTGGCGCACATCTTCAACAAGCTTCAGGCTGGCAGTCGCACGGAAGCAGTCATGCGTGCCGTCTCTTTAGGCTGGATCTCCCAATCCGTTGGGGACATTACCGAAGAATAACTGCCGCATGACCCAGTCCAAACCTTCGAAGGATAACCTTCGCTTACCAGCCCAGGGTCTGATGATGCAACTGATAACCATCATCCTGCTGCCTCTGACGGTCATCTTATTGGTGATCACATTTGGAAGTATCACGGTCCATCAACAAGCCATGCGTTCAATGGTTGGAGAGCGAGATGCCCGTTTGGTGAGCACTGCTGCCAGAGCGTTGAACGCTCAGATCGAACTGCGGTCGAAGGAGCTGACCGGTCTGGCGCAGATGCTTTCTATGAATACATCCGAACCGATCTCATCCACCTTGTCAAACACAGGTTTCTTATTGCCTGATTTTGATCATGGCCTGGCAACCTTTAATGTTCAGGGGAATCTACTTTACACCAAGGGAGATTCCCAATTGTGGGAATCATTGGCTGCCTCGGAAAACTGGCAGACAGCATATACTGAATTATTAGCTCGACCTGGCAAGGTCAAAGTGGTTAACTCACCAGTTGATAATACATATATTGGTTTAATCTCATTTCCATTCAGAGGGGAGAACCTGGTCGTGGGGGCATTTTCAATCCCCACCCTGGTGGGAAACACACTGGTGGATATCCTGCCTTCAGAAAGCCAGCTTTCTACCTTGCTGGTGGATTCAAACCAGCAGCTTCTATATAAAGCTGGTGACGCAGGAGACTATTCAGGTGACCATCCCGGGATCGCTGAAGCCCTTAAAGGGAAAAGCGGTACAGTCTATGTTAATGTAAGTGAGGATGAGCATGTGACCGCATACAGTCCGGTCACATCAGCAGGGTGGGCACTTGTCACGGAAGAATCATGGGAAGCAGTCTCCACACCCACGTTGAGACTGACACAGATTGCCCCACTGGTCCTGGTGCCGGCTTTATTGATCATGTTGCTGGCACTTTGGCTTGGTACGCGGCAGATTATCCAACCGCTGCGTACACTGGAATCAAAGGCTGCTACTTTGGCATCGGGAGATTTTAAATCCATACAAGAGCCAGTGGGAGGGATCGCAGAGATCCAGCACTTGCAGAATGAGCTGATCGTGATGTCCCACAAAGTCCAGGAGGCCCAGCGCAGCCTGCATGGTTATATTGGAGCGATCACAACTGCCCAGGAGGAGGAACGCCATCGCCTGGCGCGTGAGCTGCATGATGATACTTTGCAGGCATTGATCGCCTTGCAGCAGCGCGTGCAGCTTGCTCAGCTTGAGCTGAGACCCTCCGCGAAACAAGGCATGTCAGAACCTGTTGAATTAAAAGAGATTGCCGCACTGACCGAACAGACCATCGAGAATCTTCGTCGCCTGACGCGTGCCTTGCGACCCATCTACCTGGAAGACCTGGGATTGGTGCCAGCGCTGGAGATGCTGGCACGTGAGACCGGCCAGGCTATGGGTATTACAGTTGAATTCCAACACCAGGGGGTTGAAAAGCGATTAGATCCAACTATCGAGCTGGCACTTTACAGGATGGCACAGGAAGCTTTGAGCAATATCGCCCGGCATGCCCGGGCGAAGCAGGCAACTTTAAGCATTTCATTTACACCCACATCAACCATCATGCAGATTGTCGATGATGGCGTGGGTTTTGATGTTCCTAAGAACCCGTCTGAGTATGCCCCAAGCGGTCATTATGGTTTGCTTGGCTTGCATGAGCGGGCAGAATTGATCGGTGCAACACTGCAGATCCGCTCATCAGCCGGGAAAGGGACCAGCCTGACCGTCAGCTTACCAGTTCGATCACCTACAATAAATTAATCAAAGGATATAAGGACTATGGCAATTTATGGAATGAGTATAAAAGTTGGTGGCGCCCTGGAAGATGTAAAACCTAGGGTCGTGGAAGCCCTCAAAGCCCAAGGTTTTGGGGTCTTGACCGAGATAGATGTTCAAAAGACACTGAAGCAAAAGATCGATGTGGATTTCATGCCCTACCAGATCCTGGGAGCCTGCAATCCCCGCTTCGCCTACCGGGCGCTTTCTGCTGACAAAGCGATTGGATTGCTCCTGCCCTGCAACGTGATACTCATGCAGGAGAGCGATGGGGTGGTGGTCAGCATCCAGGATCCTGAAGTGATGTTCAGCGTAGTGGACGAAGAGACAAAAGCATCCATGGTTGGATTTCCCCAAGAAGTAAAACGCAGCCTCCAATCTGTGTTGGATGTTTTGAAAATAGAAGGTTGATGTGGCACTTTATAGGTGACAGAACATTATTCAGCGGATTTTCTGCCGAACCTGGAAGCCTTATTCGAAAATAATCGTTAGATATTGTCAGAATAGGAGTGTGATGGATGACTCGTATAAAAATGATATCAATGCTATTCGTCCTCTTATTACTTGCAGCATGCAATGGTACAGCAACAATCCAACCAGCGGTTGAAGTGGTTGGAAAGCAGGTGTCAGTAGATGGGGGCTCATATACCGATGTAGGTGTCGCGGAGTTGCAGACCATGCTGGAAAACAAGGACTTCACCCAGGTGAATGTGCATATTCCCTTCGAAGGTGATATTGCCGGGACAGACCTATCCATCCCTTACGACCAGATTGCGCAAAACCTGGATAAACTCCCGGATAAAAATGCCAAAATTGTCCTGTATTGTCGCAGCGGACGGATGAGTGCGATCGCGGCTGAGACCCTGGTGGGCCTGGGATACACCAATGTCTGGAACCTGGATGGAGGCATGGTCGCTTGGGAGGGGGCAGGAAATACGATCGATCGGTAGAAATACCAATCGAAATAATTGATTCTGGAAGACCTAGTATACTTTATAGAGAGAAAGGGATTGTATATGATGGAAAAAGACCCTGTTTGTGGGATGGATGTTGACCCAAAAACTGCAACTTTAATATCGGAATATCAGGGGAAGACGTATTACTTCTGTGCGCCTGGTTGCAAACGAGATTTTGATAAAAACCCTGGGAAATACGTAAATCAAGTAGAGGGTGATACTGGACAAGAAAAACCGCACATGCACGCTGCCTGATATAGTCTGATAAACAACTGCTCGGTGATCAAAACAAAGACCCGTAAGAATAATCTCATGGGTCATTGACTCTATACGCCAAATGGCTTATGCATCCTTGAGTGATTCAGCCCTCCCTATTGGAAATCTTAATATGTAAAATTGCTTTTATTAGTAAGGAGGTTTCACATGATGTTTGGATTTGGTTTATTAATGATGTTTGTTGTGGTAGGCTTGCCAATATTATTAGTTGTTTTACTTGTGGTTGCAGCAGCAGGATACATTCCGAATCTGGCACGTAATGGGTCTGGGGTGCAAAATCAATCACCGGTTTACCAACCAGCGATGGTTTCCATTTCGCCAGCCACACATGTAGCGCGTTATTGTTCTCACTGTGGTACGGGGATGCAATCCGAGTGGACCCACTGTCCACAATGTGGTGCACCAGTCCAGTGATATATATCTGTTCTAATAAGTGTCAGAATTTGGGATGTAACCGGTCTATTCCAGTTTCATCTGCGGATTGCTGGAACTCAGCACCTCGTAGCGCATTCTTCCCCCACAAAACTCACTCACCAATCCCATAACCTGACTGGCGATGGCGTGGATTTCTTCCATCTCCACCGGAGGCAGGCGGTCGATGTTGATCTCGATGCTGTGGGTCTCCGGGAGGGTGAGGCTATGGTTAGCCTGCCGCCAGGTCCAGCGCCGTGTGAGCACGATGTAGCCTTCCACGAAGATGATTTCCCCAGGCAAGGGGTGCTCTATCTCGGTGGAGCCAAACGGGATGAAGTCTTCCATGCCGGTGGCAAAGCGCAGGGCGATATCCTGGGTCAGCTCATCCATGGAGTGCCCACCCACCGGCAACAGGTGCTGCAGCGAAACGATATTCCCGATATCCACCAGGGCATTGATGCTGGGCAATTCATCGTTGCGCAGCGCCCGGCGTGCCATGGCCTCCACGGATGAGCGGTATTCACTGGGCTTGGCACCAAAGGCTTTATAAGCCTCTCTCCAGGGCTTGATGTGCGGGTGTTCGGCTATGTTCTCGATGGTAGTTTGTTGGCGCACAGAGGCCTCTGCCTCGCGCAGCATCTGGATCAATCGATCAGGGGAGGGTCCATTGTGCACATCGAACGCCAGCACGACACCCCTGCAATATCCAGGGAATTTCTCAAATATATCCTGGGAGATTGAATAAGTCAGACCATTCAAGGAAGTATCACCAGGTTACAAACCGACCAAGCTGGCACCCACAGGTACCGGTAGGTCTTTTTGGCGCAGGAATTCTTCCATTGCAAACAGAAAGTCCACCAGGTATTCGCGGGTGTTAGCTTTGCCCAGGTGACCCACACGGAAGATCTTACCCGAAAGCTCGCCCAGGCCACCCCCAATGGCAATGCCCCGTTGATCCACCAACCATTTGCTCATCTCAGCCAGCTCGAACTCCGGGCGCTTGCTTACCCCGGTCACGATTGGGGAGGCGTCATCGTCATCCACAAACATCTCGAATCCAATAGCACGCAGTCCCTGCCGGACTGATTGGCTTGCATGCCTATATTTTTCAAAATGGGCTTCCAATCCCATACCCACGATCTTCTGCAGGCTGGTGCGCGCTGCCAAGATGATGTTGGTGGGCAGGGTCACAGGGGTTGGGTGCCATGTGCCCCACTCTGTGGCGTATTGGCGCCAGGTTTTTAAGTTGAGATACCAGCCATGATTGACCTGGGCGTGACTATCCACCAGCCCCCAAGCGCGCGGTGATACGCTGATGAAGCCCATACCCGGCACGGCTTCCAGGCACTTGTTGGGGGTGGTAACGCATGTGTCGATGCCCCATTCATCCACGCGCACATCTGCCCCACCCAAAGAAGAGACTGCGTCCACCACCACAACTCTCCCAGCTTCGTTTGCCATTTGTGCCAGCTCACGCAGCGGATTCATGACGGTGGTACCGGTTTCATGGTGCACCAATGCCACAACTTTGGCATCGGGATGTTGCACAAGGAGGCTGTGCAAGCCGGCTGGGTCAAGTGGTTTCCCTAGCGGGGCTTTCAGGGTGATGGATTGTAATCCGTAACCTCTGGCGATCAGGGACAAACGCTCGCCAAAGAAACCATTATCCCCCACGATGATCTTTTCTCCCGTGGCTAACAGGCTGCCGATGGCCATATCCATCAAGGAGGAAGCTGCCCCCGGTACGAAGAAAATCTCATTTTTTGTTTTGAAGACCTGCTTGATCAACCCCTGCGTCTCGTTATATATTTTCATCCACTCAGGTCCATAGTGGCGAATAACCGGGGTCGCCAGGCTTTCCAGGACATCCTCATCTACATCCCCTGGTCCAGGGGTAAAAAGCTTGAGGTGCTTGATCATTTCAATCCTCTCCATTAACCCGCACAAGCTCAACATTTGCCAGACGCAGGAACTCGAGCGTATTCTCATCAATCCGGTATTCCTGGTCGTAGACGATGCGTACCACACCAGCATTGATCAACATCTTGGCACATTGGATGCATGGGAAGTGGGTCACATAACAGGTGGATCCCTTGGTGCTTACCCCGTGCAAGGCAGCCTGGATGATGGCGTTGGCTTCAGCATGGATGGTGCGCACGCAATGACCATCCACCATCAGGTGGCTACTCTCATCACAATGTGGTAGGCCCGCAGGCGAGCCGTTAAAGCCAGTGGTCAGGATACGCTTATCCAGCACCATTACTGTACCCACAAAAGCTCGATCACATGTGCTGCGTAGTGCCACCACATGTGCAATTTTCATGAAATAAATATCCCATTCTGGTCGCATACACTTCCCTCGGTATCGATAAAGTAGATGATAATTGTATTGCAATTGTAAGATG
>Ga0315273_10010238_pt1 | contig 11945 bp, 26 predicted proteins | sample YL17G02_0_MG_FD_205753 | JGI IMG/M metagenome (GOLD analysis project Ga0315273, IMG submission 205753) | Sediment microbial communities from Yellowstone Lake, YNP, Wyoming, USA - YL17G02_0 | ecosystem: Environmental > Aquatic > Freshwater > Lake > Sediment | place: USA: Wyoming | collected... | reverse complement strand
TATCGACGACAGTTCCTTCGCTCCGAGATAGCGCTACCAACACAGGAGCTAGAGCAGGCCGGTCTACTGTCCTACCACGGCGGTAAGAACGGCTACTACCACCGTGGACCGCTTCGGACGGAAGCGTGGAACCTTGACATCGTTAGCGCGTACCCCGAAGCCATGCGCATCCTACCAGCGGTCGAAGCGGGGGAGTGGATGTCAACTCGAAAGTATCGTGAGGGCGTTCACGGACTCTGGCACATCCGGCTGGACCATGCTCCGTGTCGCTACGGTGGCCTGTTCGACCATGACGGGCGGCGGCTCAGGAGAGGAGAGTGTGATGTTTGGGTGACATCCTACGAGCTTGACGTGATGCTGTCCTACGGTGAGGCTCGACGCATAGCAATCCTCGACGGGTTCATCTTGGAGGGCGACTCCGGCGAAGGGTCAAGCCTCGTGACCTACGTTGACAGGTTCTTTGCCGAGAAGCGAACCGCCACTGGACCGGCGCGGGCGACCGCCAAGCTTATGCTCAACTCGCTGTACGGCAAGTTCTTTCAGAAGCAGCCGGTCGGAACGGTGAAGGGGTGGGAGGGTGAGATGGACAACGACGGTACGACCCGTATATGGCAGGTGGAGACGGACCCAAACCAAAGGTTTGACTACAAGGCCGGTGGGTTATACCACCCACCTGTTGCAAGCCTCATCACGGGGTTTGTCCGGGCGAAGGTTCATGACCTTGAACACCGACAACACGCTATCGCTACATCAACGGACGGGCTGTTCGCGACAAAGGCACCAGACCCTACGCTTGTCGGTGACGGTTTGGGGATGTTGACCGCCGACCATGGCTTCTTGGACATCTGGCGGGAGCGGCTGTACCAGTTCGGGGAGGTTCCGTCTGGTCCGGTCAGCAAGTTTGCGCTCCACGGGTTTCGGGGGAAGCTGAAAGACCTACAGCAGATACCGCTGGAGTCCGGCACGTACCGCTACAACGCTTCACACCCGGTCACGCTTAGGGAGGCACAGACAACGCTACGCGGGGTGAAGTATCGACCGGGCGAGTTCGCGATGCTGGACTTCGTCCTTGACTTGGAGAAGTGAGAAAAATAGCCACGGACAAAACCCCTGCGTCTCATCGTGGGACGTGGTACAATCTCTATGGGGACCGGGCAACCATCCCCCCGGTTGTTCGGACCCCACACTTTTGAGGGGAGCAGGTTGGACGAAACTGAGGAGCCAAGGGTTGTCGCGGTCTCCGACTCGGAGTCCGCAGAGCCTAGCCACAGGCCCGCACGGGCGACCACAGCGGACCTACTGGCAGCGATCCGCTCCATCCCTGACCAAGTGGCAGCAAGGGTTGGCGCGGGCGACAGCGGGCAACCTAGCGGGACAGGTGGTAGGGCGGAGGTCACGTTTGCGGCTGAGTCTCACCCCGAACCAGACAACGCTGACAGCGGGGGGACCGACGTTGACGCCGGTGGTGACGCGGGGGCACCCCCACCACCGGCTCACGTCCGTCATGGGTTCAGACACCCGAGCCGTGGTCACCGACGAGTGGAGATTGGAACATGAAGTCTAAGTTGAAGCTCTCCATCATGGACAGCTTCTTTGGCAACAAGCGCACCGGGCGCGGCGGTGGGGGAGCCACGAAGACCGTTGCTCGACGCGAGAAGCACGCTAACGTAACAGTGCAGTGTTCCGCAACTAACGCTAGCGGTGGACGGTGCGGGTTGAAGCGTGGTCATGATGGGTACCACCGAAATGTCCGTGGCAACACCGTCATGCAGACCTACGGAACCAAGAGCAAGTCCAAGAGGTACACACCCTATGGCTAGCTTTCCCGGTATGAAGCGTAAGACCGGCTCCACCATCCGTAAGAAGATACGGCGGGAGAGCGGGGTCGGCATCGGAAAGACGCAACGAATGTACCATGCTGGCAGCGCACAGTGTTCAAGCATTGCTCGTAGTGGTAGGGACAAAGGGTCACGATGTGACCGTGTTTCTGGTCATGGCGGCAAGCATGGTTACGAAGACAGGATGAACTACGACGGTGGTTGACGACATCCCCACCATCGACATTCCAGACCTCGTCATCGTTGACGCACCGGGTCAGGCTCCGGTTCGGGCGACGATTGGTCGGATGGTCGATGTCCTGAAAAAGGGCAAGCCGTCACCGGAACGTCCTACGGTGGATGTGTCAGCAGCCTTTGACCGAGGGTTCAAGGGCGCGGACCTAGTGTTAGATGAGCCGACGCCCATCTTCCCAAAGAACCCTGTTCCTTCCGGCTCCAAAAAGGCATCCTCAACGTACAGGCCGAAGGGCGCGTCAACTCGGCCACCGGGAGCGGAAGACCTACAGGGGTTGTTCGCGACCGGCCTCATCCTCGTACTTGTCTTCGCGGTAGGGGATTGGGCATCCCCTACCGCTGATGAAGCAATGGCTATCTCAGCGCCGCTGTCTAACATCATCGCACGTCGCATTGACCTCGCCGCTAAGTTGGGTAAGGATGCAAGCGATACCATCGCTCTGGCGGTGGCTATTCTGTCGTACCTTGCACGGGTGGGACCAATAGGAGCAGAAAGGGTAAGTGAGCGACTTGAGCAACGACGAAGACGTGAGGGAGTTCTCCGAGAACCTACCAAGCGACCTAACGACGGTGGAGGAGAGGGTAGCGTGGCTTTTGGGGATGCTGACGGAGCGGGTTCCGCTGGTAGCGCGGCCTATAATCCGTTCAATGCTATTGCCTCGGCTCAAAGAAATGGACTCAGCCAGCTTGACCGCGACTTTGGTTACGCTGAACGAGGAAATACTCCCGTGGGTGATACACGGTGACACTAGCGACCAGACCGTCTCAGACGATTACAATCAAGTCGGACCAGAGGTTCTTTCTGTGCGGAAGGACGGGTTCGGGGAAGACGACTCTGGCAGACCGCTTGATACGGAGGCTTGGGTACAGGACGGTAGTGATTGACCCTAAGCACTCATGGGACTTCGCAGGGTACGAGCGGGTCCAGCACTATGACTCCAACCCGGAAACGCTTCGACAGGTGTTCAGACCGCGAGACGACGCCGACGACGGGTGGAAAGACCTTGTGGACTACCTCGAAGACGTCTGGGGGTACGACGTGCCTTCGGTTGTCTATATTGATGAGCTGACTAGCGTCACCACACCACGAAAGGCACCAAGAGTGCTAGCCACGCTTGTCCGTTTGGGTCGGCAGCGCGGGTTCGGAACGTGGTACGCTAGTCAGCGACCGAAGGACTGTCCCGGCCTTTTCTTCACGGAGGCAGAGCATTGGGCTGTCTTCGACCTGTTGAACAAGGACGACAGGGACAAGGTGGCGGGGTTCATGGGTGACGAGGTAAAGGACCGCATCAGGGAACCCTACGCCTTCTGGTACAACAACCCACACATGGACGACCCGTTATTCGTTCACCAACCCTCCAATCGGGGAGCCTGAATGTCGTAGCGTACTCACAGGGTACGCACATAACAGTCTCAGGGGGCCAACCGTTCAAGCAGGGAGCAACAGTGGCAAGCTTATCAAGGGCCTTCTCGGAGCCGGTGGTCATCATCTTCTCATGGATGGTACTCATCATCGGCATCCTCGGCGCTGCGCACCTTATCGGAGCGAAGCTCCCGACCGAGGGCGTAATGGCCGGTCCCGGCGACCTACTCCGCAACGCATAAAGGGAGAAAAACATGGCATGGGGCGACCCGGCAGTTACTCGTTTGCGCCGACAGGCAGACAAGAGCATCAACTACGCGGTCGGTGTCAACACACCGATTACGCTTGAGCACGTTGGCCTGTTGAAGAAGCTTCGGCTCATCACTTCGGCAGACATCGACCTTGTTCCCGGTGGCGGCACGGTCACAAGGGACGCACAGGGACCGTGGAACCTCTACTCCAACATCCTCATCCGGGTGTCTGGTCTGGACCTGTTGTATCAGGTGAGTGGGTGGGGACTGTACCTTATCAACATCGTTCTCGACCGGATGTACGCGCCGGACGTCAACCCATCGGTCGTGACAAACGCTACGACCCCAGCATCGCTGTTCAACTTTCCGACCTCACCGGCAACTGGACAGAACCTTTTGTTCTCTCTGGACCTGCCGTTCACCGTTCCGCTCCTTGGGTTTGATGACCTTGGTCTCTGGCTCATCCAGAACGAGACCGTGAACATGGAGGTTGTCCCGACCTTCAACAACCTCGGCGGAAGTGTCGCGCTCAACCAGCCCTATGACCTTGCTGGTGGTGGCACAGCCGTTGTGAACAGCGGCAACGTCGCCATTTGGCGCGACTTCTACGGTGTTCCGGCTCGGTCGGAGGATATGCCTCCGCTCGGCTACGTTCACCAGTGGGAGGAGCAGTTCGACTCCGTCAACGGTACACAGGTTGATATCACGCACCAGCGCGGTGGCATCCTGTTGCGCCTTATCTACCAAATCATCGACGCGGACTCCACGGGTGGGGCGGAGAACATCATCGGCGGGCTGGCTAACGCGAACCTCGCGGAGCTTGCGTTCAAGTTTGACGCAAACGACACCCCCTACGATGAGGACGTTCTGAACACGCTGGCACGACAGCGCGAGTTGTACGACCGCGACCTGCCGCAAGGCGTCTTCACCCACGACTTCTTCCTCGACACGAAGACCCTTCAAGACACCTACAACACCGAGAACTACATCAACATCAAGACGCGGTTCCGGTTCAACAAGTCTCTGGTGTCGGGCAGTTACATCCGCACCATCCGCGAGCGGCTTTTGCCGGTCGTCGTGAACACGCAGTAAGATGATTGGCATCCCACACACCAGCACCGGCGTTGGTCGTTTTGGGGTTCTGCCTCCAAACGCATCGATGCCTCGTGGTAACAATCCATCCAGCCCATCCGACTCTGGCGCAGAGGTCAAGTGGTATGCCAGTGGACCAGTCTGGGTTCTGGTGTTCCTCGCGGTCGGTTGGGTTCTGGTCTTCCAGACCTTGAAGGGATGAACTCTCCCCTTGGCAAGTATTCACAGCTTGTCGCGGTTGCGGTCGTCCTGATGTCTATCGGTGCCTACCTGTTTGCGGCTCTGACCGGAAATCAGGCGGCAGACGTACTCTCGCAGTACGCGACCCTCGCGTTCGGCGCGGTACTCGGGTCAGCCGCTACCGTCAACGGCTACAGGCGTGACCAAGTGGCGACAAACAAGCGACTCGATATGCTTGGCGCTCCACCGGCTGGACAAGGATAGGTGACATGGAAGCACTCGGCGTGTTGCTGATTGTCTTTGGGGCTGTTCTAGTCTTGATGACTTGGACAGGTACTACCGCTCAGGTTATCGACGCGGTGTTCGCGTGAGCAACCCGCAACTCGCCTTGTGGCTCTACGTCGCTATCCTTGTCATGGCATTCATGTTCTCCCCACGGTGGGGGAACCTAACGGAAACACTGTCTAGTGGCATCAAAGCAAAAAGGGGAGCGTAGTGGCTAAGGTTGCCGATGGTGCCGGTGGTCCTACGACGACAGGTCAGTCTGAAAAGGCCGTGTTGGTGATTGGAGCGGTGGTGGGGTTCTTCCTCATCCCGCCTCTGGCGTCGGCAAACCCGACCCTAGTCAACGGGGTACTACTTTTGGTCCTGTTCTCAACGCTTCTTATTCGACGGGACCGCTGGCTTCCGTACCTCAACCAGCTTGGCAACGCAGCATGAAGGGAGAGTAGATTGGTTGCACCGTTTCGTGACTACGGTCACGCTCAGTTCTCCTCATCGGCAGGGGCGCGTAACGCGGTGGCGTTCGCAAACCCGCTGTCTCCGGGTGGAATGTCGCCTAAGGGCGTCAACATCCCAACGATGGGTTGGGCGCTCATCTTCGTAGTCGTGGCCTTCTTGGGCTACCACTACTTCGTCAAGTGAAGACCTTGAAGGGGTTTGTCATGAAGCCGTTTGTTCTCACGATTGCAGCCGTCGTCATCGGGCTGTTTGTCTTTGGCATGGTCAAGAAGGGATAATGTAGGATGGGTGGCGGTCTCGTTTCCAACATCGCGTACTCGATGTTTCTCCTCATCATGGTCTTCCTGATTGTGACTAACTACAAGGGGATGACAGCGGTTATGAAGCAGGGCGGGACCTCCACTGTTTCGCTCGTCAAAGCGCTTCAGGGGCGCTAGGCATGGCAGAGCCGACGATTGCTCCAATCCTGCCACCGGAGTCAAACGCTTGGTGGCCACGGCTTCGGTCTGTCTTCCAGCACGGCTACACCGACAGGCTGGTGGAGGTTCGCGGGGTGGGGGTGGGGATTGACATGAACCCCGACCTCACGCCGGGGTACCGCTTCGCCGAACAACGAGACGCGGTTGCGGGGAACCTCTACACGCAGGGACAGCGTGGTCATCAGACGCGCATCCCGACTCCACAAGAGCTAATCAAGCAGGCCACAGGCATCGGTGACGTGAGCCGTGGCCGATGAACGTCCTACAGCGGCTTCAACAGGGAAGCACACCATCGGCTCAACCCGAGACGGCGGTTGGAGTGGGGAAGTTCGCAGACGGGTTAGTGTACGGGGTACGTAGTGTCATCCCGTACCGTCCAAGTGTTAGTGGAAACTTTCCTAGTGTTGAGGTACGTGGGAAGGCTTTCATGCCGCCCTCGATGCAGCCTCAGATGCTGATTAGGCGGGGAATGGCTCCAATCCCATCGGGACCAACCGTACCACCCGGTTTTATCCACCCGAACGGGAGCAAGTGAATGGCTAAGAAGAAAGCAGTTGCTACGCCCATCAGGCTAATCGAGATAGGGGATGAGGTTCGGGTCATCCAGTCTCAGAAGCGCGGTCTGGTGGAGAAGGTTGAGGCTGGCACAGGGCTGTTCCCGATTATCACGGTCAGGGTGGAAGGGTACGCGGCTCGTTATAACAGCAACCAGTTGAAGCGGGTCGGGGAGTAAGCCTCATGGACCTTTCCTCGCTCACAGACCGTATCAAGTCTGTTCCGCCCATCGCGTGGGTCATTGGGGCAGGGGTCATCATCCTTGTGGTGGTGTTGGGACGTGGAAAAGGCAGCGGTGGTGTCACTGGCAGCGGTGGCGGGGGAGCGGGGGCGGGGGAGGTTGAGTCTGACATCAACCAACAAATCGTAGACCTTGCAGCCGCCATTGCAGCCAACACTGCCGCTGACGCGGCGTTCCGGGACTCCATCTTGGGCCACGTCAACAGCGGCGGCGGTACACCGCGCCCGCGCTTCACCCCACCAGTCAGAGGTATTCCGGGCGGGAGCAGTAGCGGTAGCGTTGGTAGGCAGGGCACTCAGGGTGGGTCATCGGCCTCATCCTCATCGACACCGGGGCGATGGTTCCCTCGTTCCAGCCAGGCTGGGACGTCCTCATCATCGCCCGGCCGGCGATAAGTCCAAGAAGGATGTAGTGAGCCTTCTCTCTACGGTCAAAAGGGTCTTTGGGTCGGCGTTCCACGTCTCACGAGGCTACTCGCTTAGCCACGATGGGATTGACCTACCGGCACGGGAGGGCACCCCCATCTACGCTGTTGCAGCCGGGGTGGTGGAGTACGCGAGGGACGCAAGGATAGACCCTAAGTGCGGGACGGGTTGGGCCTGTGGCGGTGGCAACGTCGTCAACATCAACATCGGTGGAAGACAGGCCACGCAGTACGCTCACCTACAGAAGATGACGGTCTCGCTTGGGGAGAGGGTAAGCAAGGGCCAGTTGATTGGCTACGTCGGGCGAACCGGAGGCAAGACCGCGTCTGGGGCGTATGGCAAGGCTGGCTCCACCTTCTCCGGGCCACACCTGCACTTCGGCCTTTGGGACAAGACCTCCAACAAGATGATCAACCCGCTTCCGTTCTTGGAGGCAAGCACGGGCGGTGGTGGCGGTGGCGGTGGCAGCCTTGCAGGGTTCAACAGTCTCGTGTCGTTCCCTATTGGACACATCATCACGTCTAAGGACATCAAGGACATCAGCATCAAGCTTGACAAGGCTGGATGGTTTGGAAACGTTCCGCTGGTTGCATCCGTTCGACAGATAGCGTTCGAGGAGTTCTTGGTCCAGAACGCTAAAGGGAAGGCTTGGACCAAGGATTTGCAGAACAAGCTGGCGGGTCAGGCTAACGCCGATGCCTCAAACATCGGTGGCGCACTACCGGCTGTGCCAGACATCCCCGGCGCGATTACGGGAGCCGTAGGCTCTCTGGTGATGGTGGCGACATACGTTATCGCTGTCGTCTTCATCGTAGTCGGCCTCTGGCTCTACAGCAAGGGAACAAAAGTGGAGGCTACGGAGACGTATGGATAAGGTCAAGGACGTTTCAGTAGTCAACGGTAAAGCCGTTCCAAGTCCACTAGTCGTACCAAAGGGAGTTGACGCTGAGAAGTTCTTTCAGGCGTCTCAGGCTAGGGCGCTGATGAGGGCCGAGACAACGGACGGTGGGTCTGTCCTCGTTCGGTGTCCGTACTGCATCATCTACTGGCGCAAGGTCAACATGGTGGACGTGACAAGGTTCATCGACGGTGGGGGAGAGCGCGAGTGTAAGACGGCTTGTGACAAGGGTCACGTCCTTAAGTTTCGGCCAATACCGCAGTGGCGGGAGGAGCGCATGAAGATGGGGCTACAGTCATGAAGGACTACACGGACGTTGCACTGGCCAAAATCACCAACACGCTTTTCCGTGGAAGGCCGTACTCAATCGCGGTGCCGTTCCTAAAGACGTTCACGGGGGTCGCGGGGGAGGCGTTCACCCTGTGGACACCAGACAACGCCTACTTTGAGCTGGCAAACGTCTACGCCCGTAGCACGGTGGCCGTTGAGCTTATGTTTGCGGACGGAAACGCGGCAGCGCCGATTGGCTTCATGGTGGCACCAACCGCAACCTACGAGCGCATCGACCTTGGAATGGCACCATATCGGAGCGTGTCGCACACACAGGCACAACTGTTGCTTGTTGACCTCAACGGCGTTGCCTGTGTTGTCAGGGGCGTCGTGTACGGTTGGGAAGTGACAAGGGACGGCTACTACCGATGACGCTAGGCGGTCTTGAACGCTCTCGTTGGATTGTCGGGGCGGAGGTAGTCAGGCCGAAGGAACCGTCCTTTGGGATGTTCTTTGGAAACTCAACAACCGACCTGTTGGAGTGGTGGGACGGACGGGAGTGGATAACGGTTGCGGACCCTCTGCGGGGGACACCGGAGCCGTCCGGCGTCAACCAGCGTGGAAGCGTGTTCTCAATCGCAAACCGTGCCAACGTCTTCACCGGAGTTGACGACCCACCACCGACAGACCCGCTACCGCTTGGAGGAGAAAGCGTGGACCTTGTGTACATGGAAGGCTACTTCACCGGGCCGTTTGGCATCGCTGCCGGTGTTGCCGAGCCGGTAACGTTCCCGGCGACGGTAACAGCACCACCAACGGACGACGGAACACAACCGTTCAACGGCTTTCTACGCATCCGTGGCACACAGACGCTTCTGGCTGTAGCGGACCAAATCACGGTCTCAAAGGCCGGGATGTACGTTGTCTACCCTATCTTTGGCTCCAACGGTCCCGGCCCAAACGAAGTATCACTACAGCTTAACATCATTCAGGACAGCACGGTAAACGCCTACAGCAATCAGGACGGTCTCACCGCACGAGATATGAGCGGCGGTGGCGCATCGCGAGTAATGGCTCAGGCTCCCGGTGTTCCGTTTTGGATGGAGATAGGAGACTTTCTGACTTTTGCACTGTTCAACCCGTTCTTGTTTCCCGTCAACGGTACTATGGTTAGCCTGTTGTTTGCAAGTGTGAGGACAGAATGATTGACGACATCAGCAAACGAGTCACGCTTTGGCTCTCGTACTCAATCCTCATCCTCATGGGGATTATGGTTGTGGCGGCAATCGTCAACATGAGGGGCAGCGGGAGCCTCGACGACCTACCAGCTGACGAAATCGCGAAGGCCGTCAATGGCTAGCGTCGGTGGCTACTACCGCAACACCCACGTCAGCCAGTACGACGGGAGCAAGTACGAGCACCAGAACTGCGCACCGGCTAGCGCGGCTAACGGCCTAGCGGCTGTCAGCGGCGGTCACACCACGAGGACAGGCGGTCAGGTGCGGGCGCTGCTACCGCGTGGCCAAGAGACAAACCCGAACACCCCCGGCTGGTCCATCCCGGACGTTGACCATGCAATGGCAAAGCTGAACGTCGGCTTTCTCAATCGCTCCGGTCAGGGGTGGGGGGCGGTTCGACTGGCTCACTCGCAGGGGTACTACATCGTCCTGTCCGGTGACTCCGACCGCTTCTCAAACCGCACCTGTTCAGGTAAGTTTGAAGGGGCGCACACCATCGGCGTTCACCCGGCGACGGCTGGCACGAAGTGGTGGATTGACGACCCCATCTGTGGGCTTGGCAGGTGGGAGGAGGAGGCTGTCCTCAAAGCCTACGCTCGAAAGCTCGCGGGGTCAGTCTGGTTTGGCGTGTTCACTAGGAAGGTGCCAAAGGCATGAGCAACAAGGTCTACCCACCGACGCAGGGAAGCCCGTCACCGTACCCTGTCGTCTCAGTCGTGGGGCCGGACGGGGGTGGGGGAGCGGGGACGGTTACAGCGAGGGACACCGACCCCGGCGCGACCGGGGGTGGGTCTGTCTGGATTGACACCAGCGGGACAGCGCCGTTCCCACAGTACGTCCGCACCACCGACAACCTGACGTGGGAGGCGGTGGGACAGGTACTACCGCCACCACCGGCAACGCCGGACCTGAACGACGTTCTGGCGGCTGGAAACGACGGAAACGGCCTTGGTGTTGTAGGTATCGGACCAATCACAGCGTTCAACAACGGGCAATCGCTAGTAATCACCGGGTCCGGCACCAACCTCACGACCGGCGCACCCGCAGAGGTACAGGTTTTTCCAGCGGCGGGGGCTGGACACGGCGGGTTACGTTTCAACGGTGGGGAGTTCACCGTTGACACGGTAAAGTCTGTAAACGAGTCAGGAAACATCGCTCTACTGGCTAGCGCCGACGCGGTAGCTGGTGCAGATGTACGACTGGTGGCTGGCTCTGGGGGTGTCAACTCCGGTGCGCAACTCGTCGCCTACGGCGGCACTGGCGCGGGAAACGGTCGGGTGCGTTTTTATACAGATGGTTTCTTTGGGAGCATCGGTCAGGCAGTGGTGGCGGACGGATCCAACAAGGCAGTCTGGGGTGGCATCTTTGCTATTGCGGCTGGCGTTCCGGCTGGACCGCCTACCGGGGCGCTGCCAATCGCCGTAGACACAACAGCAGTCACAGGAGGTATCTACATCTGGAACGGCTTTGTTTGGGTAAAGGCAGCGACCATCTAGCAGGGTAGGAGAGAACATCATGAGCAACACGGCAGACAGCTATTCCCCGGCAGCAACAAACGTCAAGGGTTCGCTCGCGTCGGACGCGGGACCAACAGACAACGTGGACATCGGGTACCCGCTCGGCTTCACTTGGGTTGACACCAGCGGCGGAAGCATCTGGGTCTCCAACGGTGACGGCACTTGGACCGAGAACGCGGTGTAGGGTCGGGGTGGGGGAGTGGGGTCGTTCTCGCTCCCCATAACCTTTGCTGAAAGGGTAAACCCGTGCCAAGCAAAAAGTCAGAGTGGAAGGAACCGTCGCTCAAAGACATCAGGGCGCATCGTGGTGTCTTCGTTGGCTACCGGGAGGGTGAGACAAGCGGTCGGACCTACGCTCACCAACCGTCGCGGGTGCGGTACACACCGAAGCCACAAGCGGCGAAGGTGGATACCTGTCGCCGGGGCCACCCGTTCACACCTGCCAACACCATCCAGAAGAAGGAGGGCGGGCGCAAGTGCCGCACCTGTTTCAACGCGGCGGCACGAGCACGAAAGGCTGGTGGGTAGAATGGCAAAGCTACACGAGGTAACGAAATGACCAAACCGCTTTCGAAACGCCGTTGTGGTTCGATGAGGCAGATTGGTGGTAGGATTAGCCTCTG
>Ga0315273_10010237_pt1 | contig 11946 bp, 13 predicted proteins | sample YL17G02_0_MG_FD_205753 | JGI IMG/M metagenome (GOLD analysis project Ga0315273, IMG submission 205753) | Sediment microbial communities from Yellowstone Lake, YNP, Wyoming, USA - YL17G02_0 | ecosystem: Environmental > Aquatic > Freshwater > Lake > Sediment | place: USA: Wyoming | collected... | reverse complement strand
AGCACCCGCACCGCCGCTCATAGTCTTCATAGGAACGTATGATCCAATGACTGCATAGACATGGTTGGTTACGATCATGGGTACGTTCAGCTTCGCAAGACGCAGACGCAAAACGCGGAAAGTGCCGCGGAGCAATCCAGCCTTGGTCATGTCTCGCGTGTCCTTCTCGGCGCGGATATCTTCCACTTCCTTCGAAGACGACAAGTTACCGAGAGAGTCCAAGACGAGCATCATGGGCTGTCGTTCTTTCTCTGGCACTTCTGCGTACTTGTCGAGGATGGCGAGCGCTGTCTGTCGGAACTGCTCGATGGTTTCAGGCTCCGACTTCACCAGTCGCTTCAGGTCGATGCCTTGTGCAGAAAGCATCTGATTGGTCACAGCGCTTTCAGTATCGAAGTAGATCACACCACCGTCGGGGTTCACATCGAGCCATCGCTTGATAATGCCAAGAACGAAGAACGTCTTACCAGTCGCAGGATCGCCGGCAAAGGTCGTGATCTTGTTGTTTGGTATTCCACCGAAAAGTGATCCACTCTCGCACGCATTGAGAACATAGCTCCCCGTGTCTATGTACGAGTCAAATTCAGAGGACGACTTCGCGTCTACTGCCATGGTTGTGTAGGCTGGTAGGTCTTTAATCATGGTACGGAAGAACGATGGAGGCATTGCCGATATCCTTTGGTAGATGGTTTTTCGAGTGATTCTTACTAACTATCTTATCCGATAGCTATAGTTTGTAGCTAAAAATATGTGAGCGGTTGCTGGACTTTTGATATGCTTTTGGAGCGAAATTGACGATGTATGCTAGTAGTTCGCGTATAAGTAATATACGTGATGAGAGTCGCATTCGGTTGTTATTAGCCCAGGGTAACGGTAGGCCGAATGGGCCAATTGGCATATTGAACTATGACCTCCAGCGGCCCGAGAACGTTCTTTTCAAACTGCTCCTGCTTGTCTAGGAATCGTTCCATGTTCCACTCTTTGGGTAGCTTGTTCGGTGCTGCTAGGACCGTGCTTCGGAGAGGATTCTGTGGCTTGAGATAGCAGAACCGAATCTTCTCGCCGTTCCTGATGATCGGGTACTTCTGGAGCAATCCAGTCTGCTCCAAGTGTCTATTATAGACGAGAGCCCCGCGAACGTGAATAGGAGTCTTCGAGGTAAATTCTCCGTCGGCATTGATATCATACACATCCAATCCGTTGCAGGTTCTAGGAGAGGCGATATCCTCAAACGGCCGCTTCTCAAATTCAATCTCAGCATCTTCCAATAGGTCGTAGAATGCCTGCTTGTCGTCCTTGATGAAACACTCAAGCGCGGCTTTGATTACTTCTCGGGCATACTTTGGTGTCGAGGAGCGGACAGCTTCAATGCCGACGCTCTTTAGTTTGGGAGGATCGTACCTAACGCCTTCGTTATCGTGGACCCACAGCAGATATCGCTTCTTCGCCGTCCAGACTCCATGCTCGGCAATGACTTCGCGTTTCATTGCGAGTACCGAGGTGAGAGTATTGAACCGGTCGTTGATGCGAGCAAAGGCGCCGTCAATGATTGGTTGCAGCGTCTTCTCGCAGTATTTATCGAGAATGTCCACTAATGCCGAAGAGTTTTCTGGAGAATTCTTGACTACCGGTGCTAGTGTCAAGTAAACGGAGTCTGTATCTGATGCTAGCACGTAGTCCGCATTGGTACCAAACTCAGAGTTTAGAAACGTGTTGAGTTCGGTTGCTATGTATCGGATGATAAGCTGGCCGGTTATCGTGACAGCTTCAGCGTGCCGAAGATCAAAGAATCTTGCGTATGGATTACCCAAAGCACCGTAGCAACTGTTCAGATTCAGCTTCTTCGTGGTCTGTTCCAATCCCCATTTGAGCGCTTGGAAAGACAGGGTGTCTTTCTCCAATTTGCTCGTCGCTTTCTCCGCCTTCTTCTTTGCAGCAGTCTCTTTTGCTTTAGCCTTCTTGCGCTCGTCGTACATATTCTCCAAGATGGTAGGCAAGAACCCACTGGAATCTGTGCGGAACGTTTGACGATTAGGAGTGATGCAAACGGACAGGATTTTTAGCCACGGCCAAGGTTCTTCCTTTGAACCCAAGTCAGAGAGCATTTGCTCTACTGTGGTGTTTTCGGTGTACTCTATCAGTTGCCGTAGTGCATGGCGCACAAAGGGAGCATCGCTGGTCTGACATTTGTCTATCCATTGTAGCGGTTCGGTGGTAGCAGATTCGCAACTAGTAGTAGACACACTTTCAAGTTGTCGCAAACGATTCTGCAACCAGTCAGCAGTCAAATGCCGATCCTGACTGATGTTCCACTGCCGCATGATGGAAGGATAGAGCGAGTTTACGTCGAAGGAAACCACCCACCCAAACTTACCCAACTGGGGTTCCTTCACATACGCACCGACGAAGTTCTGCTCCTTGTCGTGACTTTCGTTCGGAGGAACCGCAACCTTCTGGTCGTACAGGTCGTAGTACATGATCGCATCCCACAACCGTACCTGCTTGAACGTATCAGTGAAGTTTACCCGCGCTCCATACGCAATCGACGTACACAGATCAAGATGGTGAAGCTTATTGTTTAGCTCAATGACCAACTCAACGTCCACGATGTTGTACTCGATGAACTTCTGGTAGTTCTGCTCTGCTAGTGCTGCAAGCGAGCCGTACTCATCATAGGCTAGCTTCTTGCGTCCTAGTTCCTGCTCTGCGATGAAGTCCAACCGATACGATGCCTGCTGAGTCAAACTGAACTTGCGATAGAGTTCGAGGTAGTCGAGGATGTTTACTCCGACTAGATCAATGACTGTCTGGGTCTTGCCCATGAGGATCATGTTTCGTCTGGAAATCTTCCTCCATGGCGACAGCACAGACGCGGAAATCTTGAAGCCCTGGGTCTTCTGTAGAAGCGTGATGCGGTTGATGATGTAGGGGATGTCGAAGAACTGGACGTTCCAACCAGTAACGATGTCTGGATAGTCCGTGGCCCACCACTTCAGGAACGAGTATAGTAGCTCATGCTCGTCGTCACATTTGGCGTAGGTGATGTTGTCGTTCGTAGGCGTGTAATCACCAGTACCCCAAACGAGATACTTACCCCATACTGCTACAGTGATAGCGGTGATGGCGTTGATCGGATTCTCAACAGGAGCGAAGCCGGCAGAGGACTCAACCTCGATGTCGATAAACGCGGTTCGAATGTGTTCGAACGCAACTCCGCATTGCTTTGGAAGCGTCTCTGCCACAAATTGCTGGACGGGAGAGATTACACCATAGACTTTGCGACCGTCCTTCGCTGCCTGATTGTGGTAGTCTCGGTACTCAGAGATAGAACCATGCAGCTTCTCGCGCAGAGGTTCGCCGTCTAGAGTCTTCCAGACAGAAGGCGTTCCCGGTGGTGCTTGGGTGTACGTGCGCGGGCGATACTTGACTTTGAAATACGATCCTTCTCTGGTGATAGGGTCGCGTACACGCACCCCGATCTCGTTGAAAAGAAGGGCTAGGTGCGTGTAGTTTTCAAACTTACTCATGCGCTCAGTATAGCATACTGAGACTGATTAAGTAAGGGTAACTTTCGCCCCAGGTCCCGTTGGCATTATGAGTCCAGAGATAGCAGTGAGATAGGTATTCTCAATGTCGTGGTCGGGGTTGATTACGCAAAGGAGGCTGGAGCGCTGAAATGCCACCTGCTCGTTGTTCTTGCCACCAAACGAGAATGGAATCATCCCAACACTAAGAGTTCCGTCATTCTGGCGCATAGGCTGTAGCGTAACCGGCGATTCTACAACTACAGTGGAACCCTCGTCGGAGATAACTTTCCCGATGAATTCCTGGCCGCTAACGAGTTTGAAAACTTTCACTTCTGTCATAATGTATCCTTAGAATATGGTCTTGATTTGTCCTGTGCTGAATAGGTAGAACTCAGCTTTACGTCTGCGGGTCAACCCAGGGAGAGCCGTCAACACGTTTTTGATGGTGGCTTTGTTCCAGTCAGTGAATCTCTTTTCAATGACTGGGATACTGGCGTTGATGTTGCGAAGTAGGGTAGAACTGCTGAGCGCACCCACTCCTACATTATACGCGAAACAGACGAGCGCGTCAAACTGGTGCTGATACAGAGGAACCCTTACCGCGCCGGCAACAGCAGCTTCGAACACTCTCAAGTCGTTAGCTAGGTACTCACTTGCTTGAATTTCGGTACAAGTTTCACCAGAGAAAACAGGCCGGCCCGCGATAACGGTTGTGCCATATCCGATAGTCCAGACTCCAGCAGGACACTTGTATGCCTGCGATCTGAACGACTCGAAATGCTTGATGAGTTCCTTGCCAGCCCTGCTTGTTATCATGCGTACATCCTGTTCTTGGGAATGCCATCGTCAGCTTTTCCCTTGTTACCGATGTCGTATTTAGTGCGCAGCGCCCAAGTAGACTTCTCCTTGAACGGAAGAATCTTCAAGCTTTCTATTGGAGCAGGAGCGGGATTGCGTACTTGATCTGGCCGAACTAGTTCTATCAGCCCCCATTGTTCTAACAGGAGCGCAATGGCATTCCTACGTGCTAGATCATTATCGGTAAGTGAAGTCTGGTTCTCTTTACCGTCTAGAAGGAACATCTCCTTGAAGTGGACGATCATGTACTTCTGGCGCTTGTGGAGGATGTGACAGGACTGCCACAATACACGTTCTTCCTCATCTTTGCCATAGGCAGGCGCCCCTATGCGGGTGAGAGTTTCCTTGACCTTCAGGAAGTTGTCTTCACCGGCTGGGAATCGAATTTCAACGAGTTGATTCTGCCAATCGAACATAACATCATACCGCCTGATGTTATATATGAATCGCCGTTATTCGCGGAATCGACTCGGCTTCGCTCCATCGTCTAGTAGTTTCTGCATAGCGACCAGTTGCTCTGGTGTGTGCAGGTGCGCGTGGGACTTGGCTTCGCGTACAGACATCCCGTAGTATCCCGCGATAGTAGTCATGTCCGCATCAACCAGACATTTTGGCCACTTCTCAAATCGTCGCCTAGGACGTATGGCGTGGATGTAGAAGGTTGCCTGGATGTCTGGTGATAGGAAGGAGCGTTCATTCATCAGGGACGCTGCTAGGACCGTGTCTTCTGTCAACGAGAAGGATCGGTTAACCAGAAACGCTTCGTATGGGAGACCAGCTTCCTGTATGTCCTTGTAGGAGTAGGGCCTGGTTTCGGATAGATGCTTGATCGTTGTGAACGGAGATACCTTAGGTACCTCATCTTCTTTGACCTTAGACCGTGAAGGAGGCACGATACTCCTCGATTCTGGTCTGTGAAATGTCGTATGTCTCTTTGGATAATTCCGACCCAATGTACTGTCTGTCGGTAGCAAGACAGGCGATAGCAGTTTGTCCGATACCCATGAATGGATTATACACTACATCCTTTGGTGCTGTGAAGTTTCTGATGCAACGTTCCGCGACTTTCTGTGGCAGAGAATTCGTGAACCCACCAGCACCACGAAACCATCCGTCTTCCCAGACATCGGGTTTGAATTCGTTGAAACCATACTGCCGGATTCGTGCATTGCCCCACATGAAAGTAAGGACGTTGGCGTAGGTCAATCTGAAGAGGTCAATCTTGGTGCTCTTTACCCAAATCTTATGGGACTGCAAGCGCCACCCAAGAGACTGGAACAGGTTGATCGCCATTGTAGACTTCGGTACTATTCCTCCGTCACTTTTGCGATCTGTGAATGCGAGAGTAATAGCGACGTTGAGAGGTACTAGCGAAAAGACACTATGCAGGAAGTCGGTATAATCCTGTGTCTGTGTAGGCTCCATGTCTAGCTCGTTGAAGTCTGGTGGAGAGGTGAACAGATATTGAAACTTGAGTTTAGATCCGCCTTCGCGTTCGATTCGGTCTAGAGTGGTGCGGCAGTCTTCGTTGTAAATGATGTTCATTGCATAAACCACATCTTGCCAGTTTCACAATCTTTGCACTGGCATGCCAGTTTCACAATCTTTGCACTGCACCTGTCGTCAGTAAGCCACTTTGCGGCCCATTCCTTTGGGTTGCGACCATGAACCTTTGCCGTTGGATCGGGCGGTACGAATTTGCCGTCAATTCTAGTGAGGAAGCGAAACTCGGATTTAGACCACTCCGCGTCTGTCATGCATTCTGGGCAATCACTTGGATCACGAAACCAGATGGGATGCTGGAGCGCGATATCCAGCCCCATCTTGTATAGAAGTGCCTTTACTCCCGCCTTTACTTTGTCTAGCGGTCCGTTTCCGTATGTACCAAACAGGATCGCGTAGGTATAGGCATCGCGCAGGGAAATCTTTTTCATCGGAAGGTTGCGTTGTGCATGATCTCGATACAAAGAGCAGCCAAATGAACGTGCGTATCAATCGCGTTCAGATGTCGGAACTGGTAGTCTGCCATCAGAATGATGAGAGCGGGCAAGCTAGCTGGTTCTACGGATTCGTGCAGCCATTCGAAGACGGTGCGATAGAACTTGGGTGGATCAATGTCCGCATTCTGCCCAATCCATACGCGAGCATCCTTGTAGTTGCGTGCCTTCAGAGCGGCAAACAACTGTTCGAACTGAACGTCGGCGTGTTGTCCAAGTACCGATGGCTGGAGAATCCCGTCGATGCTGGCACGTTGAATCTCGTTGATGATCCTGCGCGTGTCTGGCCACCAGCGCTTGACAACCGCAACGAGCATTGCCTCCTCTGCCTTGACTCCCTCTTCCTTTAGGATGAACTGTAGGCGCTCCATCGTCTGCACCATCAGCTTCTTCTTCTCAGCAGGAGGGATGACATAGGACAGAGTGGTACAGCGCGAATGAAGCGCGGGGATGATGCGGTTGCTGTAGTTGCAGGTCAGGATGAATCCACAGTTGATCGACATTTCTTCGATAAGACCTCTAAGGGCCGGCTGGGTGCTAGATGGATTTAGATAATCGGCTTCATCGAGAATAATGATTCGCCGTTTACCATCTAGTCCAAGTGCCGAGGCGAAGTCTTTGATTTTGGTTCGTAGAACGTCGATACCACTCTCTTCGGAGCCATTGATAAACATAGGAACAATGCCCAGTTCTTTACACATAGCAAGTGCTAATGTTGTTTTGCCCATACCGGGTCCACCAGAGAGAATCATGTTTGGTAGATCGCCCTGGGCCACGAAACTCTTAGCTACGATTTTGATGTTGTCTGGTAGGATACAGTCATCTATTTTAGAAGGGCGGTATTTTTCGGTCCAGATATATTGCTCAATCGGTGACATTAGTCTTCTTCTTTTTGTGTGGTGGAATTGAACGGACTAGCTCAACGTTAATTCATTACCGACTCTTGACTACGTGACCAGAAGTGAGATAGCGAACGTTCTTCTTGGGATCAGCGAGAGTGAAGAATGCGCCGAACAGGCTGCTTTCTCCAGTTGCGGTCTGGAAACTGACCTCGCCGATCTCTACCTTGTAGTCGCCGGGAATGAGTTCGAGCGCGTCGAACTTCACTACCCAAATGTTCGACTTGATGCCTTCAGAAACTACGGTGTTGGGCATGTTGTACGAACCCCAACCGATAGAGTCTCCGCCCTTGTCCTTGTCGTTGATAAGCTTCAGAGTCAGCTTACCGTCCTTGATGGTGAACTGGAGAGAAGTGGTCTGAAGAACGGCAGCGGTGCGCTTGATCTTGGTCCACAGAGCAACAGGAAGATCGAACTCAGCGAATTTCTTAGACAGTGTGAAAGTGTAGACAGGAGCAGCGGTCACAACCCCGTCATGCGCGTAAGGTAAAGTCACTTCACCATCAGCGTGCGTCACTACCAACGAAGTCTCGTTGAATGTCAGCTCAGGAAGCTTGGCGCCCTTGCAAGTGTCGATGATACCCAACAGTCGGTTGAGATTGAAGAGAGAACAATCCAGCGGGAGCGCTTCTGGTAGCTCTACGTCGGCAATGAAGTTTCTGGTGGAATTGCACGTTCGCTGAGCGGTGCCGGCCTTGAATTGGACTTGTTCGCTAATCGCGGCAAAGTTCTTCAGGATCTCTACTGCGGATTCGCTAAGGGGGTAGTTCATGTTAAAAGGCCTCGGTTGCTTTCATTGTGAAGGGATGATTCTTGACTGCTTCTGTCAAGAGTCTATTATACATCATGTTTGTCAATTTCTGAAGGTCTTCTACGCTGCCGTAGTTCACCACAACGGGTGTGGTCAAGTCTGATACGGATGGATGTCTCAGCCAGTCCCACTCAGAAATGTGGAGTGTGCTGTCTGGAATTCCGTTGCCAGTGAAGCCCAAGTCCCAGACTCGCTTGTGTTCGGGAGTCGGGAAGTCTCGGAAGACCGCGAATGTTTTGGCGCCGATATCTTCTAGAGCATTGCGCTCATTGCAGTAGCGCATATCATCTATGACTACGTGCTTGTGCCAGTTGTCCTTGATGAATCGGATGGTGTTCTGAACCCAGAGATCCTTGTGGAAGAGTTCGCGGAATCCACCGCCTATCAGTTGTAGGCCTTCGCGGGGGCTGAAAGGTTGAGACTTGACGCCAGACCAGAACAAGTCTGGTTCCTCGCGCCATTCTCTGTCTTCTGGTGTGATGCCTTCAAGCTTGATGCGCTTCCAACCGAAAGCTGCCGCCGCAACATCCTTTACACCAGCAGCGAAACTTGCTCTAACGAAACCATGACGATTGACAAGATGTTGTGCTATCGTGGATTTGCCCGAATTGGCAAACCCACATAGAGTGATAATCATCGGCTCTCCTAGACGGTTGGGGTTGGTACTTCAGCAGCAACAGCTAGCGCGATAGTCTTGATCTCGTTTGCTAGATCGGTGACCTTCTCGATGGCTGGGATATCAGGCACATCCTTTAGCCATTGCTTATAGCGGACCTTGTACGCTTCGGCAAGGACTTCGGGGTCGACTCCCAACAGAGTTCCCCACTCAGCAAACTGCGTCTTGCGAGCAGCGCTTGAGAAGTCTGAGAACTTGGCGATACTCAACGGCTCCGATCCTTCGATGACGGTCTTCACAGCCACAGAACCAGGGTCCATTACGGCGACAGTAGGAACAGGCTCCTTACGCTGAATGCGCTCGTTGATGACAGTAGCCATAGCAGGAATGCTTCCGCCGTAGATCATCGTTCCATGATGCTTGACTTGCATCCAAGGACAGAGCCACACGCTGATGTCAGCCTTGCGTGCCATCTGGCAGAACCAATAGTCTTCGCTGAGGTAGCGGTTGCGTTCCTTCTCGATTTCCGCTTGGAAGTATTGGTAGATTTTGCGCGATCCATCAAACGCAGTAGAGCGATTGTGATCGGGTGTGTACCAGTAGTCTGGGTATGCAACAGCGAACTTTTCGAAGACGCCTCGTTCGACAAGCATGAATCCTGTGCCGATCTCAAGGACTTCAGCAGGAGCATCAAGCTTAATCTCAGTGGTTCCAGCCACAGCATTGAACACGAAGTCGCCGGCGAAGTCCTGAAGCTTGCCTCGGTCGTTCGAGGGGACTAGCCCAAATCGTGCTGCGTCGTAGATATTCTCCCACGCGATACACTTCTTAGGGTACGGACCACCAATGACTGGCTTGTTCAGCGCAATCAGGGCGATAACGTCCATCGGATTGAAGTCGATGTCCGAGTCAATGAACATCAAATGCGTTGCGCCAGAACGCAAGAACTCATCGACTAGGTAGTTCCTTGCGCGGGTAATCAAGGACTCATTGAAGAGGAACGAGAACTGAGTCTCGATGCCATACTGTGTAGCTACTCTTGAGAGATCAAGGATGCTCTTGGTATACGATCCAAAGCACTGTCCGCCGTACATGGGCGTTGCGACGAATAGTTTGCACTTCTGTAGTTCACTGATTGGCACTTCAATGTTGATACCCATACCGATAAATCCTCATAATGAAAGTTGTTTGGCGTCTGCTCTATTTAGCTGCTTCGCAAAGCGCGCCGAAGAAAATGGCGGAAACGAGAGGAGTCGAACCTCTACAACCTTTCGGTCGGCACCCTTCCAAGGTGCTGCAATACCATTATGCGACGTTTCCGTGTGGAAGAGGGTGTCAGATTCGAACTGACGGAACCTTTCGGTCCTCCTGGGTTCGAGCCAGGTGCAATAAACCGCTCTACCAACCCTCTATGTTTACTTCGTTTACTTCTTTAGCATAGTTCGAGTCTCACAGGTTGGCGGAAGGTGAAGGATTTGAACCTTCGGAGGCTTTTACCCCTCGCTTGGTTAGCAACCAAGTGCGATAAGCCGCTCTGCCAACCTTCCGTTGAATTGTATGTAGTGTTGGTAGTCCCGGGTGGAGTTGAACCACCGATCTCTCGCTTATAAGGCAAGTGCTTTCTCCAGCTAAGCTACGGGACAACAATTACTCCGATTCGGGAATGATTACCCCAAAGTGAGCCGCAAAGGTTGGGAATCCGCTATGGCTACCATAGTAGCAATGCGTTCCTTTCCAATCCTTCGCCTTGAACCACTCTTCGAATTCCTCGCGGGTAGAGAACCACTGAACAGAATCGTGCAAGCTGATTGCCAGGTCCTTCAGGTCAGCAGCAGTGCGGGTACCTTCGAGCGCATCGCAACCTGGGCAGGAACCCCACCCAAAGCAGATATACCCCCACCCCTTCTCGGGATGCTTGATGAGGCAATACGTGTCGCCCTGATAGGCGGAGTCGCGTTCGGAATTTCCGAATGCGTCGCGTTCGGAAATCACAACTTCAGAACCATCAAGACAGATCAGTTCTTCATAGCCGATCCTGGGCGAGCGCCAGGAATAGCCCTCGTCTGCTGGATCGAAGAATTGCTCAAAGTCGATGTCTTGGATGTTCATAGTGTCCTTATGTGAATGGTGCCACTGGAGAGAATCGAACTCCCATCGTACACGTTAGAAGCGTGTTGCCTTGTCCGTTAGACCACAGTGACGAGTAATGGTGGCAGCGATTGGATTTGAACCAATGGAGACCCGAAGGGCCGTCAGCTTTACAGGCTGATGGTTTTAACCACTCACCCACACTGCCAGAAATTGTAATGGCGCCCACGGAGAGAATCGAACTCTCGTCATCGACTAGACAGGCCGAGGTTTTACCACTAGACTACGCAGGCACGAATGCGTCATATGTATACGAAATTGGCGAGCCGACAAGGATTTGAACCCTGACCTGAAGGCTTTGGAGGCCCCGATGCTACCGTTACACCATCAACTCGTAAGAAAACTATCCCCGGTGCTCCGAGCGAAACCGCTCAATCTGCATCCCGGGGACAGGTACGACTAGGTACGACTTCCGCTATTTAGGCGAAAAGCTGACGCCCAGCGTAGCGAGCGGCAAAAGCCACCATGTCCTTGGAGGGGGTTCCGAGACGATACACGTTGGCGACATCGCCATACGCAAACGTCTTGCGGTTGCGATAGATGGCGTTGCCATCCTGGCGAAGCTCGGTGACGAGGTATCGCGCACGCGACTCACTCACGTTGATGCGGTTGGCAATCTGCCGCGTGGTGAAATCGTGACCCGAACGGAACGCGGTCAAGAGACGGGACTTCTGCGACTTGCGGTTTGTGTTTGACATTGTTTACTTTCCTCGCATCATCCAATGACTTAAGGCGATGTGATGCATCAACGTCCTCAAGTGAATTATTCTGAGATCAGTATACAGGACTTATTCGGCCTTGTCAAGTGCCGCTGCAAGTTTTTCTGCGCGTTCCTTAGCCAACTCAGCACGCCGAAGATCCCACTCGGCTCGCCGCTTGGCTTCGTATTTCAGAGCCTCCGCATAGCACAACTCGCACTGGGTTCGAATCCAACCATCAGGTCGCTCCTCGCCCTTGTTCCCACAGTCTTCGCACGTGGTAGCGCTCATGCGCTCGCCAAACTCGATGACCGCGTAGTCCGCGTCGGTAGCACTGTCCACGTAGAAACGAAGCGTACCAAACTTCTCCTTGATCTGCGCGACTCGCGCAG
>Ga0315273_10010236_pt1 | contig 11946 bp, 9 predicted proteins | sample YL17G02_0_MG_FD_205753 | JGI IMG/M metagenome (GOLD analysis project Ga0315273, IMG submission 205753) | Sediment microbial communities from Yellowstone Lake, YNP, Wyoming, USA - YL17G02_0 | ecosystem: Environmental > Aquatic > Freshwater > Lake > Sediment | place: USA: Wyoming | collected... | reverse complement strand
TGAAGCTCGACGTCGTCTTCTCGCCGCTGGGCCTCCTGCCCGGTCAGGCGACGGGGCGGACGATCTTCGTCATCGACATCCTCCGGGCCTCCACCGTCATCTGCGCGGCGCTTCACCACGGCGCACGTGCCATCCTGCCCGCCGCGTCGACCGAAGAAGCGCTCCGCCTGGCCCAGACGATCGGCGGCACGGACGTCGTGCTCTGCGGCGAGCGCGGCGGGCGCGCCATTGCGGGCTTTGCCCTCGGCAACAGTCCCCTCGAAATGACTCCCGATGCCGTGCGCGGACGGACCCTCGTAATGACCACGACCAACGGGACGCCGGCGTTGCTGGCCACACAGGGGGCGTCCGCGGTGTACCTCGCCGCCGCCGCCAACCTCACCGTGGCGGCGGCCGCCGCGCGGGACGTGCTGGACGGCCGGGGCGAACTCCTCATCCTCTGCGCCGGCCGAGAGCGCGCCTTCGCACTCGACGACGCCTACGCCGCCGGCCGGCTTCTCGTCGCCGCACTCGGGAGCCGACGGGTGCGCAAGGGGATGAACGACGCCGCGCTCGCCAGCCTGGACCTGGTCCGCCGCTACGGCACCGCCTGGGAGCGGCCGCTCCGCGCCTGCCGGGGCGGGCTGGACCTTCTGGCACTCGGTTTCGAGGCTGATCTCGTGGACACTGCGCGCGAAGACGCCTACCCCGTCCTTCCGGTCTATCACGAGCGTCGGGTCACCGCCGCCCCCAGCCCTGCGAGCCTGCTGTGACCGACGACGCCCGCCGCCGCCTCGGCGCAGTCACCGCGCTGGTCCTCGGGCTGTTTGCCGGGCTCACCCTCTTGCCGGTCCCGCTGACCGGGCCACTCGGCACCGCGCTTGGCGGCTTCCTCTGGCAATGGCTGGGGGTCGGCGCGCTGTGTGTGCCCCTCCTCGGCCTCGGCCTGGCCCTGGCCGGGTTCGATCGGCTGCCCGGACTCGACATGAAGCGGGTGGCGATCCTGGTGGCCGGTCTGAGCATCGTCGCGCCGTATGTGGTGGGTGTGCTGAGCCGGGTGACCCCGGACGACCTGGTGCCCGATGTGGCCGGCCGGGCCCTTGGCGCACGACTGACCGGGCTGGCCCCGGGCTTTCTGGCCTCGAGCGCGTACGATATCATCGGATTTGCCGGTGCGTTGCTGCTCGGGTTTCTGGCGCTCTCGGCGCTGACCTTGATCACCGTCGCCTGGCACCCGCTGCAACGGCTGGAACGGCAGCCGGAACCGGTCGTCGGGCCGGACACCGCGCCGCCGCGCAGGATGGCGCCGCTCCCCGCAGCGGATGCCGCGGACGACGAAGATCCCCATCCGCCGACCGCCGGCACCCGGAAGCCCCGCGAGGCCAGGCCGCCCAAAGCGAAGCCCACCGGCCCCGTCCCGGAACCGGATGTCGAGTCGGAGCTCCCGCCGATCGAATTGCTCCAGGAGCCGCCGAACCGCGACGTGGACGCCGGCGAAGCGCAGCTCGACCGGCTCGGGCAGGTGCTGCTCGACACGCTGCGAACCTTCAAGGTCGAGGGCAGCATTGCGGGCCGCACGACGGGGCCAGTGGTGACGCAGTTCGAAATCGTGCCGGCCCCTGGCGTGAAGGTCGGCCGCATCGCGGCGCTGGCGGACGACCTGGCGCTGGCCATGCACGCGCCGTCCATCCGCATCGTGGCGCCGATTCCCGGCAAGGGTGCGGTCGGCATCGAGGTCCCCAACCCCACGGCGCGCGTGGTGACCCTGCGGGAATTGATTGCCTCGCCGGAATGGGAACGCGCCCGGGCCACGCTGCCGGTGGCGCTCGGGCGTGACCTCGAGGGCCGGCCCGTCATCGCCGACCTCGGCAAGATGCCGCACCTGTTGATCGCGGGCGCCACCGGCTCCGGCAAGTCGGTCGCCATCAACACCATCATCACCAGCCTGGTGTACCGGTACACGCCGAAGGACCTCCGGCTGCTGATGATCGACCCGAAGATGGTCGAGCTCTCGATGTACAACTCGCTGCCCCACCTCCGGCACAAGGTGGTGACGAACAACAACGAGGCGGCGTCCGTCCTCAAGTGGGCGGTGTGGGAAATGGGCCGGCGCTACGAGTTGCTCCACGCCAACGGCGCCCGCAACCTGGCGGACTTCAACCGCAAAGTCGACGAGGGCAAGCCGCTCCATCATCCGGCGCGCCCGAAGCTCACCCTCACCACCGTGAGCGATGAACCGGCCGACAGGCCCCCTCCGCCGCCTGAGGAAATCGTGTACACCGAGGGCATCCTGCCCTTCATCGTGCTGATCGTGGATGAGCTGGCCGACCTGATGATGACGGTGCAGGGGGAGGTGGAGACGCCGCTCGCCATGCTCGCGCAAAAGGCGCGCGCCATCGGCATTCACCTGCTGCTCGCCACCCAGCGTCCGTCCGTGAACGTCATCACCGGACTCATCAAGGCCAATTTTCCGAGCCGGATCGCCTTTCGGGTGGCGTCCAAGGTGGACAGCCGCACCATCCTCGACCAGAACGGGGCGGAAGCGCTCCTCGGCAATGGCGACATGCTCTTCCTGCCGCCCGGCAAGAGCGAGCCGCTCCGCCTGCAGGGGGCGTACATCGCCACCGAGGAGTCGGAGCGGGTCATGGACTGGTACGTGAAGCGCCGCGAGGCGCGCCGAGCGGCGGCCAAGGAGTCGGAGGCGGCGGAGAGCGACATCATCGAGACGGTGCGCGCCCTCGAGGCGGCCGCCGAGGGCGGCGGGGGGGCCGAAGACGGGGGCGGCAGCGAGCGTGACAGCCTGTTCCGGGAAGCCGCAGAGGCCTGCATCCAGAACCAGGGCGGCTCCACGTCGCTCCTGCAGCGCCGGCTTCGGATCGGCTATGGCAGGGCGGCGCGCATCATCGATCAGCTGCAGCTGGCCGGGATCCTGAGCCCGCCGGACGGGTCGAAGCCGCGCGAGGTCCTGATCGGGTTTTCGCAGCTGGATGAGTACAGCGCCTAGCGGGCGTCAGCGAAGGCGACCGAATGGCAGGACCGCCTCCTCGCCCCCGAACAGGCTGCTGTCGCGCGCGTGCATCGCGAGAAACGCCGCAAGCTGGTCCGGAGTGCCGGTCAGCAGCAGGTCCGGCCCATTTCCCTCGAGGAGGGCGTACGGCAGCGCCGTGGGGTGGTGCACCAGGAACGTGCGCAGGGAATCCGCGTTGAGTTCGGAGACGAGCATTGAGTCGTTTCGCATCCGGATCCGGTAGAAGGAGTAGAGGGCGAGCACGTCGTCGGTGCTGAGTGCCGCAGTGTCCGAGATGGCCGGCTGGAGGGCGACGAACAACTCGTCGCCGAGCCTGGTGAAATCGGCCTTGACGTCTGCCTCGCGGACGCCTGGGCGGCATCCGTCCATCCGGATTCGATGCGGTCGGACGGCGAGCGGAGTGATGGTCACGCAGAGGGTGTCGCCGCCCAGGTGGCCCCGTTCGTCGCTGATGGACCTCCACCGGCCGACAAGCTCAGGCACCTCCGCAGCATTCAGGTCGGTGACCGGCGAGTTCGTGGCGCCGTAGGATGTGCATGCAGTGAGCAGGCAGGCCGACCACAGCCAGGACGCCAGACGCATTGGGGCTCCAGTGAGGGGACCCCGCAGAGCTACGCCCCGGGCCACCGGCCCGCAAGACCGCCGCCAGGGACCCCCCACCGTGAGACCGCCCATGCGCGCACTCTGCCTGATCCTGAGCCTTGTCGCCGCCTCCCCCTCCCTTGCACAGGACTCGAGCGCGGTCCCCGCTGCCCTCCCGGGTGCGGCGCCCTCCCGTGCGGGCGGCGCGGATACCGCCGTGCTCTCCGTCGGCAACCGGGCCGTGTTCGTGTTTCGGGCTCCGGCCGGCGCTTTCTCGCCGAAGGATCGATCCGAAATGGCGCTGGAGCGGATCCGGCGGGCGCAGCGCCCCGGTGCGGATTCGGTACGGGTGTACCGCGACTCGCTCGGGGCGATGATCCTGTTGAACGAGACCCCTGCCTTCATGATCCTCCCAGTCGACGTGCCGCGGACAGTGACCGGATCCGTGGACGAGTACGCGGCGGAGGTCGCCAGCCTGCTCCTCGAGGGCGTGGCCGTCGCCGAGGAGGCCACCAGCGCCCGTGCGCTGGCCATCGGCGCGGCCTCCGTGGCGCTGGCGACGGTGCTCCTGGTTGTCCTGCTCCGCCTCCTGACCCGCGGGCGGTCCTGGCTCGCGGCCCGGGCGTCAGGAAGGCTGCCGGGGCTCCGCGTCGGTGGTGTCGCATTCCTTCCGGTGGCTGGGCTGCGTCGAGCTGTGTTGCTCGTGCTCGGAGCGCTGGCCTGGGCTGCGGGCCTGCTCCTGGTCTACAGTTGGGTCACCTTCACGCTCACGCGCTTTGCATACACCCGGCCGTGGGGCCTGGTCTTCGGTCGGTTTCTGGCCACCACTGCGGGCGCCATCGGGCTCGCGATGCTGCACTCGATTCCTGATCTCCTGACCGTGGCACTGATTGTCCTGGCGGCGCGTGGCATACAGGCGTTGCTTCGGGGGCTCTTCGATGCAGTAGCCGAGGGCCGCATAGAGATCCCGGGCATGCATCCGGACACCGTCTCGGCCACCCGTCGCATCGTGAACGCCGTAATCTGGATGTTCGCGCTCGCCTCGGCGTACCCCCTGCTGCCGGGCGCCAGTTCTGCCTCCTTCCAGGGCATCTCGGTCCTCGCCGGTGTCCTCGTCACGTTCGGCTCCGCAGGTCTGGTCGGGCAGGCCATGAGCGGGCTGCTGCTCATGTATGCGCGGGGCTACAAGGCGGGGGACTTCATCCGCGTGGGGGCCATAGAGGGGACGGTGGTCGAACTGGGCTTGCTGTCCACCCGCATCCGGACCGTGGCCAACGAGTTCATTTTGGTACCCAACAACACAATGGTCGGCGGGTCCATCACCGACTACAGTGCGGCGGGCCGAGAGGGCCGGGCGCTCTTCGTCACGGCATCGGTCACGATCGGGTACGACGCCCCATGGCAGCGGATCCATGGGCTGCTCCTGGCAGCCGGCGAAAAGCTTGAGGGCGCCCTTCGCACCCCTGATCCCTTCGTGTTGCAGCGCGCGCTGAATGACTTCTATGTGCATTACGAGGTGTTCGTCCCGATCCACTCCGACACGGCGACCGCGCTGCCGCGACTCCGGAGCGAACTCAACGCCTTGATCCAGGACACCTTCTGGGCGGCTGGGCAGGAAATCACCTCGCCGCACTTCTATGCGCTTCGGGACGGCAATGCCGTCACCATTCCGCCGGAGTTTCGGCCCAAGGAACCGGCGCCGTCGTTCCGGGTGGCGGTGGATCCCACGTAGCGCACGCAGATCGTCAATGGGCGGGGCGTCTCCTTGCGGGGGCGCCCCGTTTGTTTGTGCCTGTCTGAGGCGTGCCGAGTATGGGCCTCGCGGAGAAGCTCCGATGTTCCTGTCCATGAGACAAGGGAATGCCGGAGGCGAGGGAGGGTCGGAAACTCGTACGTGGGTTTCTGCAGATGAAGCGGCGGCGACGAGTCGGGTCATCGGGGCTGCTGTGGCGGTCCACCGGTCGCTTGGACCTGGCTTTGGTGAGGCGCTGTACCATCGAGCGCTGGAGCGGGAAATGGAATTGCGGGGGATTCCCTTCGCCAGCGAAATCGAAGCGGAGGTCCGGTACGGCGGCATCGTCGTTGGCCGTCATCGGCTCGACTTGGTCGCTTCAGGTGGGATCGTGGTGGAACTCAAGGCGGTGCAGTCGCTGGGCCCTGTCCACTTTTCCCAGGTACGGTCATACCTCAAAGCCACGCACCTCTCAATCGGGCTGCTGCTCAACTTTGCCGCTACCCGCCTCGTGATCAAACGAGTCATCTTGCCGGAAGATACGATGCGGGCTCATTCCGGCCTTCCCTCACTTCAGGCATTCCCGCGTCTCCCGGTCCATCGCGCAAAATCCGACCCGCCACGCGCGTCGGCGGGATGACGGTGAGTCCGAGTGCGCTGCTATCGTGGCCCATGACCGGCCGCCGATTCATCCCGACCCGCGAATGGGAAGACGCCCGCCAGCTCCGGGGCCTGGCCGGCGAGCACGCGGCCATCGCGTACCTGACGTCCTGTGGCTGGTCGGTGGAGGCCCACCGGTTCAAGCTCGGCCGCCACGACCTCGACCTGGTAATCCGGCGAGGTCCGGTCGTCGCCTTCGTGGAAGTGAAGACCCGCCGCTCGACCGCCTTCGGGTTGGCCGCGGAGGCGGTCGGCTGGCGAAAACAACGGACCCTGAGCAGGGTGGCCGAACTCTGGCGGCTCCGGTACGGCCGGGCCGGCGACACCTACCGGTTCGACCTGGTTTCCGTGACGGATGCCGGAACAGGGCGGCTGGAGGTGGAACACCTGCCCGATGCGTGGCGTCTGGAGCGGAGATGAACAGAATTCGTATCACAGTGACTCAAAAGAAGTCACATTTTGCCTATTGCTTCGGCGCTTGTTCGGTTGTATCGTTGGTTGTGTCTGAGTGACTCAAAATCATCCATTTTTAGATCGGGAGAAGGCTCCACATGGCCACCGAAGACCAAAAGCAGGAAAAGCAGGACGTCGAGCGTCGCAAGGCACTGAACCTCGCTATCTCGCAAATCGAGAAGCAGTTGGGAAAGGGCTCCATCATGCGCATGGGCTCGGAATCGCCGCGGGTCAAGATCGCGTCGATCTCGACCGGGGCCATCAACCTCGATGCGGCGACCGGCGTGGGGGGCATTCCCCGCGGGCGCATCACCGAAATCTACGGCCCGGAGTCCTCCGGCAAGACGACACTGTGCCTGCATGTGGCGGCCAACGTCCAGAAGGGGGGCGGGGTGGCGGCCTATGTGGACGCCGAGCACGCCCTGGACGTGGAATATGCCAGGAAACTGGGCGTGGACATCGACAACCTGCTGGTGTCGCAGCCGGACACCGGGGAGCAGGCGCTTGAAATCGTGGAAATCCTGGTGCGCTCAGGCGCGGTAGATCTGATCATCATCGACTCGGTGGCGGCGCTGGTGCCCAAGGCCGAAATCGAAGGCGACATGGGCGACAGCCACGTCGGCCTCCAGGCCCGCCTCATGAGCCAGGCCCTGCGCAAGCTGGCCGGCGCCATCAACCGCTCGAACTGCTCCGTCGTGTTCATCAACCAGCTGCGGGAAAAGATCGGCGTCATGTTTGGCAACCCGGAAACCACCACCGGCGGCAAGGCGCTGAAGTTCTACGCCTCGCTCCGGCTCGATATCCGTCGGATTGGTCCCGTCAAGGAGCGGGAGGTGATCATCGGCAACCACGTCCGCGTCAAGGTGGTCAAGAACAAGGTGGCCCCGCCCTTCAAGCAGGCGGAGTTCGACATCATGTTCGACGAGGGAATCAGCCACACCTCCCTGCTGGTGGACCTCGCCTCCGAGGCCAACATCATCCAGAAGTCGGGCGCCTGGTATTCCTACGGCGACCAGCGGATCGGGCAGGGCAGGGAAAACGCCAAGCTCTTCCTCCGCGACAACGAGGCGCTGATGCTCGAGGTCGAGGGCAAGGTCAAGGAACTCCTCGGCGTCACCACGGGGATTGTGGGCCCGGCCGAGGAAGCCGACGATGACTAGCCCGGCCTCGCGGGTGGTGACGGCCGTGGAGCCGGACCCGCGGAAGCCGGGTGTCATGCGGGTGCACGTCGACGGCCGCCCCTACTGCGCCGTCCCCGCCTCCGCGCTCGGGCGCGCGGAGGTGGGCCCCGGCACCCACCTTACCCCCGAGCGGTTGAACCTGCTCGGGGAGCTGGCCGACGAGGAGGGCGCTTTCCGGACCCTGCTCCGCGCTCTGGAGCGGCGGGCGTTCGCGCGCGCCGACCTCGGTCGGCGCCTCGCACGCAAGGGACATCGTCCCGAGGCCGTGGACGCAGCACTGGCGCGCGCCGCCGGGCTTGGGCTTCTCGACGACGCCGACTTTTCCCGGAACTACGTCGAGACCCGCTCGACGCGGGGGCGCGGGCCGGCCCGGGTGCAGCGCGACCTCCTCGCCATGGGGGTCGAGCGGCGGCATATCGACGCCGCCATCGCGGCGCAATGGCCCGAGGACGTCGACCGGTCCGCCATGCCCCGCGCGCTCGCGGTGCGCCGGGCCCGGCAGTTGGGCGCCCTCCCGCGTGAGGCCAAGCGGCGCCGGCTGGTGGCCTACCTGGCCCGCCGGGGGTTCACCGGGCCGGAGGTCAGCCAGGCAATCCGGGAGGCGCTCGCCATCCCGTCCTGATGGCCTGGGGGAAGTCGGCTTATATTTCCCCAATGCACGCCTCCGACATCCGACGCCGCTTCCTCGAGTATTTCCAGGGTCAGGGGCACCGCCAGGTGCCCTCCTCCTCCCTGCTCCCCGCCGACGACCCGACGCTGCTTTTCACCAACGCCGGGATGAACCAGTTCAAGCGCACCTTCCTCGGCGTCGAGCCGCGCGAATATGTCCGCGCGGTCACCTGCCAGAAATGCGTCCGCGCCGGGGGCAAGCACAACGACCTCGAACAGGTGGGCCACACCAAGCGGCACCACACCTTCTTCGAAATGCTCGGCAACTTCTCCTTCGGCGACTACTTCAAGCGCGACGCCATCGCCTTCGCGTGGGAATTCGTCACCAGCCCCGCCTGGCTGGGGATCCCCGCCGAGCGGCTGTGGGTTACGGTACACGAGAACGACGCCGAGGCGCGGGAGTTGTGGCGGCACATTGCCGGGCTCCCCGACGACCGGCTCTTCGGACTCGGCGACAAGGACAACTTCTGGCAAATGGGCGACACGGGACCGTGTGGTCCATGTTCAGAGATCTATGTCGACATTGGGGAGGCGGGAAAGCGGGGAAGCGGGGAGGCGCGCCTGACCCGCGCCGAATTTGAGGAGCAGGCCGAGGCGGGCCGGTTCCTCGAAATCTGGAACCTGGTGTTCATGCAGTTCGACCGGAGCGCCGACGGCACGTTCACGTCGTTGCCGAAGCCCTCGGTGGACACCGGCGCTGGGCTCGAGCGGATCGCCGCGGTCCTGCAGGGTGAAGACTCGAACTTCCACACCGACCTCTTCCTGCCGCTCCTGGCCGGGGTGGCGGACCTGGTGGGGCGGCCCTACGACCGCGGGCCGGCGGGCGCCTCCTATCGCGTGCTGGCGGATCACGCCCGCGCCGTCAGCTTCCTGCTCGCCGACGGCGTCGTGCCCTCCAACGAGGGGCGGGGTTACGTGCTTCGGCGCATCCTGCGGCGTGCGGTCCGGCACGCCTGGCTGCTTGGCCGACGGGAGCCGACGCTTGCACCGCTGACCGCCATCGTGGTGCGCGACATGGGCGCAGTGTACCCCGAACTGCGTGCCAAGGCCGCCCTGATCCACAAGTGGACGCTGACCGAGGAAGAGCGTTTCCTCGAAACCATCGAGGGCGGGCTCAAGCGGATGGACGAGCTCCTGGCGAGCGGGCTCACGGTCATTCCGGGCGACGAAGCATTCCGGCTGTACGACACCTTCGGGTTTCCCATCGACCTGACGATGATCCTCGCCGAGGAGCGGGGTGCGTCGGTGGACCTGGCTGGGTTCGAGGCGGCGCTCGCGGTACAGCGGAAGCGCTCGCGCGACGTGCGCGGGGCGGGCAAGGCGACCCCGGGCGGCGTTGGCGGACCCGCCGTCATGACGAAGTCGGTCGCGTGGCGCAAGCTCAAGCGGTCTCGCCAGAAGTTCGTGGGGTACCAGCACGACGCCGCCGACACTGAAATCCTCGCCTTCCGGCAGGATCCGGCGGCCGAGCGGGTCGAGCTGCTGCTCAAGGAAAACCCCTTCTACGCGGAGTCCGGTGGCCAGGTGAGCGACACCGGCTTCGTCCGCGGCGAGGGCTGGGTCATGCCGATCGACCAGGTGCGGAAGGGCGAGCGCGGCACCATTGTCGGCGGCGCCTTCCGGCAGGAGTTCCAGCCCACCAGCGTCCACGGCGCGGTGGACGTGGCGCGCCGCCGGAACATCGAGCGCAATCACAGCGCCACCCACCTCGTGCACGCGGCGCTCCGGAAGTACCTCGGCACCCATGTGCACCAACAGGGGTCGCTGGTCGACGACAGCCGCCTGCGCTTCGACTTTTCGCACCACGGACCAATCGAGGTGGACGTCCTGCAGCAGATCGAGCGCGAGGTGAACGCCCGCGTCTGGGACAACCTCCCGGTCGAGACTCGCGAGATGGCCTACCCGGACGCGCTCGCGCTAGGCGCCATGGCGCTCTTCTCGGAAAAATACGGCGACGTCGTCCGCGTCGTGTCGATGGGCGGCTCCTCCATCGAACTCTGCGGCGGCACCCACGTGCGCACCACGGGCCAGATCGGCCTGTTCCAGTTCGCGGCGCAGGGAGGCGTGGCCGCCGGAGTGCGCCGCATCGAGGCGGTGACCGGCCCCGAGGCCTACACGATGATGGAGGCGCTGCAGCGGCAGGTGGCCGACGCCGCTTCTGCGCTCAAGGCCCAGCCCGATCACCTGCTCCGCAAACTTGAACAGCTGATCGAGGAGCGGGCGCGCCTCCACACACGCGTCAACGAGCTTCTTCGCGGCGGCGCTGCCGCCCCGGCGGAAGGTATGACGCTCGACATCGGGGGTGTGTCGGTCACTCTCGGAGAGACCTCCGTCGAGGATCGCGAGGAAGTGCTGGCGCTGGTCGACGGGTTCCGCACCGGCAAGTCCGGCGCGGTGCTGGTGCTCTTCGGAACCGCAGGGCGGGGAGCCGTGCACGTGGCGGTGACCGACGACCTGGTGCAGGCTGGCCGCAAGGCCGGCGACCTGGCGGGGCGGATCGCGGCGGTGAGCGGTGGCAAGGGTGGCGGGCGGCCGCAGTTCGCCTCCGCCGGCGCTGGCGATGTGGCGCGCCTTCCCGCGGCGCGCGCCGAGGCGCCCGCCATCATTGCCGCGTGGCTTCGTGGGGACGGATGAGCACCGAGTCGACCTGGATTGCCGCGCGGACTGCCGCTGCGCCGGCTGCGCTCCGCGCGCGGGCCGGGGAATTCCTCGCGCGAGTCCCCGCGGGCGGCACCGCCGCGGTCCGACTCGCCTCGGCGGCACGGCTTGCGCTCGACGCGGTGCTCGGGCAGGGCCGGAGTCGTTCGGCGGCCCTCGACCTGCTGGCGGCGGACAGTCTGCTCACCCTGGCGCTCCTCGCCCAGGCCGAGACGGCGCCCGCCGAGTTGGGCACCTTTGCCGCCGACCTTGTGCGCGTCTCGGCCGCGTGATCGATCTCCACAACCACCTGCTCCCCGGGGTGGACGACGGCTCCCGCAGCGTCGGGCAATCGGTCCGGGTGCTGATGGCATTCGCCGCCCAGGGGGTGACGGCAGTGTGTCTGACGCCCCATCTGCTCGCGAGTCTGGCGGACGCCGGCCCACCGCCGCTGCACGACCAGGCCTTCGCCGCCCTGCGCGCCGCGGCGCCTCCGTCACTCACGCTGCACCGTGGCGCGGAAGTCATGCTCGACCGCCCGCTCCCCGCCGCCGTGGCGCAGGCGCGGCGGGTGACGCTGAACGGCACCCGATTCGTCCTGGTCGAATTCACGAGGCACGTCACCTTTCAGACGGCGGCGGCCGCGCTGGCGCACGTCGTGGAAATCGGGCTCACACCGGTCCTCGCCCACCCGGAGCGCTACGCCTGCTGCACGCCCGAAGTGGTGCGCCGCTGGCGGGAGCTGGGTGCCGTGATCCAGGTGGACGGCCCCACGCTCTCCACCACACGCGGCCGTGGCGAGCGGGCCCGGGCGCTGATTGCGGAAGGCCTCGCCGACATTCTTGCGGGGGACAACCACGGTGACGAGCGCTCGCTCGCTTCGCCACGCGAGTTCCTTGTGCGGCACGGTGGCGAAATCCAGGCTCGCCTCCTCCTCGAGGTGAATCCGGCCGCAATTCTGGCGGATGGCCGGCTCGAGGCCGTGCCGCCGCTCCCCCTCCGACCCACGCTGCTGGGGCGGCTCC
>Ga0315273_10010234_pt1 | contig 11946 bp, 8 predicted proteins | sample YL17G02_0_MG_FD_205753 | JGI IMG/M metagenome (GOLD analysis project Ga0315273, IMG submission 205753) | Sediment microbial communities from Yellowstone Lake, YNP, Wyoming, USA - YL17G02_0 | ecosystem: Environmental > Aquatic > Freshwater > Lake > Sediment | place: USA: Wyoming | collected... | reverse complement strand
TGAAAAAATCTTATGGCGATGGTTTGCGGCATATGTTTCGCATTAGTCCAACCTTGCACGCTCGCGTCGCGTCATACGCTTCGGCAACCCGGGCGAGTCCCGGGCAACTATGCGTTAACATGTATAGAGGAGAGAGAGTCTCAGCCGCTCCCAGGAGGAGAGTGGACAGTAGGCAGTGGACAGTGGACAGTGGACGGCAAGCAGTGGGCAAAGAAGGAAAGCTGGGCATTCTGGTCTCACGCTCTTCACTGTCCACTGTCTACCGTCCACTGTCCACCTCCTCCCGGGAGAAGAGGCTCTGTTTCCTCGACGGGCGTCGCTCGGAGGCGGCCAGAGGCCGGCCACGGCCTCACCGCCCACCACCGTCCCGCGGCCGCCGCACCGGCGCCGCCGAGTAGTCCGCCTCTCCGAGGCGGAAGAAAATCCGTCTCGGAGAGACGGGCTACGTGGTGGCCCGGGAAGGGACACGCCTGCCGAAGGCTGGCAGGGGTTTCCCTTCGTACGTGCGTCGCCCCGAGGCGCCCTATAGCCTCTGCACGCCTTCACAAAGCCAGCACGCCGAATGGGCGCCGCGCCGATCTTTGACAAGATAGAAGAAGGAAGAAGGTTCCGGGTTCCGGGTGCCGGGTTCCGGGGGTAGGAAGCGCAGGTACGCTCGCGCTCCGATCACCTGGAACCCGGAACCTGAAACCCGGAACCCGACATCGCTGGGACTTGACAAGCCGGCCCGAATGGCATGAAATGCCGTCGGCCCAGAGCTTCCCTTTCCCCTCGTCTTACGGAGGCAGACCGTGACCCGTCGCCAGCTTGCCGTCCTGTCGGTGCTCGGAGCATCCCTCGTCCTCATCACCTGCCCGGCGTCGGCCGAAGAGCCGAAGGCGCCGCCCAAGGCGGACGAAGGCTTCGTCCCGCTCTTCAATGGGCAGGACCTGACGAACTGGGTCCCGAACGGCCCGAACCAGTTCAAGGACAAGGACGGGACGGAGAAGGACAACTGGCACGCCGCCGATGGCGTGCTGGTCTGCGAAGCCAAGAAAGGCGTCTGGCTGCGGAGCGAGAAGCAGTACAAGAACTTCGTCCTGAAGCTCGAGTACCGCATCAGCAAGGGCGGGAACAGCGGCGTCTTCGTCCACTGCCCCGCGGCCGGCCAATCGTCCCACCTCGGCCGCGAGGTTCAGATCCTCGACTGCGAGGGGAAGCCCGTCAACAAGGGCATCGCCGGCTCGTACTACAGCGTCGTCGCCCCGAAGAAGAACATGGCGAAGCCGTACACGGAATGGAACGAGTACGTGATCACCTGCAACGGCAGCCGCTTCACCATCGTGATGAACGGGGAGGAGACGGTGAACGCAGACCTGGGCGACCCGACCCTCGCGGAAACGTGCAACAAGGGCTTCCTGCCCGGCCTGAAGTCCCGCGAGGGCTACATCGGGCTCCAGGACCACAACAGCAGGGTCGAGTTCCGCAACATCCTGATCAAGGTCTTGCCGTGACCTGGATGAACTCCGTGAACTCGCGGCGCCGGAGGCCCTCGAGGTCGAGGCTCCCGTTCCGGGGGTCGACTCGGATCTCCCACTGTGCCATGCTCCGGGCGCCGATGATGGCGTCGAGGACCTGCCCGTCGGCTCGGCCGAGATCATCCACGACGGCCGCATCAGTGAAGAAGGACAGCCCCTCGATGGTGCCCTGAACAAGGCAATACGTTTGGATCTCAATCCTGCGGTCGCCCAAGCTGACCCGGACTGGCGGGACCATCGCACTTGTGGTCACGCAACGAACGAAGCGGGAGCTGACGAAGCTGTAAAGGGCGTTTGTGTCGAACAGGGCGGTCGCCGGCTGGCCTTCGATCTCAATGCCCTTGATGACGCGAGGCATGCCTTCGGCCCTTTTGATAGAGTCCGCCCCGCCGCACCGGCCTCAGTCTACCGCCGAACCGAGGGGACTTCAAGGATCAAGCTCGACTCGTGTGCACTAACCCATTTGCAGACACACACCGAGATCCAACAGGTGGCCCAGCCCCGTATGGGGCGACGGAATAAAGCCCACGGCGATGCCTTGAGAGCCGTGGGTTCGCGGTGCCAGCCGTCCACCCTCCTTCTCCTTCCCCAGCCCCCGAAGGGGGCGGCGGAACCGTGGAACCCCGGCGCGGCGCGTCCCGGCGGTTCCGCCGCCCCCTTCGGGGGCTGGGAAAGGAACGGAAGGCGATTGCCGGCGTCTCCTGATCCCACGGCTCCTCAGAGCCATCGCCGTGGGCTTTATTCCGCCGCCCCGCAAGGGGGCTGGGCCTCCTCTCAGACCACGGGTCCGCCTGCAGATGCGTTATTGCACACTCCCGACTCAGCAACACACGGTTTGGACTATGCCGCTCCGCTCGGAATGAAAGCGGCATAGGAAATGCCGCACTCCATAGCCGGCCTAATGCGGGGCGACGAGGGTCAGGCGGGCCTCCGGAGCGATCGACTGGAGGTCGCGGCGGGGACGGGACCAGGCTTCTTTGACCGCGGCCTCGACGAGGCCGAGGACGGCCTGGTAGTCCGTGTCGGCCGCGTCGCGGTAGGGAGGCTCTTTGCAGGCGCCGAGGCCGCCGGCGGCCTTGGGGAGCGGCGCGGTGAGGAAGAGGCTGTCTTTCGGAGCGCGGAGGGAGATCCAGTCGAGGCGGGTCACATCGGCAGTCTGGTGGCAACCGGCGCAGCGCTTGGCATGGACCGCCGCGATCTTCGCGGTCAAGCCGCGGTCGGCGGGGAGATCGTAGGGCTCGGGCCGGACGCGCCGGCCGATGAAGCGATCGTAGTAGGGGCCGTTGGCGTCGATCCAGGTCACCAATCGCAGCCAGTCCTCGCGGCTCAGCTTCGCTCGCTCGGTGTGCGGGGCTTTCTTGAGGACCTCAACGAGGCGGCTCTTGTGGGAGCCGAAGGCGAGCGGCATCGTGACCCGCGAGTCCTCACCGACGTTCGAGCGGGCGACCAGGCCCTTGGCGAGGAGGGTGTCGTAGGCGCGGTTGTGGCGCTCCGTCAGGCCGCCCGAGAAGTCGAGGCCGCCGGTGGGCCGCAGGCCGGCGTGGCAGGCGACGCACTGGCGGTCGAGGACGGGCTGAATGTCGCGGAGAAAGCTGATCGCGCGGTCGCCCCACGGCGGTGGGACGGGCACCGAGGCCTCGCGGCGGGAGGCCGCCGGGCTGGGGCCGGAAGGCGGGGAGAGCTGCCGCGTCTCGTGGCAGCCCGTGCAGCCGCGCATTTCGCCCGGCTGGAAGTTGATGAAGGATCGCATCCGCCGCAGTTCCATCATGTTCTCGTCGAGGATCTGGAAGTAGACCGCCGTGTCGACGGGCACGCGGAAGTGGGCGCTGCCGTCGGCCTCAATGGGCACGACGCCGAGGACGCGGGCGGGATTCCAGTTGATCATGTACCGCTTCACGTCGGTCTCGTAGCGGAGGCCGCCGAGCGCGATCGTGTAGGGCCACGGGATGCCTTCCGAGATGCGCAGGTAGCGGATGCGGGACGGTGCGACGCCGTCGACGCCCAGCCCGACGTCGTTGAGGACGCACGTGGCGTAGGGTCGGTCGGGATCGGTCGTGTCGGCGAGAATGGGCGGGCGGGGCCTCGGACGCAACGGGATCGGGATGAAGCTGGAGATCCGGGGATCGCGATGGATCAGCTCGCGGGTGCCGTAGACGTCAATCAGATAGAGGCCGTAGCCGGCAGGGTCGTTCTGGGGGCCGTAGGTGTAGGAGGTGAGGAAGTGGCGGTCGGAGAGCGCCCAGGGGGTCATGTAGTGGCCGCCGGCCCCGGGGACACCGCCTTCGGGAACCGTCTGCCCCGACATCCCGCCCTCGGGCGGGACGACGCCGGGCGTGACGATGTGGATGCCGTTGGGGTTGTTGATGCCAGTCCGTGGGACGCAGACGACGACGGGTCCGGCCGGGAGCGTGTGGTGGCCCGTCGCGATGGCGACCAGACTGCGGCTCCCCGGGATCGAGCGAACGTCCTCGAGCGCCCAGGGGTCGTTGAAGTGCTGGCGATAGAGCGCGTCGGCGCCCGTCCCGTCGGGGCGGACGTACCAGATGGCCTGGATGTTCGCCCAACTGCGCTCGTGGTACTCCCAGCGCGTGTAGCCGATCGTCCCGTCGTCGAGGGCGTGGGGCAGGTAGTCGCCGTCCTTCGTGACGGTCAGGCGGATGATGGTGCCGTCGCGCCGCAGGAGGTAAATGCTGCAGGAGGTCTCGTCCTTGTCGTACTCGTTGCACTGGAGCGAGTAGGCGCAGCGCTCGGAGGCGAACGCGATGTCGCCGCTGGCGAGATAGGTCGGGTCGAGGTCGCTCCAGACGCCGCGCGTGAGCTGGCGCAGGCCCGAGCCGTCGATGAGCATTTCGAAGAGATGGATCGGCTCCTCGGAGCGGCGCAGATCGTAGCTGCGCGCGCGGTCGAGCCAGCCCGCCGGCGGCTCGTTGCTGCGGGCGCGGGCGTAGCCGAAGACGACGCGGTCGGCGTCCCACCAGAGGTCCATCCCATGGACGTGCCCCGGCCCGAGGCGGCCGTTCAGGAGCGTCCGCACTTCGCCCGCGGTGTCCGCCGTGCGGGGCATCGTGAGGATGCAGATGTCGCCGCCGGGCCGCGAGACCCAGGGCATGTGGTTCAGGCAGACGTCAGGATAGGATTCCTGGGTGAAGCGCGTGACGAAGAGGAGGCGGTCGAAGCGGAGGTGCGGGTTCCGGAAGGCCACCTCGCGGGCGAGCCAGCGTGCGTCGCGGTAGAGCGCGGCTCGCGCCTCGGGGTCGGGGCCTTCTGTTCGCTCGCGCGCCGCAAGGGTTTCCGCCCGGCGGCGAAGCTCCGCCAGAGAGTCCGGCGCGGCGAGCCGGAACTCGCCGAGCAGCCGCTCCGCTCGCCGCAACGTCTCCTGGACCGGCGGGATCAGGAAGGCCCTCCCTTCGCTCCGGGCCGCCTGCCCCTGCCTCGCCGAAACCACGATGGCTGCCGCGCCCTCGTGGGCGATCTCGAACTCGACGGGGCCGGCCGACGGCCCGTCGAACTTCCGCGTGGCGACGGCCTGCCGCTCGGCCCGCGTCGCCGTGAAGACGACGGCCTCGACGGTGACCTCGACCGGCGGGTTGAGCGGCCCGTTGGCCTTGACTTCCAGATGGATGCGATTCTTCCCGAAACCGAGCTTCGGCAGTTCGTGCCAGACGAGCTGCCAGTCGCCGCCCAGGGCGACGCGGATGGGGTTGCCGTCGGGGCCGGCAAACTCGCTCGCCGCCTGAAGCGGGAGCGCAACCTCGATCGTCGTCCGCCCGTCCTTCCGAGCGATGGCCGCCTGGCCGGCCGGCGCGGGCGCGCCATTGAGCACCACGCTGGAGCCGTCCGCGGCCAGCGTGACCCGCGAAGTCCCGAGCGAGAAGAGCGCGCCGGCCTGCCCCTTGCCGCGCGACCACTGGCTCAGGCTGCTCTGGCGCGCGGGCTGCTTGAGCGCGATGTTCTTCGCCGGATCCGCCGGGCCGAAGACCTCGACCTCGTCAAGATGAAGGAAGATTGGCGCGGCGCTCCGCACCTGAAGTCGCACGAAGCGCGCCTTGACTTCGCCCGCCTTGAAGGCCACCTCCAGCGGTTTGCCCATCCCCACGCCGCCGAAGAACTTGCCCCCGTTGTCGTAGCGCTGCGTCCAGGCCGTCCCGTCGTCGGAGGTCAGGATGAGGAGGTTGTCGGCGTTGTGGAGGCCCGGCTCGTAGTCGAGGCGGTTCCAGACGACGATCTTGGCGATGGGCTGGCTCGTGCCGAGGTCGACCTGCCACCAGGGATTCGGCTCCTGTCCCGTGTGGAAGGCGTACTTGCCGTCCTTGACGCCATCGACGGCGCCCGCGGCCTCCTGGGCCGTGGGCTCGCCGCACCGGAACCGGGGCTCGGCCTCGGTCGGGAGCGAGACGCCCACATAGAACCGCTGGCCATCCTGAGTCAGAAGGAACGTGGGCTGGTCAGGGGTCTTGGCGGGAAAGCGCGCGGCGGTTGCCCAGGCCGGCTCATCGAGGTTGCCGTCGAGGGTTGGGGCGGGCGACTTCGGGATCCGCAGCCGGCCATCGGATTCGATGCCGGGCCAGTTGAGCGGGGCTTCGGCGAAGCGCACGAGTCCCGGCTGGCGGACCTGCGCGAGGCGCGTCTCGTCCTGCTTCGCCCAGTCGGCCTCGACCGCGTCGCGCATCGTGCCGGCGAGGCCGGCGCTCGCCCAAAGCAGGGACAGCAGGACCAGCGGGACTCGCTGCATCGCATGTCTCCTTGAGGAGCCGCGCCGCAGGCCGGCGAAGAATGGGACCTGTGGGACGGGGGGGACCAGTGGGACGCATGAGACCGAGGTGGGCCATTCCCCCGCCTGTCCCACCGGTCCTACAGGTCCCACCCGTCCCACCGGTCTTCCGCGCGTTGCGCGCTAGTTGCCCGCATCCCCGCGCGGCGCTCAGCGCTCCAGCACTTCGCAGGAGCGCTTGTCGCACTTGCCGAGCTGGCTGCACGGCGAAGCACTCGAGTGGCACGGGGTCGATGTCCCTCGGACGATCCCAGCCACCGCGCCGATGAGCCGCCGCACGCGCTTCCCGCACTCCGGGCATTTCTTCACCGGCGCGTCACTCATCTTCTGCCGCCGCTCGAACTGATGTCCACAGGTGTCGCACAGGTACTCATAGGTCGGCATTGAGAACACCTCACAGACGGATTCGGCTTACTCATTCCCCCGGGTGTGCCCCGGGGGGATCAGGGCATCGGCAATCGCGTCCAGCTTTTCCGTCACCTCAGGATGCACTTCACTTGGGTCCATCGCCGCGGCCACCAGGTACAAGTCTTGTTTCGAGACTTGCTTCCCGGCCTGCTTCAGCAGAGGCACCAAGACCGTATCACTCGCCTTCAGAACCCGCAGTATCTCGTGCTCGGACAGCGGAGACTCGAGAACGGCCGGAGGCAGCTCTCTCCGCATGTAGTCCTCCGCGGCGCGTTGCGAGGCAGACCCGAACAACTCGGGTTCGCCTTCGCGGCAGAACCTGAACAGGGCGCTGGGCACGAGGAGGTAATTCTCGATCTCATAACGACGCCATCGGAGCACCCGAAGGCCAGCACGCCCCATTTCGTCATCGGCCTCGTCGCGATTGTCCCCATCGAGCAAGCAGATGCCCCGGATCGCCGGATTGGCCGCTCGGAGAGCAAAGAAGTGAGCTTTGGCATCTGGCAAGGTTCGCCCGTGCATGCAGCGGACATACGGCTTCTCGAAGAACGACAGCGCGGGGTGCCCAAGAATCCGGGCCCACTCCCGCAGGATCCGCTCGTCCGATTCGCCCTCGACATAGAGCACGGCCCCCGTCTCTTCGGCGAGGACAAGGTCCGTTGTAGTCAGCCTCTTGATCGCTTCACGAAGCCCGTTCCGCTGCCATCGGGCCGTCAGCAAACGGGGATGTTTGCCGATGAAGGCAAGAACACCTTCGGGCGCGGTCGCGTCCAAGAGCACCTCGGAGTGGGTGGCGATGAGGAGCTGGCTTCTCCGGTCGAACGCGATCTGGCGAAGAAGATCGTAGACCTGTTGCTGCAGGATCACGTGCAGATGGGCATCGGGCTCGTCCATCAGCAGCACGGTCGCTGGCCGCGCGTAGAAGAAAGCCAGGATCAGCAGCACCTGCAGGAGGCCGCTCCCGGCGCACGTGAGATCGAGCGGCTTGCTGTCGCGGGGCTTGTATTCGGCAATGATGAAAGGCTGCGCGGGCGAATACCTTGGCTTCACCAGCTCCACGCCGAACAAGTGCCGCATATGCCCCACCAGGGCATCCCAATCCTGTGGACGCTCAGAGATCTCCAGGAGGAGGTTCCGCAGAATCTCCCCGGCTCGGCCCTGGCCAACCAGATGGTTCTGGTATCCGGGGTCGTGGCGCTTCTCATCGCGTTCTATCCCAGCCATTGCAGGCATGTGCACCATCTGAAGCTTCAATGCCGCGTCCGGCACCGGCGGCAGCTCTGCGAGGGGCGCCGTCTTGGCACCAAGGGGGCGTACCAGCATCATCTCCGGGTTCGCGTACTCGATCTCCAGGCCGTACTCCCAAGGCTGTTCACCGCCCCTCTCGCTGCCCCTCAAGAGGATTTCGATCTTCCGGCCGGCGGTGCCCTTCCCCTGGACCGAGACGGTCCGTCCCGTCCAGATGAGGTTCATTTCCCGAAGCGGGATAGCGGTGAATTCCTGGCGCGTGATGGGGGCGCCCGTACGCTTGGTTCCGCCGCTGCGCTGGGCCAGTCGGTCGAGCCCGAACTTCCAGGTCATGATGGCCTGCAAGAGCGTGCTCTTCCCTGAGTTGTTCGGACCCGCCAACACAACACAGTTGCCCAAATCGAAATGCTCTTCCTCAAAGCACTTGAAATGCTTGACCGTTACGTGCGTGATCATGGCGGTCCCTTTCCGACTGATCCACCAACCAGGAAAACGACCCGCCGCGCATCAGGATCGGCTCTTCTCGATACGCCGTTTTGCGAACTCGACCAGGCCGCCGGCGTCGAAGATGGCCCGCATGAAGTCGGGCATCGGCTGAGCCTGGAAGGTCTTGCCTGTCGTCACGTCGCGGATCTGGCCCGAAGCGAGGTCGGCGGTGACTTCGTCGCCGGCCGCGATGCCGTCGACGGCCTCGGGGCATTCGAGGAGCGGGAGGCCGATGTTCACTCCGTTGCGGAAGAAGATCCGCGCGTAGCTTTTCGCAATGACGCACGCCACACCCGCGCCGATGAGGGCGACGGGCGCGTGCTCGCGCGAGGAGCCACAACCGAAGTTCTCGCCTCCGACCACGATGTCGCCCGGCTTCACCTTCTTGGCGAAATCGGGCTGGTCGCTCCCCTCCATCGCGTGGGAGCCCAGCTCCTTCGGATCGGTCGTCACCAGGTAGGGAGCGGGAATGATGGCGTCGGTGTTGAGGTCGTCGCCGAACTTGAAGGCTTTGCCCATTTTCCCAGCGTCCTCTCCAAGGGAGGATTGGTGTTCGGTGTTCGGTGTTCGGTGTTCGGTGTTCGCTTGGCGTTCTTGGCGAACTTGGCGGTTCGAATCCTCTTCTCTTGGCGGTCAGAGCCCGAGCTCGACGGGCGAGCCGATGCGGCCGAGGACGGCGGAGGCCGCGGCGATCGCGGGGTTCGCCAGGTAGACGTTGCTCTTGAGATGGCCCATGCGGCCTTCGAAATTGCGGTTGCTCGTCGAGACGCAGGTTTCGCCCGGCCCGAGGACGCCCATGTGGCCGCCCAGGCACGGGCCGCACGTCGGCGTCGAGAAGACCGCGCCCGCCTCGACAAAGATCTCGTCCAGGCCCTCGCGCAAGCAGCGCTTGTAGGCCTCCAGGCTCGACGGGATGACGATGAGCCGCACGTCGCGGTGGACCTTGCGGCCAGCGATCACCTCGGCGGCGAGCTTGAGGTCCTCGTAGCGGCCGTTGGTGCAGGAGCCGATGAACGCCTGGTCGATCCGCACGCCCGATAGCTCGCCGACGGGCCGCACGTTGCTGGGCAGGTGCGGGCAGGCCACCTGCGGCTCCAGCTCGCCGACGTTGAACTCGTAGACCGCCTTGTACGTCGCGTCGCGGTCGCTCTGGTAGACGCGCGAGGGCCGGCGGACGCGGGGCTCGAGGAACGCGGCAGTGGTCGCGTCATGGGCGACGATGCCCGACTTGCCGCCCGCCTCGATCGCCATGTTGCACATCGTCAGGCGGCCGTGGATGGGCAGGGCCTCGATGGCCTCACCTGTGAACTCCATGGCGCAGTAGAGCGCGCCGGCGACGCCGATGCGGCCGATGGTCGCCAGAATGTAGTCCTTGCCGCCAATCCAGCGGCTCTTTGGCTTGCCGTAGTAGACGAACTGGATGCTCTGGGGCACCTTGAGCCAGGTCTGGCCGAGGGCGAAGATGACGCCGACATCGGTCGAGCCCATGCCCGTGGCGAACGCGCCCACGGCGCCATTGGTGCAGGAATGGGAGTCCGCGCCGACCATGACCTCGCCCGCCGAGACGTGCCCCTCGTCGGGGACGAGGCTGTGGCAGACGCACGCGCGCCCCACCTCGTAATAGTAGGGCAGATTGTGCTTGCGGGCGAACTCGCGGAGCACCATCGCCTGCTGCGCCGCCTTGATGTCCTTGTTCGGCACGTAGTGGTCGGGGATCAGGACGATGCGCTGGGGGTCGAAGACCTTCGGCGCCCCCGTCCGCTCGAACTGCTCGATGGCCAGCGGCGCCGTGATGTCGTTCGCCATCACCACGTCCACCGGCACGAAATGGAATTCCCCGGGATGAATCTCTTTCTGGCCGACGTGCGCCGCCAGGATCTTCTCCGTGATCGTCATGCCCATGCAGCGTTTCTCCATCCAAGTACCTACAACTCTTATACCAGAAACCGCCCGGAACGGCAACTGGGAGCCGAGTCCCGGAGATCAGGTCTCCTTCTTCTCCTCGTCGTAATCGTAATCGTAATCGTAATCGATCCTCTCCTCTCCCTACCACGGGCGAACCAAGGCGAAGATCGATTACGATTACGAGAAGGAGGAAGGCAGCCAGGGAGCCTTGACAGCCTCCCGCCCAAATGCTATCCTTCCCCGCACAATCGGCGAACCCCGCATCCGAGGAGACCGCGGCGTGGGAGAACCGAAAAGCCCCTTCCACGACCTGATCATCGACGTCCAGCAGTTCCGTGACCACCGCGACCCCGCGCCCCTCTTCGACCAGGCCGATGGCGACCTCCTCAACGGCGAATACCACTTCACCAGTTCAGAAGACACGCTGACCTTCATGAGCCGGCGGATCGAGAATGCCTGCTTCGCCGACCCGGCCCGTTGCTCGCTCTACTCCGTCTTCCGCCGCCTCAGCCTCCTCGAGCCGCACGTCGACCACTACCACAAGCTCTCGAAGGTCGCCCGCCACATCACCATCATCGGCGTCCCCGACGTCAAGATCGAGCCGTGGGCGAACAACGTCGAGGTGATCACCTCTCGGGCCGAGCAGCTCGCCAACAACTGGATGACGATCAACATCAGCCGCGACATCCACATGACGCTGCTGGCCGAGGAGCTTCCTCCGCAGGGCGACCACCGCCGCTACGTCGGCTTCTACACCGACAGCCGCGCCCTCACTCGCCGCGTCATTCGCCAGCTCATGGAGATGGGCATCATCGGCCAGCCCGAGCTGTTCAAGGAAGAGCAGCTCGAACAGGGCCAGCCCCCCAGCCCGTAGGCGCGGCCCCTCGGGCCGGTCCGACAGATCCGACGGATCCGACAGATCGGACAGATCCGACGATTTCTCATCACGCGCCCCGCCGCCTCGCGGGCAGCAGCGCCGCAAAGGGCGCGGCGAGGGCGCCCACGACCGCCATCCCCTCCAGCACCCGCTCGATGCTCAGGATCTCCACGAGCGACCCCGCGGCCATCAGCAGCGCGCTGGCGATGCCCCACGCCAGCCCCAGGATCACCCCGCTCATCATGCTCGCGCTCTGCGGCCGAAGCTCCTGCGCCAGCACCACGTTCACGGGATTCGCCAACGAAAAGAGGAATCCCGCCACGCAGAAGGCTGGAACCGTCACCCACGCGTGCGTCGCCGCGAACACAAAGTAGAACGGCGCGGCCAGCACGCACGACGCGGCCATCAGAATCCGCCGATCCATCCGCTCCCCGAGCCAGCCCCCCAGCAGGCTCCCCAACACGCCGCAGGCCAGGTAGCCCGAGAGGATGCCTCCGCACTTCCCCAGATCCCATCCGCGGTGCTTGCCCAGCACCGACAGGTAGAAGGCGAATGCCACCACGGCAAGCGAGCGGACGACCGCCATCCCGAAGAGCGCCCAGAGCGGCCCCGTCCCTCGCTCGAAGAGCGCCCGCCAGTTCAGGCCGTTGCCGCGGGCCGCGCCGCTCGGATGGAAGCCCGCCACGCCGAGCGCTCCCCCCGTCAGCAGCAGCGTCAGGACGACCGAGTTGGGC
>Ga0315273_10010233_pt1 | contig 11947 bp, 14 predicted proteins | sample YL17G02_0_MG_FD_205753 | JGI IMG/M metagenome (GOLD analysis project Ga0315273, IMG submission 205753) | Sediment microbial communities from Yellowstone Lake, YNP, Wyoming, USA - YL17G02_0 | ecosystem: Environmental > Aquatic > Freshwater > Lake > Sediment | place: USA: Wyoming | collected... | reverse complement strand
AGGGCGGCAAACCGGGGGCTCCTTATGGCAGCGACAGCGAAGAATAGCGAGTCTCGGGGCGGTGATTCGTTGTGGGCGAAGATCAAGGCGCGCGTTGCTGCCAAGGTCCAGGCCGACGAAGACGACCCTTATTCGACAGGGAAGGCCCTCAGGAAGGGCGTGGATGCGATCGACTCGGTTTCGGCGGCGGCGGGGCGCGCCGCCCTCGACCGGGCGGAGGCGGGTGACCGTGGCGAGGCCGGGTCTGCGGCTTGGAAACAGCTCAAGGCGGGGATCGACACCGGCAAGGTGCTCGACTCGACGCCGGGTTTCGGTGACATTCAGGCCCGTCATGAAAAGAAGATCGGGATTGCTCGGGAGTATGCTGATGACCCGGCGGGGAAGGCGATTAAGGGCGCTATTCTGGATTTTGCTGCTGGCGCTGTTGGCCCTCTGGATGCTGCGGCGGCCCTCGGCAGTGGGGCGCGGCTCGCTGTCCGAGAGGCCAGGGCGCTGCACAGGGCGACTAGCCTGCTTGATATACCTGGCGAGCGTGGAGCGCTCGGGGATCTGAAACGGATCTACAAGACCCCCGAGGAGCTGGAGGCGGCGCTGGCCGAGGCCGGCGCCGATTCTGGGCCGGTCGCCGAGACGTCGGCGCATATGGCTCGCCGGGCGCGGCGCGATGAGCTGCCGATTCCTTCCCGCAAGATGAAGTTGGATCCGACGGGCGCCGCCGACCGCCGGGCGATGAGAGCGGCCGAACTGCGCGTCGAGGCCGAGGGTCTTCGTAAGAAGCACATCGAGCAATTCGGCAAGGCGCCTGCGCTTCCCCCGAAGCTGGACGTCGGCGGGGGCGTTGACGACGTGAAATCGGCGGTCAAGCGCATCAAGGAGGAGGCCGATCTCGGTGACTACATCGACAACCTGAACGAGAAGCTGGCGCCGCTGCTTGGGAAGCAGACGGTCGACCTGCCGAAGCGGGACGTTGCTGGTATGCGGCGCACGCCGGCCGGGTATGACGAGGGGCGGACGAATACTGGACCTGCTGTGCCTGTTGAGGGTGATAGTTCGCGGCTGCACCGGGTTGGTACGGATATTCTGGCTGAGCGGGCGAAGCGCGGTTCGGGTCGGCCGCTCGATCCTGTGGAGCCTGTCTCTGGGCGTGGGCCTGGTGTTGGGACGAAACCCAAGGGGCCTGGGATCCTGGAGGACGAGCAGTACATTCAGGATGCACTTGAGAGCATCCCTGGTGAGAAGCCTGGTCGTGCGGCCGATTCCTCTGGTGGCGAGGCGGCTCATGTCGAGCCGGCGCCCGGGCAGGCGCACCACGGCGCGCAGGAATCCGCGGAGACGGTGAGCATCCTGGAACATCCGGACGTCCTTTCGGAGATGCATGGCTTCCTGGAATTCAAACCCGGTGTGAAGCCGGAGGACGTCGCCGCGGGGAATTTCAAGGACGGTGATGTGCGTTTGAAGGGGGCCTCGGACGAGCCGATGTTCGATGCGAAGGGCCGGCGTCGGGACCTTAATGAGGCCGAGCAGAAGTTCTATGATTTTCTGCGTGACAAGCTTGGGGTTGCGCATCCTGGCGTCGTCGAGCGGGCGATCGAGCAGGGGCGTATGAGGCCGGCTGATGCACCTTCTAAGAATGGGGTTAAGGTCGTTCCGGCGGAGTCGCGTAGTCGCTTGAGGAAACCGAAGGCCGAGCGGGCTGAGCCGCGGCCGGTGGAACCTTTTGATCCTGGTGCGCCGAAGCCGCGGACGTTCCTTCGTAAGGAAGACATTCCTACGCCTCGGGCGAAGAAGATGGAACGGATCGGCGGGGTCGGTGAGGGGATGGCCGAGGAGGCTCCTGTCGAGGGGCAGGCTTTCCAATTCGACTCAAAGGGCCGGGCCTATAAACTCGCCTGGGATCCCAAGACTGGTGAGGCGCTTGGTTATTACGGCGAGAACAAGCCCAATGGTGGGCGCGGCAAGTTCATCAATGACCGCGTTTATAACGATCCGAAAACGGGTAAGCCCTGGCAGACGATTCAGCACAAGGCCGAGAAATTGGGGAGTGATGAGGCGCGGGCCGGGCGCACGGTTGGCGAGAAAGAGCACCGGACTTTGCTTGAGCCTGGGGAGTCGACGCCGGCGACGTTGACGAGGAAGGGTAAAGAGCTGCCGCCGGTTGAGTCTTTGCTGGAGGGTGCCGATCGTGAGGATATGGTGCCGTTTGCTTCGGCGCGGCATGGGTATAAGCCTGGTGAATTTAACGAGCATGTTGGGCGTCCCGGGGCGCCGCGGCGTGGCGTTCTCGATGATGATCCGAAGGGTCATGCGCGGGCTGAGCGGGCTGTGACGTCGCATTTCATGGGGGAGTCAGGCAATGCGCCGGATTACCTACCGCTGAACGATCCGCGGCGGAAGGATATCGAGCGGATCTTGGAGGCGCGCGGCCAGGACCCGTCGTTCGCTTATAGCGCGAACCTGACGGAGGATTTGGCGGCGCGCTACTTTGAGCGCGGCGAGCGTGCGCGTGTGAGACAGTCCGGTTACACGGGGCCGAATCTGCGGATCGAGGCGCGGGAGGCGGGGTCCCGTGATTCTTTGCTTGAGCCTGGTGCGGCTTCTGGTGGGGGTGTGCCCGAGGCGGCTCCCGCGGCTCGAGCGGCGCCTGCGCCCGCGGCGCCGGCGGCCGGGGCGCTCGACGACTACGGGAGGTCCGGTGATGAGTTGATGCGCGAGTACGACACGTTGTTGAACAAAGCGGAACCTGATTGGTTTGCTGGCGGTGAGGCGGAACTGGCGCAGCGGGAGGCGGATATTCTGCGGGAGCTGGAGGCGCACGGTCGGGGTGATGAGGCGCGTGCCTTTAAGCGGCATGTCGACGGGAAGGTCGAGTCGGTGCGTGCGGAGCTGAATCCGGAGGGTGTGGTCGATGTACGGGCGTCGTCGCCTCAGGCGAAGATCGGGAACCCGGTGAGCATGGCTCAGCGGGTGATGCTGCGGGGCAAGGGTATGCCTGACGGGATGATCGACACGCTGAAGGACTCCCGCGAGGCTGGGGCGATCATTTCGAAGCAGGAGGGGGGCGGCACGCAGAGCGATTGGAAGCGGTTCTTCATGGACGGCGGCTCTCCCCAGGATATCCACAAGCTCGGGAGTCTCGAGGAGCTGAAAGCCTTCAAGCCAAAAAACGCCAGTTCTATCGAGGACGTGGTCAATCGCGCCGCTAGCTCTAAGGACGCGCCGATCGAAGCGCGGGCGATCGCCAAGGAGCGCGGGCCGATCGACTCGGCGGATCTCGACCGCCTGGTGGAGGAGCGCATCGCGGCGATTGAGGCCGAGAAGAAGGCGGCGGCGAACGCCAAACGCCGGGCTAAGCGGGCCGCTACGAAGAAGCCGGAGGATTGATCCTGGCGAGCACCTTGTCGGCGTAGGCCATCCCGGCGGTCGTGCCGGGGTGGCCGGCGTTATATGCCGCCAGCGCCAAGGGGAGCTGGTCGTACTTGTGGATGAGCTGCTGCATCTTTAGGCAGCCGTACCGGAGGCCGATCCTCGGTACTGTCAGGCTTGGGATGGGGCCGGTAAATCCCAGCTCCCTCGCGACCGCGCCCATGATTTGGAGGAGTCCCCAGCTTATCATTTGCAGCGTCGTTTCGGTAGCGACGGTGATGCCGTTTTGTTTCGCATGGGGCGCCGGGTCGCAGACGTAGCGCCAGGTCGGCTCGTACCGCACAGCCCAGGCGTTAAGCTCTGTCTCGACGCGGGCTTGGGCATGGATGACGGCCGGGTTAAGGCCGTGCCTTAGGGCGACCTCGATGATGATCTGGTCGATGACCTGTTCCATGGGTAGTCCTACTCACGGGCGCGTTTTCTGTAGAACTCGGAGCTTTTCATGCGCGGAAGTGACGTCTTTCTGTAGTTTTATGACGTCGGCGGTGACTAAAACCACCTGTTTCTCGCAAGCTTCGACTTTCCCGAAGAAGTGCATGAGCTGGGAGAGCTGGCCTTTGATGAAAGCCAGCTCCTTGCCCGTCGTGTAGTAGGCGGTGATCAGGGAGAGGAACCCCCCGCCGACCGCCCAAAGCGCTTTCTCGACGGCCGCCGGCCAGTTCATTGCGTTTCGGCGCAGGCGTAGGCCCAGTTGTAGGCCGTGCCGGCGCTGTCCGCGGTGCCGAAGTTGACGGTAAATGTCGTCGTGGACGCGGCCGGGAAGTTGATCTTGAGGCTTGCGGCATTTGCCGCGGCGTTGGCCCCGGCGGGCGAGAAGGTGCAGACGGGCGCCGTGCCGTAGGTGGCGTTGAAGGTGACCGTACACTGCGTTCCGGACGCCCAGGAGCCCGATCCGGTCGTCAGGGCGAGCTTCCCGGCGGCGTCGGTGGCGGCGGTTAGGGCGCAGGTGGCACTCGTCCCGGCGTTGGCGTTGACTGCGGCGGTCGGGGCCGTGGTCTGGGTGGTTTTGAGGTGCCCGTTTTTGAGCACAAGCACGGTGTTGGTGCCGTTGGTGGCGGCGTTGATCAGGTTGATGGCCGGGAGGTTCACCGTGCCGGTAAATGTCGGGCTGGCGGCCGGTGCCTTGGCGTTGTAGGTCGTGTGGTCGGCGGCACTCAGGCAGCCGGCGACCGAGTTGGTGGCCGCGGTGCAGGTGAGCGCCCTGGTGGAGGTCGTGTAGACGAGCGGGGCCGTGGCGACCACCGCCGGCGCCCAATTGAATCCCAGCGTCGCGCCGCTGTTGGCGACCAGCACGTTGCCGTTGGAACCCACGGCGAGCACCTGATCGCCCGTGCCGTTGTTGGCGCCGGCGTTGCCGAGCAGGCCGCCCTTCGACGTCACGAGGTCGTAGCCGAGGTAGACCTGGATGTTCAGGGCGGTGGCGCTGACCGCCTTCCCCATGATGAGGTAGGTGTCGGTGGCCGGCACCTGGGTCGGGCTCAGGCCGCCGGCGGTGGCCGGGTCGACGTACATGTTGTAGCCGGCGAACGGCCCGAAGTTGAAGCCGTCGAGGAAACCCTGTAGGTAGACGTCGGCGGTGGCGCCGACGATGTTCGTGGCGATGCCGAACATCCCCCAATAGTCGCCGTTGTAGGCGCTGGTGGCCGGGACCCATTGGCCGGCGCCGTCCGTCCAGGCGACCGCCATGTGGTCGGTGACGGCTCCCGAGATGGGCTGGCCGGCGAGCACGGTGGCCGCGGCGTTGGCGCTCGGGAACTGCGCCACGCTCGCGGTGTCGAGCGTCAGGTCCCAGGCCGAGGCGCTGGCGGTGGCGACGTGCAGCACCAGGCGGTAGTCGGCGCTGGTGGCCGAGCTGGTGCATTTGCCGACGTAGGTTTTAGTCGTGCTGACCGGGCCGGCGATGGTCCGGAGTGGGGTGATGGTGAGCAGGCGCGCGTTCACGGTGTCGTAAATGTAGACCTGGACGTCGGAGCCGGCGCCGAGCGTCATGGCGGCGGAGCCGCTGTAGGCGAAGGTGATTTGGAACGGCTTCCCTTTGTCGGCGTTGGCGATGTGGAAGTCGGCGCTGACGCCGCTGCCCTGGCGGTTGGCCGCGTCCTTTACCAGGTGGAAGCTGGCGGCGCCGGCGAGCGGCGAGGTTCCTGTGCTGGTAAAGGTCGTCCCCGCCGGGCTGCCGCCCGTGGCGTCCTGCGGGGCGGTGTCGCCGCCGGCGCTGAGTGTCGCCGTCCCCGACTCGTACTGCCGGGCGGCGGCGGTGCCGGTGATGGCCGCGGTGGCGATGGCGACGGCGCAGGGGGTGGCGTCGTAGGCGGCTTTTAGCTGGGTGGCCGACGGGTTGGCGGCGATCGTCGGGCCGTTGTACCAGACGACGCTGACGGAGGTTCCTGTCGGGCAGGTGACGAGCGGGGTCGTGTACGACTGGCTGGCGTGAAAACCGTAGGTGACGGTCGCACCGTTGCCGGCGGCGCCGGCTAGGGCCGAGGTGTAGGTGATGTCCTGGGTGGTGACGACGGCCGGCGCCGTGTTGCCGCTGTCGTCGTAGGTGGCCCACCCGCTGGCGCCGCTTTCGGCGTCGGGGTTGGCGAGGACGTTGAAGTGGGCTACCGGTTCGGCGCCGAGATTGGTTAGCGCGTCGGGCGCGTTGTCGGCGCCGGTGCCGCCGAAGGGGACGGTGACGACGGAAGCATGGGCGGCGAACGCCCAAACTGCGAGGACTGCTGCTAGGAAGCGGTTCATGTGTTCCTCCGTTTGGGCGTTCGCCAATGTGCTTAGCTGTGGTTGTAGCGGACCCGGAGCTTGTCGCCGGCGGAGAGTTGGGTCGCGAGGGCCAGGGCGGTCCAGCCGACACGGACGGACGTGACCATGGTGTAGTCATCGCCGTAGAACTGTTCGCCTTGGCCGCGGACGGAGAGTTCGACGTTGGCGGCGGTCGTCGGGGTGAACGCCAGCGTCACGTACTCGTTGGTGATGTCACCGCCCGAGAGGGTGAAGTATTCCACCGCGGCGACGCCCGCGGCGGTGAGGGCGCCGATCGCCGTGTCGATGCCTTTGAGGTGGTCGGCGACGACGGCGGCGTCGGTGTCTGGCGTGTAGTTGGTTGGTGTCGGGTCGAGGGTGCCGATCCGGGTGATGGCGAGGTCGGCCTGGGCCTTTGCCGCGAGGATGGCGTTGGCGTCGGTGGCGTCGACCACCTGGCCGATGCCGTCGAGCAGCGTGGCGGCGACCGGCGCGTCCTTTTCGCTGTAGATTTCGACGAACGAGAAGTCGATCGAGGTGGCGGCCGGCATGACGAAGCCGGTGCCGTCCTGCTTGTAGTAGGTCAGCGTGTAGACGCCAGCGGCTTCGGTGAGCTTGCCGAAGACTTCGGCGTCGTTGCCGTCCGGGATGCCGTCTGGGGTGCCGGCGGCGCGGATGTTGACGCGGCCCGGGGCGGCGCTATTGATCGCGGCGCCGGTGTAGATGCCTTTGGCGGTGAACGTCGTTTGGGGCGTGCCGGTGAACGCGGCGGCGAGGACCGGGGATGTCACGGTGTCGTCGAGGCCGCCGGCGGAGAACGCCAGGATCGTGTTCCGGTAGGCGTGCAGGCGGGTGTCCAGGATGGCCGGCGCGACGGCGGAGGTCAAGTGGGCTGGGGCGACGGTTGCGTCTTCGAGAAAGCGGCCGATGAGTTTCGACATGCGGGGTACCTCTTACGGTGATGGTTGGTAGCTGACCACCAGTATATCGCCAGCAATGAGCAGGGGCTCAAGCCCGGCGCCGTTCCAGGAGAGGAACCCTGCGCCGTCAACGGAGAAGTCGGTTGGTAAATATTGTTGGACGCCTTGAACGACGTTCAGGAACACCTGGGTCAGGTCAAGCGGGATGGACGGTAGGGAGAAACCTTTAGCCACAATCTCGGGGGCGGTGACGACGTGGTAGAACGTGCTGATGCCGGTGACGGGGCCGGTGAGCACGGTGATTTGCGGCCCTTGGACGGACGAGACGGCGCTCACGAAACTTCCTCAACGGTGAGGTTGACCGGCGAGGTCGCGGATTTGGCGTAAAGGATTACGTTGTCCGTTATGTCGTAGGCGCGTTCCCCGCCGTTGTCGAGGATCATCCCGACGTACCCGGCGATTCCAGTTGAGTAATTGATTTTCGTTTCCTGGCCGGTGCGGTTCTGGATCTGGATGGCGTTCCTGCCGACGCCGGCGACGGCCGGTAGCGGTGTCCAGGTGATGGCGTTGATGAGCACGATCGAGATTTTCCCGTAGTTGTTCAGTCCCGTTGCGTGCGGCGCGGTGGGGGTGGGCGCTGCCATATCGGGCGCGGGGAAGTACGTTGCTCGGTTATCCCAGATGGCGTTGAACCCTGCCTGGAGGGCGTAGCGGGTTTCCGTTTCGCCGGTGTTGGTGATGGTGACTCGTTTGATTTCCCAGAGGGCGTCGGAGGTCAGGGCGTCGGCACGGGCGGCGGCGCCGTAGTACCAGACGTTGGACGCTGGGTGGTCTTCCCGTTCATAGAGGAAGTCCCGGCCTGTGTGGGACCGTACAAAGTTTTGCCCAGGGAAGCTCACTGAGCGTCCTCGCTGGGTTTATCGTCCTCGTCGTCGTCTGGTTCCTTTTCTTTAGCGCGGGATTCCTCGTCGAGGCGCTTGGCGTGCTTCTTAAGGTCGTCCACCGATTTGATTTCTTTGACGCTCTTGTCCATGTGCTTTTGCACCAGGCGCATGAGCGTATGGTCCTTTTGGATCTGGTCCGCTTTGGTCAGGATTTGCACCAGGGCGTCCATTTCCTCGTCGGAAAATTCAAGCGCGGCCGGGTCGATCTTGTTGAGATCCATGCGGGTTTCCCTTGACAAAGCGGTGATGAGGTGAGGATACCGGACTTCGGGCCTGTTGGCATGAAAAAAGGCGCGTACCCCCGGTGGGGGCACGCGCCTAATGTCGTTGATGACGTTGATCCCGCCGGATCAGGCTCTAGGATAGCTTTTTCGGGCGGGATTGTCATACGTTCCCCCCGCCTTTTCAAACTCGGCGAGCAGCTTCGCGACCGAGCTGTTGGGGTACTTGGTCTTGATCATGTTGACGTAGAACGGGTTGGCCTTGCTGACGTGCTGGCCAGCCATCTTTCCCGACGGGAAGATAAACGGGCGCTTCTTCCATTCCTCGCGCACGTTCAGCCCGCCGGCGATTAGCGCCGAGGCTTCGATCTTGGAAATTCCGGTGCAGCATTCCGAGTTGAAACCGAGGTCGATTAGCATTTTGATCTGTGCCTGGGTCGCCGGGTCGGTGGACGTGTGGTAGTTGACGTTCGGGAGTCCCTCTGCGAACTTGCCAATGTCGTCCATGAAGCGTTTTGGGAACTTCTTGAAGTTGAGGATGTCGGCGAGTCTCGTCATGGAAAGTTCGCGCATCCTCTTTATGGTGTCGCACACCGCTTTGTTCCAACGGTAGATTTCATCGTTGGTGTCCTCGCCGTATTCAAAATCGTCTTCGAACGTGGTGGTCTTCTTTTGCGTACTGTTGACCAGAAGGACGTTGTCCTGGAGCTTGCGGTACAGCTCTTTCTTGATGCTCGGGCTGTTGCCGCAAACGTATATACGGCATTCGGTCTTACCGATTTCGGGACAAATGCGAAGCCCACGGCCTATCCGTTGAAGGTAGGTGGTTGGGGACTTCGTAGGAAAAGGCATGAAGATCGCTTCGACGTTTGGCGAGTCGAACCCCGCCGTGAGGACATTGACAGTGGTAAGTACCTGGATTCGGCCAGCCTTGAACTCGGCGAGAATTTTGTCACGCTCCTCGCCGACGAGATCCGAGGTAATTGCGCTGGCTTTGATCCGGTTGTCGTCAAAGACATTCCGCATTTGCTTCGCGTCTTCGATCGTTTTCATGAATACGAGGGCGGATTTGCCGTGTTCCCGTTCTTTGTAGAGGGAGGCGATCAGGGCCATTGTCCCTTCTGTTTCTGGGTCGTCGTTCTGGACTTCGATGAGGTTCGGGGGGACGAGGTACTTCTGGTCTATGAGTTCCTTGAGCGAAATTGAGAAGCTGATTTTGTCGTAGTAGTTGGTCATCAGGGCGCCGGCGCGGAACGGCGTGGCCGTGCAGCCGATCTGTTTGGCGTCGGGGTGCTCGGCGAGCGCGGCCTCGTAGCTGTCGCAGGTCAAGTAGTGGGCTTCGTCGATGATGATCAGCCCGACGGGGTAGAGCTGGCGGAGCTTCAGGCGTTTGGCCTTACCCTCGGCGCGGCTGGTCTGCATCGTGCCGATGATCACTTTGGCGGTGACCGGCGGCGTCTCGCCGGCCTGGAAGATGCCGACGGTGATGTTGGGCGCCCGGAGCGCGAACCGCTGGGCTGTCTGAACGGTGAGCAGGGATAGGTGGGAGAGGATGAGGACGGACTTCTGCGGGTTGGCGGCGAGGTAATGCTCTGCCACGCGAATGAACACTTCGGTTTTGCCGCTGCCCGTCGGCATGATCATCCCGACCTTGGTGAGCGTCTGGAGGTCGCTCAGCACAGCGGCGACGGCTGTGTCCTGGTAGGGCCGGAGCTTGAAAGGACACAGGGATGGGATTTTTACATCCCGAACTGTAGAAGTATTCAACATTGCATAATCTCCGTTTTAGGTTTCGAGAGTTATTGGTAAATTCAGAAAACAGTTGACAACTCTCAATCGATTTGAGATCAACGTGCGTGCGATCCTTCGGATAACGCGGAACGCGGTAGACGAGGGAGAGCCCACCCGGCGTCAAGGGTTTTGGGCTCGACGCACCCGGTCTGACGGTGATCCTTGGGTCCCTTAAGAGGGACCCAAGGGAGACGTAAAACCTGGTGATCGTTGTTCCGCCTTCGGCGGGAGGAACCTCCCGGTTACGGTCCCGGGATCGAGGAAGAACCTTTCCCTGGGCTGATGTCGGACTTTAGCTGCGCGACGTCCTTGGCGGGTGGCGTCGGAGGGTTCCTCCTGATGGTGATACCCTGATTGGTGATCCACCGAAGGGCAAGGAAAGCTGCACCTACCAGGCTCGTGATCATCTGCGGGTGTAGCGCCAGGACGGGTGCGGCCGCCGGGATCATCGGTACGATCGTCGTCAGGGCGGCTACCCAAAAGGTCTTCGACTGGTAAAAGGGAATCGTCTCCATGCTAGGTCCTCCGGAAATGGTAAGTTGGTCTCATTAAAGTTTTGGTGCTGGCTGCCGAATGGTTAAGTAACCGGCTGCGGTTCTGACGTTTTGTGATCCCTCCTGGGTTGCGCCCCCCGGCTGACCGGCTGGCGGGGGGTTCCTTCCAGTGGTGGCGATCCCCCTTTTGCAGGTCTCCCAATGGGTGACGATGGCGTTGGCTAGCCGCTTCCAGTCGTCCCTTTCGGTGGTCATGGCGGCGAGCTGGTCTTCGAGGTCGGTGATCCGCTCCTGGTCGGGGCTGATTGGGTTCATGGGTTGTGCCTTTCGATTTCGGTGGAAATGTCGTTGAGCTGGCGTATCAGGACGGCGACCTGGGCTTCCAGGATCGACTTCGTTTCTTGGAGGAGGGCATTCTCCCGGCGGAGCGCCATTAGTTCGTCGCGGTTCTTTTCGAACTGGCGGGTAGCGGGTGTGGTGGTCACGGCAGGTTCCTCCCGGAGTAGGCTGTTAGGAATCCTATGAGGAATCCTATGATTAGTAGCACGATGTCGTCCTTGCTCATGGCTTCACCTCCGGCGTTCGGTCGTCCAGCTTGGCGAGCGCCGCTTTCAATGCTTCCCAGCCGGGTGTGAGCAGGCGGTGAACGGACGACGGGCGGGCCGGTATCTCACGGGCGGCGTCCACCACAGCGGTCATGGCCCGGCACCTGGCGGCGCATTGGGTATTCTCCGCATGAAGCATGGCAATCACGCCTTCCAACTCGCGCACCTTAGCCTCCCGGTTGGACGCCTCGGCCTCGGCCTTTTGTGCCCGGTCTAAAAGTCCGTCAATGGTCGTTCTTGCGTCCATCACGTACCTCCGTTCCCGTACCCGTTCCCGTACCCGAGCCCGTCCCCGTCCCCGTCCCCGGACCCGTCCCCGGACCCGTCCCCGTACCCGTACCCGTCCCCGTACCCGTTCCCGTTCCCGTTCCCGTCCCCGTCCCCGTAGGTGGTTTGGTTTAAATCGCTATTTATAGTTCTTTTTTCCATTTTGATTCCTCGCAGGCAATCATTGCCACGGTAGTCAGGTTGTCAAACTCAACTACACCATAGCATTTATCTAGGATGGTATCTGCGGTAGGACCGTTCTTGGCTATATAGCCCAAGCCTTTTCCCTCTGTACCCCATCTGCGAATAACTGAAGCATTGTACAATTTGCAATCTGCTCCATTACGCTCAAATCGTCCAACCATCACCCAGCCACGTTGCAAAATAACGATCTTCACATCACCAACAATTTCCCTCTCTTGAATAGAATCCTCTGGCACATACGTTTTCCCATCCACTACGATTTTTTTCTCATTACATTTTGCGTCCATTTTCTATTCTCCTTTTATTGTAATATTTACAATCTTTTTAACAATGTTTGCAATA
>Ga0315273_10010231_pt1 | contig 11948 bp, 12 predicted proteins | sample YL17G02_0_MG_FD_205753 | JGI IMG/M metagenome (GOLD analysis project Ga0315273, IMG submission 205753) | Sediment microbial communities from Yellowstone Lake, YNP, Wyoming, USA - YL17G02_0 | ecosystem: Environmental > Aquatic > Freshwater > Lake > Sediment | place: USA: Wyoming | collected... | reverse complement strand
GATGCGTGCCGCCGCAGACCTCCTGAATCACCCAACTACGCCTTGCTCTCTCGAAGCCTGTAAACTCGCCGAGCCTCAAACAGTACAGGCTCGGCCGTTGCGACTGCAGCGCAACGGTCGCACGCTGCGGCAAGTTGTGTCCCGATTCATCCGGTCATCGGCGGCAACGATCCTCCCGAGCGACTTTGAGGAATATACTGAGCCCAGGAGACAGGCTCAGCCGTCCTCGGCTGTGCCTGTCCCGCTCCCAGACCGCCACCCGCTACTGTTGCCGCTTTTGCCAGCGCCCTGCTGGCTCGCCCTCACGCTCAGTCACGCTTGGCACAGAAACTAGCTCCGTTCGGACCGATGGTCGAACGGAGCGTCGAACAGTCTGTGCCACCCGCTGGGAGCGGGCCGCGTGACTTCGCTACGGCGAGATTCAGCAGGCGCTGATGCACGCGTCAGCAGCAACGGGCGTCGTTAGGGGAGTGAAGTAGTGCGCTATGTGTGGGGAGAAGAAACGAGCGAGTTATGACCCAAACAAATCCATCTGTAAGGGCTGGGGTTGGTCGATTGGCAACGTGGGAGCTGCTGTCGGAGTGACAGTCGGAGGTTCAATCGGTTTCGTCTGGCGGTCAAGAAACTCTCTCAGCTTCTTGAAGTCCTCACGAAGCGGTTCGAGCATGCTGCCTTGGTGCAAGGCTGCGGCGGGATGAAGTAAGGGGAAGAGGACAAAGTCTTTCAAGTAGAACGCCTGGCCGCGAACCTTTGTAATCCCCACCTTCCGTTCCAGCAATGTTTGCGTCGCCCAATTCCCTAACGTGCAGACCAGTTTCGGGTGGATCATCGCGATCTGTTGCATTAGAAACGGTTTGCACGTCTCGACTTCATCCGGTTCCGGGTCGCGGTTATTCGGGGGGCGGCATTTGATCACGTTCGCGATGTAGATATCGCTGCGTGACAATCCTACCGATTGCAGGAGATCGTTCAAGAGTTTTCCCGCTGCCCCGACAAACGGTTCCCCTTGCTGGTCTTCATGGAAACCCGGTGCTTCCCCCACGAACATCACGCTCGCGCGCGGATTTCCCACACCAAACACCACTTGGGTTCGGCCCATCTTCGCGAGCTTGCAACGTTGGCAATCATGCAGGGACTTGCTGAGTTCCAGGAGGAGCATGATGGTGAAGTGGAGTAGTTGAAAAGTTCAACGGATTTTAGGCGGGCCGACTTTTCTTGTCAATGGAAGAGAATCGTGGAAAAAATGGTTGCACACATCGCCAAGTGTGGGCGAAGTCAGAGGAGGGAACCATGCAATTGATGAAACGGTTCGTGTTCGGCTTCCTCGTTTTCATGATTAGCGTAGGCGTGGCTTGGGCTGGCGAGCGAGGGTATCAGCTTGTCGCGGGCAGGGACAGCAAGCTCTGCGCAAGAGTGCTGGAAGCTTTTCGTGAGGATGTGGACGATCAATGGCGGCTGCGATACCAGCACGAGACCTTTCGGCAGATTACCTGGAGGCCGGTCGAGCTGAGGGGGCAAGGGCCAAAGGCGAGGCACTGTTCGAGTCTCAATAATAGTTTTCCGCAGCCTGCTAGCGAAGCGCTATGGCATCGGCGCAGCGGTTGCCACTGACGATGGCGCTTTCGAGGTTGGGAGGCCATCCGGTAACGGTCCAGCTTCCTGCTACGAGCAAGTTGGCAATCGGACTGCGTTGGATGGGTCGATGTAATTTTGTCCCGGGCCTGAGAGAGAGGATGGCGCCTGGAATTGTCCGGCGGCAGGTCGATGCAATCCTGCTTTCAGGCATGAGGAGCCCCAACGATCTGAGCAGGTCAGAGAGAGCGATATCAAGATTTGAGTCCAGTTGAGCCTGTGCGAACTGACTGTCGGTCGTGATAAGCGAGAAGCCGGTGCGATCAGGCGTTGTCGCTGTGGCGAGTACTGAGTGAAATGCTGTGTCATTCAGCAGGATGAGGCGAGGGGTGGCACAGGGTTGCTCGGCATGCATGCGGAGGATTGTGCTGTTGACCGATAGCAATTCCACGAGTTGTTGGAAATAGGCGTAGCGGGTCAGCCATCGCTCTGGAAGTAAGGGCGTGAGCTGTTGAGGGGACAGGGCTGCCACATACCAATCGGCTTGCAGCAGGGAACCATCCCGCAGCAGGACGCCCGAGATGTGATCTCGTTCATATCGGAGCTGTGCGGCTTCAGTATTGCGCAAAATGGTCGCACCGGCCTGGGTCAGCGTTTCGGTGATCGGTTGTACGAAGCAGATCTGAAGCGAGTCCTGAACAACCAAGATGCGGCTATCTGAACGAGTCCTCAGGAACAATGGCTGCATCGATGTGACAAAGGCATCGGCGGACATTGTGGAGAGATCATTGCCGGTCAGCCATCGCGCGAGAGGATTCCAGACGACGCGACGCGTCTGCGGGCTCTGTCCGATTGAGGCCAGCCATTCGTCGGCGGTCCGCTGCTCCAGATCGGCAGGCAGCTGCTCATCGCCTTCCCACAGCTGTTCCACCCATGATGCCAGTCGCCATCGTTCTTTCCAGGGGATGCCGGCAAATCTCAGGAGGTTCACCCATGTATGAAGGGGAGCGGGGAAGCAGGTGCGCGGGTAATGAACGAGGGAGCCGTCATGGAGACGAAATTCTAGCGGGATCTCGGCCTCTGCCGGCTGCTGTGGATCGGGATGCAGCGAAAGCAGCAAGGCTTGCGTTGCGCGATGGCAGCCGAGGATGGTGAAGGGCTCAGGGGTGTCACAAAGGTCTTCGCTTGTGCGGGTGCCTCCAAGCAGCGGGCGACGATCGATGATCGTGACTCGATAGCCAAGACGGGTGAGGCGGTAGGCGGCGGTGAGACCGGCGGGGCCTCCACCAAGAATCACGACGGACTGAGTGGTGGTGGACGTCACGAGAATCGGGAGCGGAGCCAGACTCCGGCAGCCACGGCCAGTCGACGACTCGTTGAGAGCCGGGCTCGCGGGCCGAATATCTGATGTCCCGGCTCCTCGATCTTTTTCAGAATGCGGAAATATACGGCGCGCATGATTTCAGAGACAGTCAGCGCCCGCCGGTCTTGTGCCGGTAGGGCCTCGAACGCCGCCTGTGCTTTTGCGTAGTACTCATGGGCCCTTGCGGTTTCGGAGTGAAGCAACTTGTGGAGCTCTGCGCTTTCCTGTCGCTGGAGGATGGCCTGATCGGTACAGCCGAATTTCATGAGATCGTCTTGCGGAAGATAGATGCGGCCTTGAGCTGCGTCTGTCCCGATGTCCCGTAAAATGTTCGTCAGTTGGAACGCCATCCCGAGATCGACGGCATAGTCCTGTGCCTTGGCCGATGTAGGTCCGAAGATATGGAGGCAGATCAGTCCCACGACCGACGCGACACGATAGCAGTAGAGCGAGAGGTCTTGAAAAGAGGCGTACGGTGGCGACGTGAGATCCATTTCGACACCTTTAATCAGCTCATCGAAATAGGCCTGAGGGATAGACAGTTGCCTTATATGGTTGGCCAGGCTGATGGTCACCGGGAAAGTCGGTATGCCGCGGTAGGCCGCTTCAAGCTCGGTCCGCCACCGGCGCAGTTCCTCCTGGGGGTTGCTTCCTGCAGGGGGTTCATCGACTGCATTGTCGATCTCCTTACAGAAGGCATAGACCGTATACATCGCAGCGCGCCGTTTTCTCGGGAGGAAGAGGAAGGAGTAATAGAAATTGCTTCCACTCTTCTTGGTGAGAGCCGTGCAGTAGGCTTGCGCGTCAGTGACGGAGAGTGAAGTCATGGGTGTCGGTGAATCGGCAGTGGTCCAACGCGGCAGGCCATGGATTTGCGAATGTGGTCGTGGTCTGATGGGTGCAGGATAGCCGCCAAGAGTTCGATGCCGTCAATCAATCGAGGGCCTGGCCTGCTGAAAAAGGAGGAGGCGTCGACCAGGAATGTGTGCTCTGTCAATGCAGGGGATAGGCGCCATTGACCAGGCTGCTGCATCAGTTGGAACAGTTCTTCCTGGGTCCGTTCAACGGAAAAACCGCAGGGCATCACGATGAGGACGTCCGGAGCCGCGGCCAGGACCTCGTTCCACGTCACAACCCGCGAGGGGTTCCCAGGCTGCGCCAGGACATCCAGACCGCCGGCGAGCTGGACCATTTCAGGAACCCAATGACCTGCGAGGTAGAGCGGAGAGAGCCATTCAATACAGACCACGCGAGGGCGATGAGCGATCCTCTGGATGCGAGTGTGCACTGCCTCGAGTCGGTCACGCAAGTGCGCGGCGAGACGATGGCCCTCCGCTGACCGATTGGCGGCGTCGCCGATCCGAACGACATCGTCGATCACATCATGGACCGTACGGGGGTTCAACGTGAGGATGGTCGGTTGCCGAGGCATGGAGCAAAGGGCATCGTGCAGTTGGCCCGGCGTGACGGCACAGACATGACAGAGGTCTTGGGACAAGATCAGATCGGGTTGCGCCTGCCGCAGCAGATGGTCTTTCAGTCGATAGAGCCGTTGTCCTGACGCCACAAGTTGACTAACTTGTCTGTCGATGTCGGCGCTGGCCAGTCCATGAGGAGGAATCATCGGTTCAACCATGATGGGCACGCTTCTGACCGACGGAGGGTAGTCGCACTCATGACTGATCCCGACCAACTCATCGCTCAAGCCGAGCAAGGCAATCACTTCGGTCGCACTGGGAAGCAGAGAGCAGATTCTCATACCACTCGGTTCTTATGCGGCCGGCCACAAGCGTTCGCGGAGTTCGCTGAGGCGAATCTGTGAAAGACTCTGGACGACCGCATGGGCTTCATGCAGATCTTGGATCGTGTGGGTGTTTGCCACGGCGAGGACTTTCATTCCGGCGGTTTTCGCGCCGCGGACACCCGGGATCGAATCCTCAATCACCAAGCAGGATTCGGCGGTGATGGCCTGCTCTCGGCGTTGTCGATTCAACCCGGTGAGGGCTTGGAGAAAGGGTTGCGGATCGGGCTTTCCTCTGGTCACATCTTCTGCGCTGGTGATGTGAAGAAATTCTTTTCGGAGCCCCGCCTGTTCAAGGATCACCTCGATTTCATGGCGGAGGGCGCCGGACGCGATGGCCAAGGGGTAGGCGGCGGCGGCCTCACGCACGAACTCGCGCACCCCGGGGAAAATGACCAGATGATCCTTCACCGATTCCAGATAGGCATGGGCTTTTCGTTGCATCAGTTGTGCGAGGGAGGTCGGGTCAGTGGGATGATGGTGCGCGGTGAGTGCCTCGATAAAGCAGCCCCGATCGTCGTACCCCAAGTATTTAGCGTAGTAGTCGGATTCAGTCAGGCTAATGCCGATTTCAGCCAGAGTCTGACGAAAACCAGCGAAATGGAGGGGCTCGGTGTCCGCGATCACGCCATCAAAGTCAAAGATAATCGCTGTGAGGGTGGACATGGAATCGTCTCGATACTGTGGGTTTGGTTACGGGATATAAAACGGGCGGATTATAGCACAGGGAGATCGCCTGAATAGGCGAGAATCAGGCCATTCGCGTGAGAGAAAATTGGAGGGTCAGAACTTCAGGCGAAGACGTTTCTCCGATACCCAACCCTTGGCACCTTCGTCGGTGCGCACCAAATATATCCAGCCGCCGGGCTGTAGATCACCGTCCATAACGGTCAGTGAGACCCCCGGACGAACGATTGGCCCAGGCTTGCTGCTCGATGAATCTGCGAACAACGAAATGCTTCCGCCGGGAGCCATTTCGTCTACCGTGATGGTTACTTTCTGTCCTTCGCTGAACATCGGGTCGAGAGGCGGTACGACTGGTGCAGCGGGTCTCGCTGCCGTTTGGGGTGGTGGAACGACTGCTGGGGCCGCAGGGGCGACGGCAGTGGCGGGAGAGGTTGCTGGAGCCAATGGGGCTGCGGCCTCGTTACTCGGACTGGGAGCGGCTTGTGGCGCGGGTGCCGTTGGCACCACGGGCGCCGGGGCCAACGGTTTCGGTTTCATGGCCATTGGTGGTGGGGTGCTCTCACCCAGGTAGGGGCTCAACCATTCTGTCAACATCTCCGGTTCCATCGAAACATAGGCAACGCCGCCGACAAGAGCCAGGAGAAGTATCCAGAGGATCGGGCTTCCCCCACCGGGTTTCTTGCGGGGGGTCACCGGGCCCCTTGCTTTCGTGGTGATCGTTTGATCGAGTTCCTCTTCCGTGAATTCCAAATCCGGTTCTGGTTGGCGGGCGAAATGGAGAGTCCAATCAAAAGGATTCCAGACCGATGTCAGGTTCCCAACGAGCGCAGCCATCGAGCACCTCCCTACTGAGCGATTCGATCCCACGTGGGGTAGTCTGTGAAAATACCTATCACCATCGCCGAGTAGTGTCAATTTTGTTGAGGAATTACGCGTACGAGCGGCGAAGGTCAGCAGGGATGCGATGGGCTGCAGGAAAAGACTTGTCGCTCCCGACTGCCCGTACGAAAGACGGTGAGGCCTTTGCATCCGAGTTGGTATGCCAGCAGAAAGGCTGCGGCCACCTCGGCTTTGGTCGCCGTGGCTGGCAAATTGATGGTTTTTGAGACTCCGCTGTCGCTATATCGCTGAAACACGGCTTGCATACGCACATGATGCTCGGGTGAGATATCATGCGCCGTGACGAACTGTCGGCGTAGCTGTTCGGGGATATGGGCTAAATGTTGAATGGAAGGCTGCGCCGCCAGATCGGGCTGGAGTGAGGCGAGATCGAGACCGAGTGTGCGCGCGCGACGGGCGAAGGCTGGATGAAGCGAGGTGAGCACGACGCCGTCCATGACGCGGCGGACTTCCTGCACGCCGTATAACGGTTCAATGCCAGGCGAGCAGTTGGCGATGAGGCTGATGCTGCCAGTCGGAGCAATGGTGGTCACGGTCGCGTTTCGATGCCGCTGGTGAAGTGTTTGGAGCCGGCTGCCTCGATAGGCAGGAAAGACTCCACGTTCGGCGGCCAGCCCTGTGGATGCGAGGTGGGCGCGAGATCGAAAGAATTCCATCAGAGTCTTTGCTGTGTGGAGTGCGGCTTCGGAGTTGTAGGGGATATTGAGGGCGATCAGTAGGTCGGCGAAGCCCATGATGCCCAGGCCAATCTTCCTCGTGTGTTTTGTCATGCGGTCGATGTGAGGAAGCGGGAAGCGGTTGCGATCGAGCACATTGTCGAGGAATCGCACGGCGAGAGAAATGGTTTCGGCCAATCGGACGAAGTCGATGGTAGGGCGTGTATCCGGTCGTGCGACGAAGTTGGCCACGTTGATGGAGCCGAGGGTGCAGGACTCATAGGGCAGAAGCGGTTGTTCACCGCAGGGGTTGGTCGACTCGATGGTGCCAAGGCGAGGGGTGGGATTGGCTCGATTGATCGTGTCTAGAAACACCAGGCCTGGCTCGCCGCTGTCCCAAGCCGCTTCGACGAGCCGATCGAAGATGAGCTGTGCCGGGAGCCGCCTCGTTGGTTTGTTGGTATGGGGATTGATCAGGGCATAGGTGCGGCGGCGTGTGAGGGCTTGCATGAAGGAATCGGTGATGCCGACCGACAGATTAAAATTCGTCATCTCGGTTGGCGTCTGTTTAAGTGCGATAAAGTCAAGGATGTCCGGGTGGTCGATACGGAGAATGCCCATATTCGCGCCTCGCCTGGTCCCGCCTTGTTTGATGACGTCTGTCGAGAGGTTGAAGAGGCGCATGAAGGAAATGGGTCCGGATGCCACGCCGCTTGACGATGCGACCCGGTCGTTGTGAGGACGTACGTGACTAAACGAGAATCCCGTTCCGCCGCCCGATTGGTGGATGAGCGCCTGATATTTCAGGCTGTCATAAATGGAGGCTAGGGAGTCTTCGACCGGGAGGACGAAACAGGCGGAGAGTTGCTGGAGGCGTCGCCCGGCATTCATTAGTGTGGGAGAATTGGGAAGAAAATCGAGGCGGGCCATGCAGTCGTACCAGCGTTGAGCCGCATGGGGCAGCCGGCCGGCGATAGGGTAGAGTCGTTCAGCTTGTGCGATGTCGGTCGCGACGCGCCAGAATAGTTGCGCCGGCGTCTCGATAATTGTTCCCGCACGGTTCTTGGCCAGATAGCGCCCACGGAGGACGATATTGGCATGGGCTGAAAGTCGAAGTCGTGGAGATTGGGGCGGGCGTGAGGACGTGGTCGTCTTCTTGACGGACATAGCCTCATTATATACCGGAAGCAGCCTGATTGATCGATGGCGTGGGAGAGATGGTGCGGCTTGCATCTTGGCGGTCCAGTTCGGCAGAATGAGCGCCCACTGACCGACGACCATGAAATCCTATCGTGAAGAGCTCTGGTTCGAGACGAAGACGCGGCGCGCCTACCTCAACATCACGCGTCAAGTAGAGGCGGCGGTCAAGAAGAGCGGCGTCCAAGAGGGGCTCGTGCTGGTCAATGCCATGCATATCACGGCCAGCGTCTATATTAATGACGACGAACCGGGTTTACTCAAGGACTATGACCGATTCTTAGACACGCTCGTTCCTCAGGGCGCGACCTATAAACACAACGAGACGGGAGAAGATAACGGTGACGCTCACATCAAGCGCCAGCTGATGGGGCGAGAAGTCGTCGTCGCGATTACCGAAGGCCGGTTGGACTTCGGCCCGTGGGAACAAATTTTCTATGGGGAGTTCGACGGGCTGAGACGAAAACGCGTGTTGGTGAAGGTAATTGGATCGTGAGCATGATGTCATCCGATCGGTGGCTGGACCCTGTGTGGATAAATTGTTGGAGCGCTTGCTACCACAGGAAAAGTTTGGCAACATGGAGCGCAGTGATACCGGGCTGTGCGGTAGGAGTCTGTCTATATGTTGAGTTGGTCTCGTCCTGACCCTCTCACAAGAGACCTCGTTCACTTGATCAATGCCCGGCGCCATGACCATGGCGATACCGATGCGGCGATCGATACGCTGCAAGCTTTCTTGGAGCAGGGACGGGAGTATGATCTCTTAACGGTGCTAGCGGCGCTGGATGAGGACATGGCGGAATGGCTCTTCGATCTTCTCGCGGAGGCATCCTGCTCCGTGCTCATAGATGGGCCGGCCGATGACAAATTGTCCTATGCCATTATGGCGGCCTTGGAACTTCCCCTCCAAGCAAATCTGGCCCATCCACTCAAGTTGAAGATCGACCCAGTTGCGACCGCGGATCTGTTGCATCGACATCTTCGGCTCTCTGCCGGGACGGTGGTACGTGTGGAGTCGCGCCTATTGACGGATTCGACGCTGGAACCGATCAGCCTCCAGGGTTTGAATGAGCATTTGAGTACGGTGGCGGATTCCCAGCGGGCCACTACAATTGCCGCTCGGCTTTATCCGCCAGTCGAGAGTACCGCCTTTCTCTTCTTTGAGTTGATCGGTGTGCCGGACTCTGGACTGCCCGATTCGCTGGAGGACCGGCATCGTCGGGCTCTCCTTGAAGGCCTTGTGGCGCAATGTCCCGAGTTGGCGCTGGCTCCCGATATGATCGAAGCACCGGTCTACGCCGCCTATGCCATTTTTGATGCGCAAAATGCCGTGCGGCTCCATCATCTAGCGGATGAAACCGCGGCAGTCTGGCTCGATCTGGACCCACTCGTCCGTGCCCGCACGATCGTGCATCTCCATACGCAATGCGGGAACGGCGTGTACATGCCGGTCTGGACCGATCTGTTTGATCCCGAACTTCCTGAAGACCATGGTCCCGTGTGGACCTCTCCTGATGTGTGGATCTTCACGGCCGATTTGCCCATCGAATGGCCTGGAGAAATGCTCACCAATCGGCTGCTCGCCGAAGGCTGCACTAGGTTTGAAAACCACATCGTCGAAACTCCAGAGAACTAACCCGCATTATCCCCGAGCGCTTGTGTTTCAATCGCCGATTCCTGACTCATGCGAGACGGGCGAGACTGGCGGGAGAAGCGCGACTGGCAGAGACAGGGCTCACACGTCATGCGAGTCTCGCTCCTCGCGCTTGTCGCGCGCCACTCCGCCATGTCGGACAGGCCTCAGGTAAAAACCGGACAATTCGTCGATTTTTTTGACGGCTTATCCTATGCTGGGTCTGGTCAAAGTAGGGAGCAAGCATGGCTCAGCAGCAGTCTTTGAGCGGTATCATTGCCGGCGCAATCACCTTCCTTGGCCTTGGACTCGTGTGGGTGACGGTGGCCGCCAATTTTCCGTCACAAGAAGAGTTGTCTTCGGCTGCGCTGCCTGCCGAGACTCGTCAGGCGGCACGTCCTTCGTCTCCCCTGTCTGCGCCACCCACGCTGGACTTAACCATTCCCACCTCTCCTCCGCTGCCTTCAGAGGCAGCAAGGTCAATGCCGGACGCTGACCGGTCGCCCGACTCAAGTGTTGAAGCTCCGGTTGTGACGCGGTTGGATACTCGTGCTCTGCAGGCTACCAGGCTGAAGTGCGAAGCGGACATCGAACAATTGTGCCCCGACTCTCCGGACGGTTCTGCCCGCACGCGCTGTTTGCAACAGCGTGCCAAACAACTTCCGCCGCTGTGCCAAAGCCAGTTGCACGAGCGGTTTGTGAAGTGGAAGGAAGATCGAAGTCGATTGATGGCGGCGTGCGACGAGGATGTCAAACGATTCTGCAGAACAGTCAAACCTGGGAGCGGGGAGATTCTCGAGTGTCTCCAATCGCATGGCCAGGAAGTCTCCGACCGATGCTACCAGACCCTTCCGAAGGGCACGCTCTTCTTTAAATAGTCCTGTGGGCGTTAGCGAGCGGCGTTCTAGCAGGATGCTGAAAAAGTCCGCCAGCAGCGTTCTCGCATCGTTCAGGCCCTCAACGTACCTCAGAGGGTACGCCTCGGCCCTTCACTCGCTGCGGCCTTGCTGGACGGCCTTTTTGAGCATCCTGCTGGAATGTTCTCCTGTTGTGCCACACGTCCGGACCATCGAAGTTCCGGCGTGTCAGAATAGTTTTTCCGCAACCTACTTCTTTCCGGAGAGCAGATAGAACGTCAGCTTCACGCCCGCCACTTCGATCTGGTCCCCATCCTTCAGGTCCTGCTGTCCCACAACGTCCGTGCCATTGACGCGCAGAGACTTCGCGCCCTGAGAACGGCTGATGGTGTAGCTGTGGCCTCGTCGGGAGATCGTCGCCGCAGATTTTGGAGCAAACCAACCGGTCAACCGAATGACCGCGCCGTCTTGTGACCCAATGACATTCACCTGTTTTGTGAGAGGGTATTCCAACCGATCAGTTTTCCCAGCAACAATCAGGACCTTGGCAGTGAGCGTCGGACTGTCGGGTGTACGGTCCGTTCTTCTGAGCACCGTGGTTCGATCCAGATCGACAAATGGGGCCGGCGCCGCCGTACTGGACGTCGCATTCTCTTGGAAGACGAGCCGGTGTTGGCCGATGGTGATCACGTCCGCGTCACGAAGTTGGTGGCGCGTGACCGGCAGGCCATTGATGGCGGTGCCGTTGGTGCTCTTCAAGTCTTCGAGAAAGAAGACGGCCTGAACCTTCACAATCCGCGCATGATGCCCCGAGACAGCGGGATCTTCGATCACGAGGGTATTGTCGGCCTTCCGACCGATCGTCAAAGTCTCAAGGGTCAGTTCGATATTCCGCGCGCCTTGCCCGTGAAGTTTGACGAGCAGTGTGGCTGGTTGTGGGAGAGTCTCAGGCATGGTGTTTCCTCCTGTGCAAGGTCCCTGTGATTCGTTACGCGACGAATCGCTTTTTCAGCCGCTCCCACAGTCCGGCTTGGAATTCATCCCGCAGGGCCACGATGACCACGGTCGTGTTATCGTCGCCGCCGGCTTCATTCGCCATGACGATGAGGCGATCGGACATGGTAGGGAGGTCTTCCGATCCACTGAGGATGTGAAGAATGTCGTTCGGATGGACACCACGGGTAAGTCCGTCTGAGCATAACAACAGCATGTCACCACTCTTGACCGGAACCTCCGTCAGTTCCACGTCGACGCTGCTCTCGACGCCGAGGGCTTTCGTGAC
>Ga0315273_10010230_pt1 | contig 11949 bp, 10 predicted proteins | sample YL17G02_0_MG_FD_205753 | JGI IMG/M metagenome (GOLD analysis project Ga0315273, IMG submission 205753) | Sediment microbial communities from Yellowstone Lake, YNP, Wyoming, USA - YL17G02_0 | ecosystem: Environmental > Aquatic > Freshwater > Lake > Sediment | place: USA: Wyoming | collected... | reverse complement strand
CCAGACGCTGATGGCCATGCAGGTAGAGCTGGAGGAGAACAATCCGGTCTTCGCTCTGGTGGCGGACAAGACTACCGGACGTCTGAAGCCAGAGGTCCGGAACGAGAAGGTCCTCTCGGCGATTCTCGAGTTCAAGATCCGACAGGAGCAATTGGAGGAGGTTGTGGGGCGCCTGCGTCCGGTCCTGGCCGAGGTGGACACGGTCGTTTCTTGGGGACTCGCGACACGCTTCGCCGAGAACGGCAGTCTCCCAGCGCTCTCCCGTCTGGAGGCGTTGGGGGTTCCGGCGCGTCCGAACGGCAAGGTCAACATGGGGATGGGCCGCCCCATCGTCGAGCCATAGGGAGGCTGTCATGAGCCATTCGCTACACCGCCACGGGACCCGGGAGCAACTGCAGCAGGACTACACCTTCTATGCGCGGACCTCTCGCTACGTCAACCGCGAAGGCTGCGGCCCCAAGCTGCGCCGGATCCTCCAGATCCTCCTGGAGGAGGGGCAGGTCAACAATTTCGGGTCGAGCCATGCGGGCAAGAGCTATGTGGCCGGCTTGAAACCCGAGGAGTACGCGCTCACTCTGGACAAAGCCTACGGCCTGGCCGCCTGCTTTTCCGAGAAGGCCGCTGTCCGCTCCCTTCTGGCAAAGCTCAAGGAAGCGGATACCGGCATCTCCATCGTGGTGAGCGGCCTGATCGACGAAATTGCGGCCATCGCCAAGGGATTGGACCTCACCCCCCACACGGTCTTCTTGTCGTTGGGGGTGCACGGGAAGCGGGCAAGTCTGCCAGAGGAGCGGGTGATCGAGGTCACCACCATGTGTGGCCATGGGCAGGTGGCGACCCGGCTCACCCGGGCCGCGATGGAGCGGGTGAGGGCGGGAAAAATGACGCCCGAGGCGGCCGCCCACCTCTTGGCCCAGCCCTGCCCCTGCGGGATCTTCAACACGACCCGCTGCGCCAGGATTCTGGAGGCCGTGCGGGAGGCGTCGGCAGAGGCGGATCACCCGTGACTTGTGCCGCCGAAGAAGGCGAGACCGTGGTATGGAAAGGGGTGCCAGTTCCATGGAGCTGACCCGGATGGCCTTCGGAGCCAACATGCTGATCCAGCAAGTCCTCCAGGTCCGGAAAGGGGAGACGGTCCTCATTGTTACCGACACCGACCGTCCCCGGACCATCACCCAGGCGCTGGCCTACAGCGCTGTCTCCGCGGGGGCCGAGGTGGTCGTGCTGACCATGGAGCCGGTGGAGATCGGCGGCCAGGAGCCCCCGGCGCCGGTGGCGGCGGCCATGGCCGCCGCCCAGGTGGTCATCAACCAGTCGAGCCACAGCCTCACCCACACGGAGGCGACCCGCGAGGCCATGCGGCGGGGAGCCCGGATCGCCAACCTGCGGAACGTCACCGAGGAGATGATGGTGAGCGGCGGCATCCGGGCCGACTACGCCCAGGTCCGGCGGATCACCGAGCGGCTGGCCCGGCTCCTCACCGAAGCCGACGTGATCCGGATGACCACCTCCGAAGGGACGGACCTCACGATGCACTCCCGCGGCCGAAGGGCCATCGCCCAGGCCGGCTTGGTGACGAAGCCCGGGGAGCTGTCGGGGCTCCCGGACGGTGAAGCCACCCTGGCCCCCATCGAGGGTGTCACCGAGGGGATGGCGGTGGCCCCCTACATCGCGGATTCCCTCGGTCTCATCACCGATCCGTTCCGCCTGGAGATTGCCGCGGGGCGGATCGTTCGCGTTACGGGGGGGCGGCAGGCCCTTGAGTTGACCCGCCTCCTGGAGCGGCACGACGCGGCAGGGCACAACGCCGCCTCGCAGTTCGCCTTGGGAACGAATCCAGCGTGCCGGGTGGTCCCCAACACGCGGGAAGTCTCGAAGAAGCTCGGGACTGCCCATTTTGCCATCGGGGACAACATCACCCTGGGCGGAGAGAGCCGGAGCGATTTCCACATCGACTTCGTCTTCCTGACCCCCACGGTCTACCTGGATGGCACGTGCATCCTGGAGGATGGTCGGTACCAGATCGATCTGGAGGGATAGAACCGGCTTCGCCCCGCCCGACGCAGGGACGGCGATGCGCGGAGGGAGGTGAGTCGACGGGAGGCGGGGCAACACACGCGGTCTGGCGTTACTGAGGGGTGGAGTTTCGTGCTGCGGGACACTCCAGCAAACAAAGGAGAGGGTCATGAGGACGCACGCGACGACCTGCTTGATTGCGATGCTCTTGTGCTTGTTCACCGTCGGTCTGGCGACCGTTCCCCGGGCCGAGGCCGCCTATCCCGACCCGGACAAGGTGATTGAATTCCTTCACCATTCTTCTCCGGGCGGCGCCGCCGGTCTCTTCGTCCTCACGACCGGCGACATCCTCAACAAGACCGGGCTCGTCAAGGCAAAGATCCAGACCCAGACCCGCCAGGGCGGCTCGTCCGCCGTCGCCCTGAACTACCTGAAATCGAAGAAGGGCGACCCGTACGTCGTGATGCACTGGACGACCGCACAGCTCATGGCGATGCTCCGCGGTACCACCGAGATGAAACTGGACGAATGCGCCTGGCTGAGCACGCTCATCGAGGACGGGAACGTCCTGATGGTCCCCTATAACTCCCCCTACAAGACGGTCCAGGACCTGATCGCCGACGCCAAAGCAAACCCCGGCAAGGTCAACGTTGGCATCAACAGCATCGGCGGCTCGGAGGACGTCATGACCCGCCGGATTGAGCGGGCGGCAGGGGTGAAATTCAACATCACTTCCTTCGACTTCAGCCCCACGGCGCTGATTGCCGGCAACATCGCCCTGGCCTTCGGGAGCACCGCGGAGACACAGGGCCACGTCAAGGCGCAACGTGCTCGGGTCCTGGCCAACATGGGCACTAGGCGGGTTCCTTACTACAAGGACGTCCCCACGCTGATCGAGCAGGGCATCAATGCCTCTTTCACGCAGTATCGCGGCTTCTTCGGCGGGCCGAACTTCCCTGCCGAGGCGGTCAAATTCTGGGATGATGCCTTCGCGAAGTTGATGAAGACCAAACCGTACGAAGAATTCATGACGAAGTTCGACGTCGTCCCGCAATACAGGACGGCGGCGGAGACCAAGGCGCTCGTCGCGGAGTATGTGAAGGGACTCCAGGAAGACCTGAAGTTAATGGATCTGAAGTAGGAACCTTTCACACCGGGTGGTCCCCGCTCCGGAGGAAACATGAGAAAGGCGGATCGCATCTTTGGGGTAATCGGCCTGGGGTTGAGCCTCTGGTGTTTTCTCGAATCCAGAAAATTCCACTACATGTCGCAGTTTACCCCTGGTCCGGGCTTCTTCCCCTTCTGGGTGGGGGTCGTCTTGGCTCTCCTTTCGTGCTATCTGATCTACGACAGCATCAAGCGCGAACCGAGTAAGCAGGACGACAAGAAGATCCTCCCCGAGAAGCATGCCCTCGTCCGTGTCGGCACCATCATGCTCCTCCTCTTCGGGGTTGAATTCTCCATGACTTTCCTTGGCTTTCCCCTCACGTTGGCCCTGTTCACGGCGGCGACCCTGACGATCCTGGAGCATTACAGCATCCTCAAGAGCGCCGCCTACGGGATCGCCTACGCCGCCGTGACCTGGTTCATCTTCGAATATATCCTGACCATGGGCTTCCCCAAGGGCTTTCTGGGATTGTAGCGAAGGGAGGGTGACGGCCAGATGGATGTCATCTATAACTTGATAGGCGGGTTCGCGACCTGCCTCACCCCATATAACGTTTTGATGTCCGCCGTGGGCGCCTTCATCGGGACGATGGTCGGGATCCTCCCCGGCCTCGGCCCCTCGGCGACGATCGCCATCCTCCTACCAATCACTTTTGGCATGAATGCCACGCCTGCGATGATCATGCTGACTTCCCTGTACTACGGGGCGATGTACGGCGGCTCCACCACCTCGATCCTTGTCAATGTCCCCGGGGAAGCCTCGTCGGTCGTGACGGCCATCGAGGGGTACCAGATGGCCAGGAAGGGGAAAGCGGGGCTCGCCCTGGGGCTCTCCGCCATCGGCTCCTTCTTCGCCGGCATTTTCGGGATGTTTGCCCTTGCTTTCACCGCGTCAACCCTCGCCGAGTTCAGCCTCAAGTTCGGCCCGAGCGAAGTATTCTGCCTCGTCCTGATGGGGATGTTCACGATCATCTACGTGGGCGGAAAAGACATCACGAAATCGCTGATGAGCATGGTCATCGGCCTCGGCCTCGGCTGCGTCGGGACCGACATGGTTGAGGGAAGGGCGCGCTTCACCTACGGAGTATCCGAGCTCCTGGACGGCATCGACTTCGTCATCCTCGTCATGGGAACCTTCGGCATCGCCGAGGTCCTCGAATCCGCCGAGGAGTTCATGAAGATCGAGCCGATGAAAGTGAAGTTCCGCGAGCTCTTCCCCTCCTTCCTGGAGGTCTGGAAGTGCCGCTGGGCGATGCTGCGGGGCACCCTCATCGGCTTCGGCATCTGCTGCATTCCCGGATCCGGGCCGACGATCGCCTCCTTCCTGAGCTACGGGGTGGAGAAGAGCGTCTCCAAGCATCCCGAGCGATTCGGTACCGGCGTCCCCGAAGGGGTCGCGGGGCCGGAGGCCTCCAACAACGCCGCGGTCTGCGGGGCGATGGTCCCGATGTTATCTCTGGGCATCCCCGGGTCGGGGGCCACGGCGGTCTTGCTGGGGGGGCTCATCCTCTACGGCCTGAAGCCCGGCCCCCTGCTCTTCGTCGAGAACGCCGATTTCGTCTGGGCAGTCATCGCGTCGATGTTCATGGGGAACATCATCCTGATCATCATGAACCTCCCCATGGTGCCGCTCTTCGCCTCGCTCCTCCGGATCTCCTACTCTCTCATCTACCCGGCGATCCTCATCGTCTGCATCGTCGGCGCCTACGCGGTCGCCACGGGCCTCTTTGAGGTGGGGCTGATGCTGGTCTTCGCCGTCTGCGGCTACTTCATGAAGAAAGCGGACATCCCCGCCGCGCCGATGCTGATGGCGCTCCTCATGGGGCCGATGCTGGAGAAGAATCTCTACCAGGCCCTGAACCTCGCCCATGGGAACGTGGCGGTGTTCGTCCAGCGCCCGATTTCGGCGACGTTGCTGGGGATGATTGTCCTCATGACCATCATCGTGGGGACCAAGCGCGTGAGAAAGGCACGAGGGGTCGTCCAGGAGGAAGAGGAGTAGCCGTGCCGGATCCGAGAGCGCTGACCATCCAGGCGGCCGCGCTGCAGATGAGGGCCGGTGAGTTGACCGCGGTGAGCCTCCTGGAATCCTGCTTGGCGCGGATCCACGGCCGAGATGCGATCGTTCACGCCTGGGTCGAGGTCTACGCAGAGGCGGCTCTCGAGGAGGCGCGGCGCTGTGACCAGGAGGCGGGCCAGGGCCACTGGCGAGGGCCGCTCCACGGCATCCCTGTCGGCATCAAGGACATCATTCACGTCCGCGGGATGTGGACCCGTGCCGGCACGCCCGTCTACCCGGCGCATGTCGCCGACGAGGACGCTCCGGTCATCGCCCGTCTCCGGCGGGCAGGGGCGATCTTTCTGGGAAAAACGGCGACGACCGCCTTCGCCAACAACGATCCCACGATTACCCGAAACCCCTGGAACCCCGAGCACACCCCGGGGGGATCGAGCAGCGGCTCCGCTGCCGCCGTGGCGGACCGCATGTGCCCCCTGGCCCTGGGCACGCAGACGGGGGGATCGCTCCTGCGGCCCGCTGCCTACAACGGCATCGTCGGCTTCAAGGCCACCTACGGTCGGGTCAGCAGCGACGGAGTGATCCCCAACTCTTACAGCCTCGATCACGTCGGTGTCCATACCCGTTCCGTCGCGGACGCCGCCCTCGTCTGGCCGTGTCTTGCCGAGGACGCCCCCCGGCCCTTTGCCCGCATGCCCGAGCCGCCGCAACGCTCCCGCCTTCGGGCTCCCGGATCGCCACCCCGCCTGGGATACATCAGCGAATTCTTCGAGTCGGAGACTTCTCGCGAGGTCTTGGAGAACCTGGCCTCCGTCACGGAACGGTTCCGCTCGGCCGGCGCGGAGGTCGTCGATCTGCCCCTCCCGCCGTCCTTTCAGCATGTGATTCCCGGCTGGAGCGTCATCAAGCAGGCGGAGCTCTACGCCTACCACCGATTCCTGTTCGAAGGTCGCCGCGAAGAATACCCGCCGAAGCTCCGAGTCCGCCTGGACAAGGGGGCCGAGATTTCCGGCCATGAGTATGTTCAGTACCTGCAGCGCCGGGTCCTCTTCCAGCGCGAGATGTGCGCGCAATTGGCCGAAGTGGATGCGGTTTTCATGCCCGTCGCTTCGACCACGGCCCCCACGGGGCTCGCGTCTACCGGCTCCAGTGTCTTCAACCGACCATGGACCGTTTCAGGGTTTCCGGCCATGGCGTTACCGAGCGGCCTGGACGCCGACGGGCTTCCCTTCGGGATGCAGATGGCTGCGCAGCCTTACGCCGAAGAACGGCTCCTGGACGTTGCCGCCTGGTGTGAACAGGTCCTGGGTTTCTCGGCGTGTCCCGGGGAAGTTGGGGCGGAACAACAGGGTGCCGCCATAGCCGGGTGAGGCCTGCGTGATGTCACCACGCTCCAACGACTCACCTCCAGCCGAATCGCAGGCGTTCACGCTCCGCTCGTTGGTCTGGAGCGTGTATATTCCAACCTTCCTGTTCTCCATAGGGCAGGGGGCGGTCCTACCGGTCATTCCATTGTTCGCCCTGGATCTGGGGGCGTCGGCCGCGGCCGCCGGGCTGGTGGTGGGTATGCGCGGCCTGGGGTTGATGTTCCTCGACCTGCCGAGTGGGGTGGCCGTGTCGCGGTTCGGGGACAAGGGGGCGATGGTAGCGGGAACGGCTATCGTGGCCATTGTTGCGGTCGGAGCGCCCCTCACGAGGTCGGTCACAATGCTGGGGCTTCTCATTTTTTTCATGGGGGGCGGATGGTCCTTCTGGCAGATTGCCCGCCTGGCCCACCTCACTGAGGTCGTTCCGGTGGGGCAGCGGGGGCGGGCCCTGTCACTCGTCGGCGGCGTGAACCGCGCGGGCAACTTCGTTGGGCCGATCCTCGGCGGTTACCTGGGCAAGTACTACGGGCTTGAATCGGCGTTCTACGCCCAGGCGGTCATGGGGATCGCCGCGGCTGTCATGATGTTCCTCGTCGTCCGCACCAGTTCGGGCTTGGAAGAGTTGAGTGGGCACGGCATCGGCAGACGGTTGTCTGCCACGGTCTCCGAGCACCGGCGGATCTTTCTCAGTGCCGGATTCGCCGTGGTGGTTCTCCAGATCCTGCGGCAGGGCCGGCCGGTCTTCTTGCCCCTTTGGGGGAACGCCATCGGACTCGACGTGGCGGAGATCGGCCTTGCCATCGGCGTTTCCTCCTTCCTCGATACGTGGCTGTTCTATCCCGTCGGCCATCTGGTGGACCGGCGGGGCCGGAAGTGGGCAAGCATTCCGAGTCTGGTCACCATGTCTCTCGGATTTTTGCTTCTCCCGAGGACGACCGAGTTTATCGGCTTTGCGCTCGTGGCGGTTCTAATCGGCATCGGTAACGGTTTCGGCGCGGGGATCGTTCAGGTTCTCGGGGCGGACTTCGCGCCGACGGAGCGGCGGGGAGAATTCTTGGGGGTCTGGCGTTTCATTAGCGACGTTGGGGTTGCGGCCGGGCCGCTCGCGGTGAGCGCCATCGTCGGTCTGGCCAGCCTTGGCCTCGCCTCGGCTCTGAGCGCCTGCTTGGGGCTGGTCGGTGCGGTCGTGATGGGCGCCCTGGTTCCCGAGACCCTCCAACGTCGGCCGGATCCATAACTCCCCCGAGGCCGACCCGGGGACGCCCTCGAGGGAGCGGGGAGCGGAACCGGACGACAACTACCCAACCGCGGCCGGGGCCGCGCCTTCCCGTTTCTGCGGATCTCTACGGATCGTGCGTTGACGCAGTCGGCTTTTCCCGAGATACTCACCGAGGCGTGGGCGGCACGGTCGTCATGCGCTCGCGAGCGCAGCATACACATACAGAAGACAAGAGGAGAGGATGCGCTAGGGTGGAGCCAGTTCACCGGCGGTGTACGGCGCCGGCCGGTGAACTGGGCGTGGACGGGTTGGTCTCTGCTTACTTGGGGACGTCGCTCAGCGGGATGCGCAGGGCGTCAGCCACCCCCTTGCCGTACGCCGGATCAGCCTTCAGGCAGTTACCGATGTGCCGGATCTTGACCTCCCGCGGCGCGTCGCCCATGGCGCGGGCGGTGTTGGCGAAGAGGACGGCCTGCTGTGCGGCGCTCATCAGCCGGAACAGCTTACCGGGCTGGGAGTAGTAGTCCTCGTCCGCGCGGTGGTTCCAGTGGTCGGCGGCTCCGTCCAGGGGGAGGGGCGGTTCGGCGAATTCCGGCTGAGGAGCAACACTATTCGGGCCATCGCCATGGACATGTGGGAGCCCTGCATCCTGGCGACTGCGGCCTGCGTCCCGGACGCGGCCCAGAAGCTCGTGTTCGATCACTACCATGCGACGCGCTACGTCAAAAGGACGCGGCAGGTTCACTCAACCTCGACCTGGTCCGGGATAACCGGATGCCAGGTCGAGGTTGAGCAGCGTAAGGCCTTTAAGGCCTATCCTCTGAGATCATGCGAGGTCGAAGCGATCCAGGTTCATCACCTTGTTCCAGGCCGCCACGAAGTCACCGACGAACTTCTTCTGCGCGTCCGCGCTTCCGTAGACTTCCGCCAGGGCACGGAGCTGGGAGTTTGAGCCGAAGGCCAGATCGACACGCGTGCCGGTCCACTTGACTTTGCCCGTCTTGCGGTCGCGCCCTTCGAACGCGTCAGCGTCTTTCGAGGTCGCCTTCCACTCCGTGCCCATGTCGAGCAGGTTCACGAAGAAGTCGTTGGTCAGCGCCTCCGGCCGCGTGGTGAAGACGCCGTGCTGGGACCCTCCGAAGTTGGTCTTCAGGACGCGCATGCCGCCCACGAGCACCGTCATCTCAGGTGCGGTCAGGGTCAGCAATTGCGCCTTGTCAACCAGCAAGTGCTCGGCCGGTACGCTGTACTTGCCCTTGAGGTAGTTGCGGAAGCTGTCCGCGATCGGCTCCAGCACGGCGAAGGACGCCGCATCGGTTTGCTCCTGCGAGGCGTCCATGCGTCCCGGCGTGAAGGGAACCGTCACCGCATGGCCGGCGTTCTTCGCCGCCTGCTCGACGCCCGCGCAGCCGGCCAGGACGATCAGGTCAGCCAGCGAGACCTTCTTGCCGCCGGAGGCCGCGCTGTTGAACGCGCTCTGGATGCCCTCCAGGGTCTTGAACACCTTCGCCAGCTGGGCAGGCTGGTTGACTTCCCAATCCTTCTGCGGTGCCAGACGAATGCGGGCGCCGTTGGCACCGCCGCGCTTGTCGGAGCCACGGAAGGTAGACGCCGAGGCCCAGGCGGTCGAAACCAGCTCCGAGACAGACAAACCGGAAGCCAGGATCTTGGCCTTGAGGGAGGCGATGTCCTGCGCATCAATCAGTTTGTGATTAACGGCAGGGATGGGGTCTTGCCAGATGAGATCTTCCTTCGGAACCTCGGGGCCGAGATAGCGTGAGCGCGGGCCCATGTCGCGGTGCGTCAGCTTGAACCAAGCGCGCGCGAAGGCATCGGCGAAGGCCTGCGGATCGTCGAGGAACCGGCGCGAGATCTTCCCGAACTCCGGATCGAAGCGCAGCGTCAGGTCGGTGGTCAGCATGGTCGGCTTGTGGAACTTGCCCGGGATGTGCGCGTCGGGAATGATCTCCGGCGCGTTCTTGGCCACCCATTGCTTGGCGCCGGCGGGCGACTTAACCAGCTCCCACTCGTACTTGAACAGGTTCTCGAAGAAGTTGTTGCTCCATAGGGCCGGGGTCTTGGTCCAGGTCACTTCGATGCCGCTGGAGATGGTGTCTTTGCCGTGCCCCGAGCCGTAGTTACTCATCCAGCCCAGGCCATGCGCCTCGAGCGGCGCGGCTTCGGGATCCGGGCCCTTGTGGGATTCCGGGGCCGCGCCATGCGCCTTGCCGAGGGTGTGGCCGCCGGCAATAAGCGCGACGGTCTCCTCGTCGTTCATGGCCATGCGGCCGAAGGTGGCGCGGATGTCCTTGGCAGCGGCCATGTAGTCGCCGCTCGCGTTCGGGCCCTCCGGGTTGACGTAGATGAGGCCCATGTGGGTGGCTCCGAAGGGCCCCAGATCCCGATCGCCGGTGAAGCGCTTGTCGTCGCCCAGCCAGGCGATCTCCTCGCCCCAGTTCACGTCCTCGTCCGGCTCCCACACGTCGGCGCGGCCGCCGCCGAAGCCGAAGGTCCGGAAGCCCATCGACTCGAGCGCCACGTTGCCGGCCAGGATCAGGAGGTCGGCCCAAGAGATCTTCCGGCCGTACTTCTGCTTGATCGGCCACAGGAGGCGGCGCGCCTTGTCGAGGTTGACGTTGTCGGGCCAGGCATCGAGCGGCGCGAAGCGCTGCTGGCCGCGTCCGCCGCCGCCGCGCCCGTCGGTGACGCGGTAGGTGCCGGCGGCGTGCCAGGCCATGCGGATGAAGAGCGGGCCGTAGTGGCCGAAATCCGCCGGCCACCAGTCCTGCGACTCGGTCATCAGCATGACCAGGTCTTTCTTCAGCGCCTTGTAGTCGAGGCTCTTGAACTCCTTCGCGTAGTCGAAGTCTTTGCCCAGCGGGTCGGACTTGGAGGAATGCTGGTGCAGCAGCTCCAGCCGCAGCCGGTTCGGCCACCAGTCGCGGTTCGTCCTGCCGACGCCTGCGATGTGAGGGAACGGGCATTTCGCTTCGGTCGACATGTGTTCTCTCCTTTCGGGTGAGGGGTTGGTGTGGCGAACGCGGTCGCGGATCAACCGCAGACGACCCCGACGCGCTCACGTTGAGGCCTCGCCGCTGCAGTCGCTGGACGGCCCGCGCGGGTCGATTACGGGTCCCTGCCCGAGCTTTTCGTCCCGCGCCCTTCAAGGGTTCTTGGTGGTGGACGGTATCTATAGTTAGACACTGTCCAACTCATGAAGCAAAAAAAACGGCTATCTTCGCCTCCGTCCCCGCATCACGACCTGGTACTCGCGCACCTCGAAACCCTCAACTGTTGCCGCACCCGCGATCTTGACCGCGTTCCAGGGAACGTCGAAGACTTTCCCGGTCTCGTCGTCGATGAGGTGGTGATGCGGCTCGACATGTGGGTCGAAGACGATGACCCCGTCTTTCAGGGGTTGCAGTTTGAGCAGTCCCTTCTCGGCGAAGAGATTGAGGGTGTTGTAAACCGTCGCGCGCGACAGTGTCGGACAGCGGCGGCGCACCGTCGCCCAGACTTCATCCGCTGTGGGATGGGTATCCGTTTGCAGGACGAACTCGGCAACGGCCACTCGTTGCGGAGTGGCCTGAATGCCGTACTCTCTGAGTGTATCCATCGCTTTATGCATGACTCATTTAGAATATGTCTAAACTCACATAAAGTCAATACCGAGAAAGAACAGCGTGTGGGTCGAAGGGAAACGGCCGAATCCTCTCGGCGGGTTTTTCCGGCGCTCCAGGGGGCTTCGGGTAAATTTCATTGGTCCGAGCAACCCCCCCCAATGGAGGTGCTTGCGGGTGAGGCCGCCTTCAAGTAGCATCTGTGAAAGTGAGAGACGTGCATGGCCAACACGTACACCGGACAGATGCGGATCGGCCTGGCGGCGTGAGCGATCAAGGGGTGTGACCGAAAGGGGGTGCGTGACGAGGCGTCTCAGATTATGGGGTGGCCGGGTGGGTGTCGCGGACACAAGGAGGGAGTCATGACTCTTGCCATGGGGAACAAGAATGTGGTGCTCGGTCTGATCGTGATCGTGCTGTTTCTCAGCATGAGTATTCACATCGAGCGTAGCGCCAGCCAGCACGCCTTCCACGCGAAGGCCGCCGCGGTGACGGTGGACACGAAGAACACGCCTGACCTTCTCGACGACCAGATCACCGACG
>Ga0315273_10010229_pt1 | contig 11949 bp, 10 predicted proteins | sample YL17G02_0_MG_FD_205753 | JGI IMG/M metagenome (GOLD analysis project Ga0315273, IMG submission 205753) | Sediment microbial communities from Yellowstone Lake, YNP, Wyoming, USA - YL17G02_0 | ecosystem: Environmental > Aquatic > Freshwater > Lake > Sediment | place: USA: Wyoming | collected... | reverse complement strand
CGGCGGCGATGGACGTCGTGCTGGACCAGGCGACGGTGGAGGCGGTCGTGCCCGCCGGCAGCGCGCCGGCGCATCTGCCGCTCCTGTTCGATGGTGAGGGACAGCTGCTGCTGCCGGCGCTGGTCGAAAGCCACGTCCATTTCGACAAGACGCTGTGGGGTATCCCCTGGCAGCCGAACACCGCGGGACCCACCCGCAACGACAGGATCGCCAACGAACAGCGGCTGCTCCGCAGCTTCGACATTCCCATCGCGCAGCGGGCCGGCCCGCTGATCGAGCACTGCATCGCGCGCGGTTCGCTCTCTATTCGCAGCCACGTGGATGCGCAGACGGCTTTCGGCATCCGACACATCGAGGCGATGCTCGCGCTGCGCGAGGCGTACCGTCATCTCGTCGACCTGCAATTCGTCGCGTTTCCGCAGGCCGGCATGCTGATCAGCCCCGGCACCAGCGACCTGATGCGCGAAGCGCTGGAGCTGGGCGTGGACATCGTCGGCGGCATCGACCCGGCTGGCATCGATCGCGATCCGATCCGGCACCTCGAAGCGGTATTCGAAATGGCGACGCGCTACGACAAGGGCATCGACATCCATCTGCACGATCCCGGCGAGCTCGGCCGCTGGCAGATCGAGCGCATCGCCGACATGACGCAGGCGGGGGGGCTCGCGGGCCGCGTCATGATCAGCCATGCGTATTGTCTGGGCGCATTCCCGCTGGCCGACCTCGCGCCGCTCGCCGACCGGCTGGCCGAACTCGGTATCTCGATCATGACCTGCGCACCGCCGCACACCACGGTGCCCCCGGTCGCCTGGCTGCGCAGCCGCGGCGTCAACGTGTGCTCAGGCTCCGACGGCATCCGTGATGCGTGGAGCCCGATGGGCAACGGCGACATGCTGGAGCGGGCGATGCTGATCGCTCTCCGCTTCGGCTGGAGCAAGGACGAGGAACTGGCCATGGCCTTCGACATCGTCAGCGCGGGCGGTGCCCGGGCGCTCGCCATCGGGTCCTACGGTCTTGCCGCCGGATGCCGCGCCAACTTCGTGCTGCTCCCCGCCGAAAACCTTGGTGCGGCGGTCGTGGATCGAAGCACCCGGCGCACCGTCATCAGCCGGGGCAGGGTCGTCGCGCGCGACGGCGTGTTCACCGGCCCATAGAGCGGGCAGCACCATGCGCACGCGTCTCAAGGCATCCTTCGTCATGGGTTTCAACGGGTCGTCGCACGAGCTTTGGCGGGACGGTGAAGTGGTGTTCTCGGGCGATGCCATCGAATTCGTCGGACGCGATTTTCCAGGGCCGGTCGATCGGACGGTGGACTATGGTCGCGCCTTGATAAGCCCCGGACTGATCGACCTCGACGCGCTGGGCGATCTCGATTCCGGCGTGCTGTCGGTGGACAACGGCGACAAGCTCGACATGGGCCGGCTCTGGTCGGAGGACTATCTCCGGCAGGGCCCGCGCGAGACCTACACCGCGGACGAGGAGCGCTTCAAGTACCGCTACGCGTTCACGCAGCTGATCAGGAACGGCATCACCACCGCGCTGCCGATCACGTCGATGTACTACCGGGAGTGGGCCGAGCGCTACGACGAGTTCGCCGACGTCGCGGCGATCGCCGTCGAGCTCGGCCTGCGCGTGTACCTCGGTCCCTGCTACATGAGCGGCATCACCTACGTCCGCCGGGACCGGACGCTCGACCAGTTCTGGGACGAGCCGCGCGGTTTGGCGGGGCTGGAGCAGGCGATGCGTTTCTGCCGCGATTTCGACGGCGCCGGCAACGGTCTGGTGCGCGGCATGTTCGCCCCCGATCGGATCGAGACCTGCACGCCCGAATTGCTGGCGCGCACCGCGGCGGCCAGCGCGGAACTCGACGCGCCGGTGCGCCTGCATTGCTGCCAGTCGGTCTATGAATTCGAGACCGTCCGCCGGCTGCGCCACGCCACGCCGCTCGGCTGGCTGGAGCAACAGGGTTTGCTGACGCCGCGGGCCATCCTGCCGCACGGCATCTATCTCAGCGGCCATCCGAAGGTGTCGGAAACCGGCGATGACGACTGGCGGCGGCTAGTCGCATCGGGTGCCGGCATCGTCCACTGCCCGGCGGTGTTCGCGCGGAGCGGCGAGGCGCTCGATTCCTTCGGACGCTATCGCGCGGCCGGCATCAACCTCGGGCTGGGCACCGATACCTGGCCGCCGGACCTGCTGCACAACATGCAGCTCGGTCTCTATGTCGCGCGCGTGATGGAAGGCGACGCGGCGCAGACGTCGATGGCGGACATGTACAACGCCGCGACCCTCGGCGGCGCCAGGGCGCTCCGCAGGGACGATCTGGGCCGCCTGGCCGCAGGCGCGCAGGCGGACATCGTGGTGTTCGACCTGAACGGCGCGCATATGGGTCCGTTCTTCGATCCGCTGAAGAACCTGCTGCTGGCCGGACGGGGCAGCGACTGCCGCGCGAGCTATATCCGGGGCCGCTGCGTCATGGAGGATTTCGCGGTGCGGGGCGTCGATGCCACTGCATTGCAGGCGGAGGCCGACCGCCAGTTCGGCAAGCTGATGGCGAGCCACCGGGATCGCGCCTTCGGCAATCCACCGCTCGACCCGCTGTTTCACCCGGTGTTTCCGTGGGCCGGGACCCGCAACAGCCGTGAACCGGGCGAGCCCGCCACGGCCAAGCCAGGCGACTCGGCAAAGGGAATCTCGAATGACTGATCACCGTGTCGTGCTGAAGCTCAACCAGCAGCAGCTCGAGCTCCTCGATCGCACCATCGCCCAAGGTGTCGCCGCCGATCGCGCCAGCCTGGTTCGTCTCGCGTTGCGCGAGTATGCGGCCGCGCACCGGGACGAGGCGCCGCTGTCGCTTGCTTCGGAAAAGGGAGCGCCGGAATGACCGACCGAGAGCTGATCGCGTCGTGGGTGCTAGAGCCGGGCACCGGCAAGGCCATCGAGCTCAAGCGCGGGCAGATACTGCGCGTCGAGCAGATCGAGGGCGGCCAATGCGTCGACTTCAATTGCTTCAACCTGCACGACTACAAGGAGTACATGCACACCGGCCGCACGCGCACCCTGCATGGCCTGCATCCCGGCAAGGGCCACTTCATGTGGTCAGCGCCGCCGCGTGAGCGCGCGCTCATCTACATTCTGGAAGACACCGCGCAATGCAACGACGTTCTGTTCCCGCGTTGCAGCGCGCACCTGTACGAGAGCGTGTACGGGTACAGGACGCACACCAATTGCCACGACATTCAAGCGGAAGCCCAGCGCGAATACGGGTTGACGCCGGACGACGTGCACGACTCGTTCAATCTGTTCATGCATACCGGCGTCGATGCGGAAGGCAAGCCGTGGATTGGCCGTCAACGTTCCAAGAGCGGCGACCACCTCGATCTGCTGGCCATCGAGGATGTGCTTGCGGTGCCGAACGTCTGCGGCGCCGACATCATGCGCACCAGCAATTTTTCGCTCAAAGCGGTCAAGTTGTCGGTTTTCAAGGCGACGGAGGAAGACATGTCCTCCGTGCCGCCCCTCACGAAATTGCCGAGCCAGCGCACTCCGGCCGATTTCCGCGTCAAACAGATCAAGGCAGATCGTCAGCTTCGACGCGACACCTCCTACGCGCCGAGCTTTGCCAACGTGCCTATCCGGATCAGCGATCTTGCCGTGACGCTGGACGATGGCGAGTATGCGTTGTTGCAGCGGTGCAGAATCGAGGATCTGTACGGGGACGACGACGGCGCCGCGTTGCGCGATATCGTATTCAGCTGGTGGGCCGAACGATTCATCCCCGGTGCCTGACATCGAGCCAACTTGCTCACGGTTGCCTTCGCCTCCGGGCGGGCAGGCGCTTCACGACGGAACGGATCGCGACAACCACGCGACCCGCGAACTGACCGAGGGCGCGGGACGGGTCACGCAAGACGTTGCCCTCGCTTCCCCGGCGCCGCCTGGCTGTGCCCTAGAAGCACTTCGATCTGCTCGTCTTTTTCCTTCCACCGCACCTGGAGCCATCCCTGGACGCGCTTGCGGAACTGCGCGTCGCGCGCGTAGTCGCCGGCGCGAAATTCCGGCGGGATCGGCAGGTGGCGGGCGCGCACGATGACCTTCGGCACGCTGCCGCAAAGGAATTGCCAGAACGTCGGCGCGCCGGCCGGGTAGACGATGGTGACGTCGAGAAACCAGCGGAACTTGTCGCCCAGGACACTCAGCGCCAGCGCCAGCGCCCCCGCCCTGGGTTTCAGCAAATGCCGATAGGGCGATTGCTGCGTCCGGTGCTTCTCCTTCGTGAAGCGCGTGCCTTCGGCGAAGTTCATCACGCTCGTCGGCACCCGGGCGAATTTCTCGCACGCGCGGCGGGTGGTATCGAGGTCCTCGAAACGCTTTTCGGGATGACTCTTGAGATAGGCGTCGGAATGCCGCCGCATGAAAGGAAAATCCAGCGCCCACCAGGCGAGGCCCATGATCGGCACATAGATCAGTTGCCGCTTCAGGAAGAATTTCAACATCGGAATCCGCCTGTTCAGCATGTGCTGCAGCACGAGGATATCCACCCAGGACTGGTGGTTGCAGCTGACCATGTACCAACCCTTGGCGTCGAGTTCTTCCAAACCGGTAACGTCCCACGTTGCGCGCTGCGTGAATCGCATCCAGCCGCTGTTGCAGGCGATCCAATTCGTCGCGATTGCGTTCAGCACCCGGTCGGCAAAGGCGCGCAGGACCTTTATCGGCAAGACGAGCTTCATCAGCGAGAAGGCAAAAAGAAGAGCGCACCAGAAACAGGTATTGACGACCAGCAGCGTTGCCGCGATCACACCACGCGCGACGGGAGGAAGAAAACTCAGCATGTTGAGCCTGATACCTGGTCGTTGTCGGGCACGACAACCGGGGAGCTATCGCCGCTTGGGTTCGGCGCAGGACCTGCTGTCGTCGATTCGCGGTTTCGGTGTGCGTGCCATGGTCGAAAAGCGCGCCTACAACTTCAGCCATCCGCGGCGCGCGACCAGGCAGACGGCGCTGCCGACGACAAAGGCAATGCCGACATTCCAGATGGCGAGCGCCGCCGTGATCACCGTGGCGAAGCGTTCTCCCTTGTCCTTGCTGAGGTCGCAGGCGCCGAGCGCCAGCTGCGCGCCGGTGAGAAACAGGATGACGCCGAGGATCGCCGGCGGGAAGATGCGCAGGAGCGTCCCGAGCGAATTGCTGAAGAACAGCGCCAGCAGCACGAGAATGACGCCAAGGATGATGGGCGCGCCCCCCGTACGCGCGCCAAAGCGAACGTGCCCGGCCATCCCGCCGGCGCCGTGACACATCGGGATTCCGCCCAACGCCGCGCTGCCGAGGTTCATGAGCCCGGTCGACATCGCGACCCGTTGTTCGGTGACGGGGCGGTCGGGGAACAGTTGATTGTTCTCTTCGGTGATCGCGATGATGGCATTGCCCAGGGTCAGGGGCACCTGCGGCAGGGCCAGGAACACGGTGCCGATCAGCACGTCGTTCCAGCCGATGCCATCCAAGGCGAAGGTCGGCATGCGTGGCTCGATGGACAAGCCGGCAAGCTGCTCTGCCAATGTCGGATCGACGATGACGCCGCAGACGGCTCCGAAGATCAGCAGCAGGAACATCGCCGGCACCCGCTGGCTGCCAAGCAGCAGCAGGGTTCCCCCCAGGGCGAAACCACCGATCCACCAGCTGTCGGCCATCATCTTCACGCCGTTTAGCATGAATCCGAAGCCAAGCCCGAGAATGATGCCGACCACCACAGGACGGGCGACGAGCTTCGTCACTTTCTGCGCGGTGCCGGTCAGGCCGAGCAGCAGCCAGATGACTCCGCTGGCGAGACCGGCCGCGTAGACGGCGCCGGCGGTCACCGTCAGCGTCTGCGCCGCCTGCGTCGTCGCGATGGCGCCGACGGCCTTCATGGGTTGGACCGGAAACGGCGTGCGATAGACCAACCCGCAGATGATCATCGCCACACCGAACGAAAAGAGAACCCCGAACGGGTCGAGACTCAACATGCTGAGGTACGCCACCACGAACGGGATCAGCGTGCCGAGGTCGCCGAATGCGCCCGCCCACTCCATGCGATCAAACCGGTTGCCGCGAAGGAGGGGGGCAATCGAGTCGTGCAAGCGCGATAGCATCGTGGTCATGGGGTAGCGACGCACGTTGGCTGTGGACGCGCCAACATCGCGCCGGTCAGGGCATTATCGCCGCTATGTCACCTGCTTGCGACTCGGCACCCGGGCGCGCCGTCGCTTCTTTCCCGCCGGGGTTCGGGTCCCTGCCGCGGCGACCGGCGGCGCAAGGCGCCATGGCACGGAGGAAAATTTTTCCACCAGGAAGTCGATCACCGCACCGACCTTCGGCGGGCGGTGGCGGAACGGCAAATACACGGCGTGCATGGGCAGCGGCTCGGGCTGGTGCACGTCGGTGAGGATCGGCACCAGGCGCCCCGTGCGGATCGCCGGACCGACAATGATGTCGGAGAGCCGGATGATCCCGAGCCCTTGCAGCGCAAGTTCGAACAGCGTCTCGGCATTGTTGACGGTGATGTTGCCTTTCACCGCGACGGCACGCACGCCGGCCGGGTCGCGAAACGGCCATTCGGACTGCCCCGGGATTCCGACCAACGTCAGACAGTTGTGCCCGGCGAGATCCGCTGGCGTCCGCGGCACCCCGAACCTGGCGAGGTAGGCAGGCGCGGCCGAGATCACGCGTTCGAGATCACCGATGCGGCGCGCGGCGAGATGCGCATCGCCCAAGGGCCCCACCCGGATCGCGAGATCGGCTCCGGCTTCGACCAGATCGAGCACGCGATCGGTGATGACGAGGTCGAGACTTATCTCGGGAAAACGGCCCATGAATTCGGGCAGCGCCGGGACCAGCGCATAGGTCGCGAACGCCGTGCCCACGGCCAGGCGGACGCGGCCGCGCGGCCGCACGCCAAAGCGCATCACGTCGGACTCCGCATCGGCGATTTCGCCGATGATCCGCTGCACGCGCTCGAAATAGATCTCGCCTTCCGAGGTGAGCGCGAGGCGCCGGGTCGACCGCTGCAGCAGGCGCACGCCGAGCCGACGCTCGAGGCGGGTCACGAGCTTCGACACCGCTGAGGGTGTCACGCCGAGATCGCGTGCGGCGGGGGTGAAGCCGTTGTGTTCGACCGCGCGCACGAAGGCCAGCATCGCAAGACTCGATTCCACGGATCCTCCCCCATCCCGCCGGTGTCATTAGTGCCATTATGGCACAAATAATGTGCCATAAAGCCGGATTGTATTCGAATCTAGATCCAATTACATTCGACGTGCAGCCTTCGCGGCTGCGAGCAACGTGACGGAGAATCCTCATGGCACGCTTCAACCCCGAAAATTATCCCGATCGCCTGGCATTCGAAGCGCACGCGCGGCGCCTGCGGTCCCGGGAAACCGACAGGCTGTTCGCCGCGGCGATGGCGCGGCTTGGCGCATTGCGCTGCGAGATCATGCATGACCTCGCGCGACGCATCATGCCGGGCACCGCGTGGGCCCGCCGGCATTTGCACCACTGAATCGTTGCCTGCGTCGGCCTGTCGCCGGCAATCACCGCCGCATCGCCTGGTAGCCAGGCGCGCGCGCACGCGCTCCGGCGGCGCAGCTCATCCGGATAACGTGCACTGACCCCCGGAAAAATCACGCGTCAAAACACCGGCCTCTCGCGGTAGGTTCCCCACAGTCCCTTCAGGCGTTCCACGATGTCACCCATCGACGCGCCGGCCGCGACCAGCTCGATCGTCACCGGCATGATGTTCTCGCGCTCATCGGCGGCGACGGCGGCCAGGCGGTCGAGCAGCGCGTTCACTTTCGCATTGTCGCGCTCGCGGCGCACGCGCGTGAGGCGCGCGATCTGGCGCTCCGCGGTGGTCGGGTCGTACGGATGGATCTCGACGTCGAACTGCTCGTCCGGCTCGACGTACCTGTTGACGCCGATCACCGGCTTTTCGCCGCTTGCCTTCCGCTTGGCGGTCTCATAGGCGAAGTCCGCGATCCGCTGCTGGAACCATCCCTCCTCGATCAGTTTGATGGTGCCGCCCCGGCGCTCGACCTCGTCCAGCACCCGGAAGATCTCCCGCTCGAACTGCGTGGTCAGGGTCTCGACGAAGTACGAGCCGCCGAGCGGGTCGGCCACACTCGCGACGCCACTCTCGTCGGCGATGATCTGCTGCGTGCGCAGCGCGATCTTCATCGCCTCCTCGGTCGGAATCGCGAACGCCTCGTCCATCCCGTTGGTATGCAGGCTCTGCGCGCCGCCGAGCACGGCGGCGAGCGCCTGCAGTCCGGTGCGGACGATGTTGATCTTCGGCTGCGGTTTGGTGAGCGACGCCGCCGCGGTCTGGCAGTGAAAGCGCAGCCGCATCGATTCGGGATTCTTCGCACCGAAGCGATCGCGCATGATCTTCGCGTAGACGCGCCGCACCGCGCGGAACTTGGCGATTTCCTCGAAGAAATCCGACTGGCAGACATAGTAGAACGCGAGGCGCGGCGCGAACAGGTCGACGTGCATGCCCGTCTTCGTCACCTCTTCGACGTACGTGACGAGGTTGCACATCGTGAACGCCGCCTCGTCCAGCGGAGAGGCGCCCGCTTCCGAGATGTGGTAGCCCGAGATGTTGATCGGGTTGTAGCGCTTCATGTTCCGCGCGCAGTACGTGATGCAGTCGCGGACGATGCGCACCGACGGGGCGATCGGGAAGATCCACTCCTTCTGCGCCTGGTACTCCTTCAGGATGTCGGCCTGGATCGTGCCGGAGAGCCGATCAAGATCGCATCCGCGCTTCTGCGCCAGCGCGACGTACATCGCCAGCAGGATCCACGCGGTCGGGTTGATGGTCATCGACACCGAGATCCGCTCGAGATCGATGCCGTCGAAAAGATGCTCGACATCGGCGAGCGTGTCGATCGCCACACCCTCGCGACCCACCTCGCCTTCGCACAGCGGGTGATCGCTGTCGTAACCCATCAGCGTCGGCATGTCGAAGTCGGTGGAGAGGCCGGTCTGCCCCTGGTCGATCAGGTACTTGAAGCGCCCGTTCGTGTCCTCGGCGGTGCCGAAGCCCGCGATCTGCCGCATCGTCCACAGCCGGCCGCGGTACATCGTCGGGTACGGCCCCCGCGTGTAGGGATACTGGCCGGGCAAGCCGATGTCGGCCGCCGGCGTGGCGGCCGCGTCGAGCGCCGTGTAGACGCGCTGAAGCGGAACACCGCCCGCCGTGCGGAACTCCGCCTGCCGCTCGGGTTGTCGCGCGACGAATCCGGCGACCTCGTTCCTTTCCCATGCGTCGACCTGCGCCGCGAGCGCGACCCGGTCCACTTCCCCTTCGGCGCGGCTGTCGCTTGCACCGTCGTTCATGCGTCCTCCTTGCGAATTTCCTCGAGCAGCCGCCGCGCCGCCGTATGCGGACCGATCGTGCGCGTGTTGAGCTCTGCGAGCAATCCGGCAACGTGGCCGTCGCGTTGGCGCGCGAACGATCTCCGCAGAATCTCCTCGCCGGCCCGCAGCAGCCGGCGCTCGTTGATCTCGGCGCGGCGCGCCGCCATCGCTCCGCCGGCATCGAGCGCCTCGCGGTGGCCGTCGATCGCGTCGCGGAGCGCGACGATGCCTTCGCCGGAAAAGGCGCAGGTCGGCAGGACCGGCACCTGCCATGGCCCGCTGCGGTCGCGCGCGAGCCCCAGCGCCAGCATGTTATTGAGGTCGGCGATCGCCTTGCCGGCGTCGGGGCGGTCGGACTTGGCGACGACGTGGATGTCCGCGATCTCGAGGATGCCGGCCTTGATCGCCTGGATGTCGTCGCCCAGACCGGGCGCCGAGACGACGACCGTCGTATGCGCGGCGCGGGCGACGTCGACCTCGTCCTGGCCCACGCCGACCGTCTCGATGACGACGACGTCGTAGCCCGCCGCGTCGAGCACGTCGACGGCTTCCAGCGTGCCGGGCGCGAGTCCGCCCAACGCGCCGCGGGTGGCCATGCTCCGCACATAGACGCCAGGGTCGCCCGCGATGTCACCCATCCGGATGCGGTCGCCAAGGATCGCGCCGCCGGAGAACGGAGACGACGGGTCGATCGCGACGATGCCGACACGGCGCTCCGTGCGCCGGATTTCGGCGACGAGCTTTGCGAGCAGCGTCGACTTGCCGCTGCCCGGCACGCCGGTGATTCCGACGACGTGCGCGCGGCCCGCGCGCCGGAAGATCGCCTCCAGTGCCGGCCGGCATTCGTCGTCGCCGGCCTCGGCACGGGTCAGCAGCCGCGCGATCGCGCGGATATCGCCGGCCAGCACGCCGGGAACGAGATCGAGCGAAGAAACGAAAGCGGTCATGCGTGGCCCGCAAGTCGCGCGTTCAGTTCGCGGAACACGTCGCGGTCGTCGATGACGCGCCGCGCCTTGAAATCGGTGCGTGGAAAGGTTCCCGGCGCAACGACTTCGACCCTGGCGCGCAACCCCAGCATCCGCAGCAGCTTCTGCGCGGCCGCGTCCCCGAGCGCGCGCAGCGCCGGGGCCCCCGCCGCAGCGATGGCCGGCGCCGCCTCGATGCGGATCAGCAACTCGTCCATCGCGCCATCCCGGGTGATGACGATCCGGTGCTCGCCGCCGTAGCCGGCAAGCTCGTTCACGGCGGCGTCGACCTCGCTCGGATAGACGTTCTCGCCGCGGATCGTGAACATGTCGTCGATGCGGCCGAAGATGCCTTGCGGCAGCCGCGGGTAGGTGCGTCCGCAGGGCGTCGGGCCGTCCTCCCAAAGCGTGAGGTCTCCCGAGACGAGCCGGATCATCGGCTGCGACGTGCGCTCGAGATGCGTGTACACGGGCGTGCCGCGCCGGCCGAATGGCACCCGCCGGAACGTCGCGGGGTCGCAGACTTCGGTGTAGACGACGTCCTGCCACAGCAGCATCCCGTCGGTCTCCGCCGTGCCCGCGATGTTCATGAACGGCGTCATTTCCGCCATCGACCCGCAGTCGATCACGCGCGCGCCGAACGCCGCGACGATTCTGTCGCGCACGCCCGGCACCGAGGCGCCCGGCTCGCCGGAGAAAAACATCGTCTGGAGGCCGAACGCTCCCGGATCGAAACCTTCCGCGCGCGCGACTTCCGCGAGATGCAGCGCGAACGACGGCGTCGAATAGAACGCCGACGGACGCATCAGGTCGAGCCACATCGCGGCACGCGCGGTCATCCCGGGCGCGCCGGCACCGAACGGAAACGCCTTCGCGTGCAGGCGCTCGACGCCGGCGAGCGTGCCCCACGAGCCCATGTAGAGGCTGAAGATCGCCGCGATGAACACAGCATCGCCCGGCCGCAGCCCCATGCCCCAGAGAATGCGGGCGTGCGCATTGGCGATCGCATCCCAGTCGCCGCGGCCGATCGCGAAGGCCGTGGGGCGGCCGGTCGTGCCGGAGGTGCCGTGGATGTGATGGACCTCGTCGTCCGCGACGCACAGGTAATCGCCGAACGGCGGCAGGCGCGCCTGCGCCTCCCGTAAATCGCGCTTGGTGATGACGGGCACCTTCGCCTCGAAATCCTCGAGCGTGCGCAAGTGGTCCGGATGGAACCCCGCCTCGTCCCATTTGCGGCGATAGAACGGCGCGTGCTCCCACGCGTAGCGCGTGAGCGCCTGCAACCGCTCGAGGATCGCGCCGTCGCGCGTCGCCGCCGGCATCGTCTCGCGCACCGGGAACCAGTAGCGCGATTCCGCCGGCGGCAGATAATCGGCGTCGAAACGCGGCGGAAACGTCCAGGATTCCATGCGAACCCGCCCGCGTCAGCGCGCTCCCCGGTCGGCGACCACCCGCCGCACCGCGGCGATGATCGCATCGGGCGGCGCGTCCTGCAGGATCAATGCCTTGACGCCCTGCGCCTTGAGCGCGACGACATCGTCGTCCGGAATGACGCCGCCACCGATGACCAGGATATCGTCGGCGCCGC
>Ga0315273_10010228_pt1 | contig 11950 bp, 9 predicted proteins | sample YL17G02_0_MG_FD_205753 | JGI IMG/M metagenome (GOLD analysis project Ga0315273, IMG submission 205753) | Sediment microbial communities from Yellowstone Lake, YNP, Wyoming, USA - YL17G02_0 | ecosystem: Environmental > Aquatic > Freshwater > Lake > Sediment | place: USA: Wyoming | collected... | reverse complement strand
CACCCCGTTTTTTTGAGATTGCCAAAACCATAGTTGAACTGACTGAAGGCAGAACATTCGTGGCTCACAATGCAAGCTTTGATTATTCATTCATAAGACAGGAATTTAAATCACTTGGGTTCAATTTTAAAAGAAATATCCTTGATACCGTTTCCCTCAGCAGAAAACTTTTCCCAGGTCACCGGTCATACAGCCTGGGTAATATCTGTAAGGATCTTAAAATTACAAGAAATGGCAGGCATAGGGCTGCAGGAGATGCTCTTGCTACAGTCAGACTCTTCGAACTTCTTATGGCCAGAGACAGGGAGATAAGTGGCAGTAAATCTGTTTTGCTGAAAAATACAAGAGTGTCAAAGCTGCATCCCGGTCTCGACCTAGCTAAAATTGAAAGAATTCCTGAAGAACCCGGCATTTACTATTTTTATAATGAGACCGGAGATCTGATTTACATCGGCAAGAGTCGCAATCTTCAGCAAAGGATTAGCGCCCATCTTTCAAACAATACCACTAACCGTGCAATGGAGATGCGCGATCTGATAGCGGATATCGACTGGGAAGTAACCGGCAGTGAGCTTATTGCTCTCCTTAAGGAGTCATTCGAAATAAAAGAAAACAAACCTGTTTATAACAGGGCACAACGGAGAACCGGCTTTCAGTGGGGAATTTTCAGCTTTATTGATGAATCAGGCTATATCAATTACAGGTATGGTCAACTTAACAATGATGCTTTTCCGGTTTCCGTCTTTACATCGAAAGAAAAAACCAAATCAAAACTCAATTCACTCGTTGAAACCTTCGGCCTCTGTCAGAAGTTATCCGGTCTTTATGACACAGATGGTGCCTGTTTTCATTACCAGGTAGGGATTTGCAAGGGTGCATGCTGCGGAAAGGAGTCTGCAGAAGAGTATAATGAAAGGGCTGCAAAGGCAACTGAAGAGTTTATTTTTACCAGACGCAATTTTTTTGTTGTTGATAAAGGACGTGGTGAGGAGGAACTTTGTGCAGTAAAAATTGTAAATGGAAAGTATACAGGGCATGGCTATTTTAACATAAATGATATGGGATTCGGACTTTCTGCACTTCATGAATGTATCAAGCCATCGGCAGATAATAGTGACATTCAGGTTATTCTAAAACAATATCTCAGAAACAACAGGGTAGAGAAGATAATAGAATTCTGAAACCTGCTGATTATTATACATTACATTCTGACATTCTATTTATGTAGTAAAATAAGGGAACTAAACTTAATAATTCTTAAATCATATATTCTTGCTCATCATTCAATTATTACTATTTTTGTTATAATAACCTAATAATCATTAAATATGGCGGTTTTTACGCGAACAACCAGGAACCTTATAATTAAGATTGATGAATTCTTCGATAACATCGATCTGGGGCTGTTGGTTTTCAGAGAAGCAATAAAAGCTTACCTGGATAAGGATATGGACGCCTTTGAAAGACATCTTCTGAAAGTCGATTCGCTTGAAAGCAATGCCGATAAACTCCAGCGTGCAATTGAAAATGAGATGATAACTCACTCAATATTACCACAGCACAGAGCTGAAGTAAGCACACTAATCGATGAACTCGATGAAATTATTGATGCCATTAAAAGCTCTTTGAATGAATTCAACATTGAGATGCCTGATATTCCAACCTCTCTTAATAAAAACTTTATCAGCCTTACCGAAACATCGGTCAGTGCGGCTGAGGAGCTGATACCGGCAGCAAGAGCCTATTTTAAAGCGCCATTTACAGTCAGGGAGAAATTGCTTAAGGTCTATTACTTTGAAAGTGAGACGGATAAAATATCCTTAAGTACAAAGAAGATCATATTCCAGGAGATGAAAGAATTGGATCTTGCCCGCAAAGCTCATTTAAGATATATAATCCATCACGTGGAAAATATTTCCGACCTGGCGCAGAAGGCAGCAGATCTGCTTTCGGGGATGGCGATTAAGATTGTGATGTAGGAAGGGTGCAGGGTGCAGGGTAAAAAGAACAATATTACCTTACAACATGCAACATGCACCAGAAGATAAAACAATGGAAAGTATATAACAAAACAAGATTTATTTAAAAGAGCATGATTCTATTCTTCCTCACCAGTGGTCTCTTCCTGGGTTGGTCACTTGGGGCAAACGATGCATCCAATGTCTTTGGCTCTGCAGTTGGTTCAAAGATGGTGACATTCAGAAAAGCCGCGATAATTGCTTCCATCTTTGTCATTCTGGGAGCTGTAATTCAGGGAGCAGGTGCTTCTCATACACTTGGGAAACTGGGTGCAGTTAATGCTATCGGCGGTTCGTTTACAGTTGCTCTTGCTGCTGCTATCACAATCTATATGATGACTAAATTTGCACTTCCCGTTTCAACCACACAGGCCATAGTGGGTGCTATAATCGGATGGAACCTCTTCACCGGAAACTCTACAGATAGCAAAACCTTATCACAGATAGTTGCAACCTGGATCTCGGGACCAATTATTGGTTCTGTCTTTGCAATTTTACTTTATATTGCCCTCAGGAAATTCAAAAGATCTACACAGATACATCTGATAAGATTTGAATCATTTATTAAGACAGGGCTGATCGTGGTTGGTGCATTCGCAGCCTACAGTCTTGGAGCAAATAATATATCAAATGTGATGGGAGTTTTCATTCCTGCTTTTAATCTTCAGGATCTTAATCTTGTGTTATTTACCCTTAACTCCAGCCGGCAGCTGTTTCTTCTTGGAGGTCTTGCTATCGCAGTCGGGATAATTACTTATTCAAAAAAAGTGATGGAGACTATTGGGGAAAATATTGTGGAGCTATCGTCAGAGGCTGCACTGGTAGTGGTTCTTGCACAATCACTTGTATTATTTATCTTCTCATCATCGGCTCTTTCCAACTTGTTTGTCAGGATCGGCCTCCCTCCCATTCCGATGGTTCCGGTTTCCAGCTCGCAGGTTATTGTAGGTTGTATTCTTGGAATTGGTTTATACAAAGGTGCAAGGAATATCAATTTCAAGATTCTCGGAGAAATTGCACTTGGCTGGCTGGTCGCACCAATTGCATCAGGTCTGCTGGCATTCTTCTCCCTATTCTTCATGAAGAATATTTTCGGCATCAATGTCGGTTCAAAAGTAGATCTTTCGGTCAATACTGCCAGTCTGCCCGGCATTAGCATGCAAGGTGGAACTGATGTATCAGAAATAATAAAATACCTGCTATCAGGACTTCTGATCTTCGGAACTATTGGCATCTCCTACTATTTGCTTCTTGAGAGAAAGAAAAAAATCGGATTCCAGAAATCAGAAGAGAAATTCTGGATGAATATGAAGTAAAGGGGGGATCCCGCATTAGTGGAAGAGGGGGTTTAGTTCACAGGCAGAAATGAATAATTTTTCCCGTAATACATCATCTGGCCGAGATAATCATTCACGTACTCAACTATAATGTCGGTAATAGCTCCATTTGAATCATAAACAGGGATAAGCACCGGATTAACAAAACCGGTATAGGGTGCAAGGTTAAGCTTTGCATAACGCTCCAGTATTTCAGCATGCAGCTGCGGGTCAACCTTAACACCAAAATCCTCAATGAGTTTTTTCCCGGCAATAATATCACCTTCCGATTTAATCCGCTGAATCTCTTTCAGCAATTCTCCGAAAAGTGTTCTAAGCTTTTTATAATCATTTATCTTAACATATGTCTTGCCATTACGGTTTATAAATTCAACTACATTCTCAGGCTTCCCCTTTTCATACACCCAGTGGGAGATGGCAGATCTGCAACGCATATGAGCCTGTTCAATCTCCTTTCCCGGTTTGATCCTGACAAGTTGGGTAACCAACCCATTGCGGAGGTAGTCATCATAATGGGCATTACCAGCCTCTTCATCCGGGAGCAGACCAAGTTCTGTCATTTTTTTATCCGTCATATAATAAAGGGCAAACAGATCAGCTCTTGCTTCTTCAAGAGGTGAAGCATAGTTTTTCAGAGCATTAGGGTCAGTTCCTTCTGCAAGTTTTCCGCTGGCGTGACCAACACACTCATGAAGATCTGTATGCAGTGCATCGGCCAGACTTCCATACTTTTTTATTCTTTCTATTTCTTTATTGTCTGCTGCAAATTCATCCAGGAGCCCGTTTCCCTGGTCGGCAATATCTCTGGCACTGGTTATATTGGCAAGCGTAACTGATTTTGAACCAACCTCTTTCCTTATCCAGTCGGCGTTCGGAAGATTAATTCCCAGTGGTGAAGCAGGATAGAAACCGCCTCCCAGCATTGCAATATTTATAACTTTTGCAGCAACACCGGTAACTTTTTCTTTCCTGTACTGTGGTTGAATTGGGGAATTGTCCTCGAACCATTGTGAATTTGCAGTAATTATTTTTGTCCGTTTTGTTGCTTCAAGGTCAGTATAGTTAACTATAGCTTCCCATGTGGCCTTCATTCCCATAGGATCTTCATAATTCTCAATAAAACCATTTATATAGTCAACAACGGCATCACTATTGTTTGCCCACGCAACGTTATATTCATCCCACTTCTTAAGATCCCCGGTCTTATAATATTCAATAAGAAGTCCTATCTCTTTTTTCTGGATCTCAGTTTCAGCCACAGTTACTGCCTTCTCAAGCCATAAGACAATATTATCAATTGCTGCTCCATATTTTCCTCCTGATTTATAAACCTCTTCAGTCAATTTTCCATTAATTTTTACAACTTTTGAATTTAAACCAAGAGAAACAGGCCTTGGATCATTTTCCAAAATTTTGCCGGCATAGAACTCCTCTACTTCTTTTTGCGTCACTCCTTCATAAAAGTTGGATGCAGAAGCGGCAACCATATCAGTTCCTGCTTTCTGCTCTACCTTTCGTGAAAAGAGTTTCTCGTCTAAGATTATTGGGGAGAGCGTAGAAATAAGCTGATCAACAGTCAGGCCTCGGGCAACCGGAAGTTTTTCAGGTGCACTGCCTTTAACCAGACTGGCAAAATAACTTTCGGAAAAACCCGGCTTTAATTTATCGCTCGAATAATGATGATGAATCCCATTTGCAAAGAAGACTCTTTTTGCATATACAACGAAAGTCTTGTAGTCAGCAGATTCCTTATCACCTGAATAGCTATCTATTATTGCTTCTATTGTCTTCCTGATCTGAAGGTTGTAACGGAAGTTCTGATCCCATAATATATCCCTTCCGGCGAGAGCTGCCTGGCTCAGATAGTAGACATATTCCTTCTGTTGAAGCGAGAGGGCTTCGAATCCGGGGAGTTTATATTTCAGAACCCTCATATCTTCAAACTGTTCAACGATAATTTTGAAATCATCCTTAACCTCCACCGCATGTTGTTTTTCATTTTTACACGAAACCAGACTTGTTGTCATCATAAATAACAGAATAAACAGATTTGTTAATATTTTCATGGCGCATTAAATTTGAATATAAATCAATTGCTAAAGATCCAGATACCCCATTTTATCCGCGACATATGTTAATAACAGACAAAGGCAGAAGGCTAATAATGGAGCTATCAGCCACATAAGAAAAAACTTTTTAACCTCAGTCTTCTTGAAAATACTTTTTGGGCCCAGCTTGGCGACACCAACTCCCAGTATTGCAGCAACATTAAGTTGTACAAGAGAAGTTGGTATTCCCTTGCTTAGTGAAGCCAGCAATAACAGACTTGCAGATACAAACGCAATAATTACAGCTTCAAATTTTCCGAACAGCACTATTTCCTTTCCGGTATTATTTAAGATCTTATTTCCGAAAATTGAACTCCCTATGGCAAAATTCGGAGCAACAAGCAAGGTTGACATAATCAATATTAACAAGAAATTCTTATCAATTGATATATTAAGTTCATTTGCAGTCATTGAAGCTATGGGTCCGGATGCATTTGCAACATTATTTGATCCGATAGAGAAAGCAACATACAAAGACATTACCAGGATCAATCCGTCCCAGACAGGTTTCATGTTTGCATTCTGGGCCCTTGATAAAGTATAACCTCTCTTTCTCATCGGCCGGTAGATAAATTTTCCAAGCATGAAACTTATGATAAAGGAGATAACCGGTAAAATAAACCATGCCGGAATAATCACCAGGAATAATTTTCCTGTATTCAGGCTGTCGAAATATAATGCAGGAGCAACAACTGAGAGTACTGTAGACTGACTTGTTGATTGGGGTATTCCTGCCAGATTTGCAATAAGCAGTGACATAGAAACTGAAAAAAGTATTATTGAAACAAGCGTAAATGACATCATTTCAGGTGGCAGTATCTCCTTCCCTATTGTTGTTGCAGTACTCTTTCCGGCGATTATCGCTCCAAGGAATACCATCAATCCAAATAATCCCGGGATTAGACTTTTTCTTATAACATTTGCCCCATAGGCGGCAGAAAATGCCGGACCGGTACCGCTTCCACCCATGTTGATAGCAAGGAACATTGCAATAATAAATGGGATAAGGAAATGACTGTACAATGGTGAAATCATAGTCTGATTTTTAATTTCTGATTTAACATCTGACCTGCTTCTTCCAAATAATTAAGAAGTTCATGGTATTCTTCATATGAGATTAAATTACAAGTCTCTGCAAAATTAAAAAAAGTGAGACAATATATGGCTTCGAATTATAGTTATAATCTGATTCCATTTACATAATCAAATATCTGACTTTGTCTTTCATGCTTATCTATTGAATTTTTTTATACTTTTAAAAATGATCATATTAAGGAAATCTGTGAGCTGTTCCCGATGCTCCCGGAAACTTTTATTTTACCCGGCTCGAAAGCATGGTTAGATACTGGAATTGATCTTATGACGGGACAGGTAGTTGGTATTCGGGCTGAAGGAGAAGTAGTATGGAAAAAGGAAGCGAAAACATGAATCTTTTCATTGAAAATTTGAGATCTGAATTGATCAGCAACTCTGATGAAAAAATCAAACAGTCAGGTGAAAGATTTTTTAAGGAAGAGGTTAAAATGTATGGCATCAAATCAGCAGTTGTCATCAGCATCGGGAAGGTACATTATAAAGCATTACTTAATAAAGACAAATCAAATATTTTCTCTTTATGTGAAGAACTATGGAAATCCGGAATTATGGAGGAATCATTTCTTGCATGCAACTGGTCTAATTATGTTAATAAACAATATGAGCCAGCTGATTTTGAAATTTTCGAGAGGTGGGTGAATAGTTATGTCGGCAACTGGGCTTCGTGCGATACGTTATGCAATCATACGGTGGGCACCTTTGTCGAAATGTATCCGAACTACTTATCTGGTTTGAAAAGATGGGCAAAATCGCCGAACAGGTGGGTAAAGCGAGCCTCTGCGGTATCCCTTATTGTACCTGCCAGGAAAGGAAAATTCTTAGAAGATATTTTCGAAATAGCTGATATGCTCCATTCTGACAAAGATGATATGGTACAGAAAGGGTATGGATGGATGTTAAAAGCTGCCAGCCAGGCTTACCCGGCTAAAGTTTTCAGCTATGTCATGAGTAAAAAGGCGACTATGCCCAGAACATCGTTAAGGTATGCAATTGAAAAAATGCCTGATGAATTAAAAGCAAGAGCAATGGCAAAATAGTATATCCCGATTTTTTACCTTTGCGTTTTAAACAACTCTGCGATGAAAAGAATTATTTCAGTAATATATTTACTTATCATACCTGTCTTCACATTTTCGCAGGACCGGATCACAGGTCATGACTTCGCCACCAGGTCAGAGGTTATTTCCAGCAACGGGATGGCCGCAACAAGTCATCCTCTGGCCACTCAGGCAGCGCTCGATATTTTGAAAAAAGGAGGTAATGCTATAGATGCTGCAATTGCCGCAAATGCAGTATTGGGAGTGGTAGAGCCTACCGGTGCAGGTATCGGAGGAGATCTGTTTGCAATAATCTGGAGTGCGGATAAAGAAAAATTGTATGCATTGAATGGCAGCGGAAGATCTCCAAGGTCTCTTAAGATGGAATACTTCAGGGAGAACGGATATGATTTTATTCCTTCGTATGGTCCTCTTCCCGTTTCAGTCCCAGGATGTGTTGATGGCTGGTTTGAAATGCATGAGATGTTCGGCCGTCTTCCTATGAAGGATATTCTTCGACCTGCAATAAGCTATGCACGGGATGGATTCCCTGTGACGGAAGTCATTGCATATTACCTTGGCAAAGGGAGTGAGATTCTTAAAGAATTTCCGAATATAAAAGAAGTCTATATGCCGGGAGGAAAAGCACCATCCAAGGGTGAAATATTCAAAAATCCATTACTTGCAAACACACTTGAAAAAATCGTAAAAGGTGGACGGTATGAGTTTTACAGGGGTAGTATTGCCAGGGAAATTGATCTGTTCATGAAAAAGAACGGCGGCTTCCTCTCATATGATGATATGTCACGTCACCATTCCGAATGGGTGGAACCGGTAAGTACCACTTATCGCGGTTATGAAGTCTGGGAAATTCCGCCAAACGGACAGGGCATTGCGACGCTTCAGATGCTGAATATCCTTGAAGGATTTGATATTGCTTCTATGGGTTTTGGATCCTCTCAGTATATTCATGTTTTTACAGAAGCAAAGAAGCTGGCTTTTGAAGATCGGGCAAAGTATTATTCTGATCCACATTTCAGTGCAACACCTGTTACACAACTGATCTCAAAAAAATATGCAAATGAAAGGCGTAAACTGATCGATCCCGAAAAGGCAGCGAAAATTTACAATGCAGGTAAGCTTGAAGCCGGAAATACGATATATCTCACAGTGGCAGACAGATATGGCAATATGGTTTCACTGATACAGAGCAATTACCGTGGAATGGGATCAGGAATGTGCCCAACCGGACTTGGTTTTGTAATGCAGGACCGGGGTGAGATGTTCAGCCTTTCCGAAGGTCATAACAACATGTATGCTCCGGGGAAGAGGCCATTCCATACAATAATACCTGCTTTTATAACTAAGAAAGGCAAGCCATGGATAAGCTTCGGGGTAATGGGTGGAGATATGCAACCCCAGGGTCATGTGCAGATTGTGGTGAACCTTATCGATTTTAAGATGAATCTCCAGGAGGCAGGTGATGCTCCCAGGATTCATCACATCGGATCATCTGAGCCAACAGGCCAGCAGATGACCGATGGAGGGATTCTGCTACTTGAGAACGGATTTCGCTGGGAGACTATTCAAAAGCTCATCAGTATGGGACATACTGTACAATGGGATCTTGGCGGCTACGGAGGTTACCAGGCGATAATGTGGGATCCCAGGAATAAAGTCTGGTTCGGCGCTTCAGAATCGAGGAAAGACGGACAGGCGGCGGGGTATTAAATGGCTCAGGGCGCAGGGTGCAGGGTGCAGGGTGCAGGGTGCAGGGTGCTAAAAACCAAGAACCAAGAACCAAGAACCCAGAACCAAGGAACTAAATCACTGTTCCTGCCTCTTTAAGTTCCAGAACTTTAGTTGTTCCGCCTGCTTCAAGATTAATATCATGGGGTTTATTGGTTTGCCACGCCCCTCCGGTAAAGTCAGGAACAACAATTGACTGAGAATTATTAGAAACCGACCATTCACTGAGAGGAGCTATTGAGCTCCACAGTGCCCCGTCATAAACATTCTGATCGAGTGGCAATCCATTCCTTAAACAGTCAATCGTCCGCCAGTCCATAATAAAGTCCATCCCTCCATGTCCACCGACTTTTTTAGCCATCTCTCCTACTCTTTTAACAATCTCGGGGGTGTATTTGTCATAAAGTTCTTTCATTTTAGCTTCATCAGCCCAGCTTTCTCCCAGAGCAATATGCTCGATTGGATATTTGCAAACCATTCCCTTTGTTCCTTTAATAAGGTGGATCCTTGAATAAGGCTGGGTGGATGATGTATCATGCTGAACCATAATCGTCTTCCCAAGTGCAGTTTTTATTATAGAGGTGTTGATATTACCCCTGAAATGTGAATCTTTCCACTCAGCATAAGATTGATCCTGTGATAAAAGTTCCTTTTCTTTTGGACCCATTGAAAAATCTGATGTCGACACTGAACTCAGAAGTTCCATTTTATCCCCGCGGTTTATGTTCAAAGCCTGACATACAGGACCCAGACCATGTGTCGGATAGACATTCCCGTTCCTTGTGGCATTTTCTTTAAGTCTCCACATTTTGGTATAGGCGTCATCAGTCTGCTGATCGTCAACCGGTTTTCTGAAATTCATCTCCAACAGGTTGTGAATATATGCTCCCTCTCCGTGAATAATATCTCCGAACATCCCTTGTCGGGCCATATTGAGTGTGAGCAATTCAAAGAAATCATAACAGCAATTCTCAAGCATCATGCAATGTTTCTTGGTTCTTTCCGATGTTTCTACAAGCTGCCATGCTTCATCAATAGTCCGTGCTATTGGAACTTCACAACAGGTATGCTTTCCGTTTTCCATAGCATATACTGCCATTGGTGTATGCCAGACCCAGGGTGTAACAATATAGATAAGATCAAGATCAGGAAGTTCAATCAGCTTTTTCCAGGCAAAATCATCGCCTGAGAATTCCCGTGCCGGTGGTCTGCCAACACTAGCAAGGTATTTCTGTGATCCATCAACTGCTACTTTCCGGAGATCACATAATGCAGTTATTTCAACACCCTCAATAACGGATAACCGTTTCACTGCTTCGCTTCCCCTGTCGCCTAACCCGATTACGCCAATCCGTACAACAGGTATTGCAGGTGCTGCATAGCCCGACATATTAAACTTCTGTGTATGAGGCCTTTTAGCTGATTCAAGAATTGTGGCCAGGTTTGAATCTGGTTGATTGGGAGTACAACCGGATGTTAAGCTACCGGCCATAGCGCCAGCTCCGGCTAATGTTGCGGTCTTTAAGAAGTTACGGCGATTGGTTGTCATGATGAGATTATTTTCAGATTAGTTCAATAAAGTTATTGCACCGCAAATTAATACTTTATTTTAAAAGAAATGAAATTAATAACTGCCAGATGTAAAAACTCTACGTAACTCTGTGTTAGTTTTTTATTTTTGTTTTTTTAATTTCAGGATTACTTCCTCAGCAAGACCTCCGATGACCCAGCCAAATACCAGACCATATAGAGTACTGAGATACCAAACCGACTTAATTATACAAGTCCCTGATGCGCAGCCTACAAATTTCCAGTACAGGAAGCCTCCGATAGAACCTGCTACCGAGAATAAAATTGCGACAATGTGTTTTCTGATAAATCTTTCCATACCTGTTAATCATTATTTTTCGATATTGCATTTGAGCGCAAGTTATTACTTAAAAATCATGAACTGGCTATATTTAATATTCTGATTGGTTTTAAAGTCTGAAAAAAAATTGGGTTATTATTCCTATTTTATACTTTTACCAGCAAATCAGGGTATATGGTTCTTGAAAATGTATCTCTTAAAAGCTACAACACATTCGGTCTTGATCACACTTCAGAGTTTTTCATAACATTGAATTCCGAAAGAGAGTCATCTGATGTATTTAAAGATGGAAGATCTGTAATTAAACCTTTACTGATCCTGGGTGGAGGAAGTAATATGCTTTTTACCGCTGATTTTAAAGGGACCATTATCCACCCTCAAATTGGCGGAATATACATTGAGGACAAAAAGCCTGATTATGCAATAGTATCATCAGGAGCAGGTATAAACTGGGATTCTTTTGTTGAATGGACGGTTAATCAGGGTTTTGGTGGTATTGAGAATCTTTCATTGATCCCTGGCACTGTAGGAGCATCACCTGTTCAGAACATTGGCGCTTACGGAGCAGAAGTAAAGAATAGTATAGAAAAAGTCAGGGCTGTTTCAGTCGAAGACGGATCAATAATTGAATTCAGTAATAACGATTGCCGTTTCAGTTACAGAACCAGCATATTCAAAGGGGAAATTAAAGGTAGATTCGTGATTACAAGGGTCTATTATCGACTGACTACTAATC
>Ga0315273_10010227_pt1 | contig 11951 bp, 13 predicted proteins | sample YL17G02_0_MG_FD_205753 | JGI IMG/M metagenome (GOLD analysis project Ga0315273, IMG submission 205753) | Sediment microbial communities from Yellowstone Lake, YNP, Wyoming, USA - YL17G02_0 | ecosystem: Environmental > Aquatic > Freshwater > Lake > Sediment | place: USA: Wyoming | collected... | reverse complement strand
CCGCCGCCTCTTTCTCTATCAGGACCGAGGAGCGCCCTTTGAAAATGGCCTTGGGCACATTGATAAGCATTTTCCCATGCCTGACCTCTATGAAATTGGGATTGCCTCGGCTGCCTACCTCGATTACCACAGGTGGACCATTTTCGATTCCATCATTAAACTTTGCGTTGAACCGTCATAGATCCTACAGAAAGGTTAATCGGAGCCGAGAATTTATCTAGCAATCATGGAACGCATCGCATTGAGCCCCTACAACCCGAAGTTGGAGATCGGGGATGTCACGATCTACGATTCTACCTTGCGCGACGGTGAACAGATGCCGGGCATCGCTTTCAGCCTGGAACAGAAGGTGGCCATCGCCCGCAAGCTCGACGCCATCCATGTCCCACAGATCGAGGCGGGCTTTCCCGCGGTGTCGGATGGTGAGAGGCGCTCCATCCGGACCATCACCAAGCTCGGCCTGGACGCGGAGATCCTGGCGCTCTCGAGGGTCCTGAAGGGTGACATCGATGCGGCTGTGGACGCCGGCGTCGATATGGTGCTGCTGTTCATCGGCACCTCTGACATACATCTGCGCTACAAATTCAATAAGCCGCGGAGCTATGTGCTGGAAAAGGTGATCGAGTCGCTCGACTATTGCAAATCCAGAGGTGTCAAGGCATCGCTCAGTTGCGAGGATTCCACCAGGACCGAGCTCGATTTCCTATTCAAGGTCTATGAGACCGCAGAGAATTGCGGAGCGGTGAGGTTGGGCCTGACCGATACGGTCGGCTGCGCTTCCCCTGAGGCCATCTCATACCTTGTCACGCAGATACGCTCGCGCTTCAAGACCCCCTTGGCCGTCCACCTGCACAACGATTATGGACTGGCCCTTGCCAACTCCATCGCAGGGGTCAAGGCGGGGGCGAACGCGGTCACCACCACCGTCAATGGCATAGGGGAGAGGGCGGGCAATGTCCCGTTGGAAGAGTTCGTGGGATGCATGAAGTTCATCTATGGCAAGGATTTGGGGATCGATGCCACCGAGCTTAAGGACCTGAGCGACATGGTGGCACAGTATTCGAAGGTGCCTTTGAGCAGGAACCATCCATTGGTAGGCAACGGCGTTTTCGCCCATGAATCGGGCATACATGTGGCGGCGGTGCTCAATTGCCCGTTGACTTATGAGTCCATACCGCCCGAGATGGTGGGGAACCAGCGCCATTTGTTGCTCGGAAAACACTCCGGAACCGCATATATCAAGAAGCGCCTGGAGGAGCTGAACATCCAAGCCACTGAGGAACAGGTCGCGCAAATCTTGGCGAAGGTCAAGGCGCTGGGCGATATCAAGGGACGAGTGAGCGATTCGGACTTCGAGGACCTGGTGAAGGAGGTCATGCATCCCGAGGAGCATTTCAAAGCTTGATCCTCAGACCGGACTCATCGCGCTTGGATTTCCCGAACTCCGATAGCCCGACCAATCTGTCGCCAGGCAGTACGGGGCCATCCGCGCACACCCTGATGCCATCGAGGGCGCAGGAGCCACACAGCCCTACGCCGCACTTCATGTATCTTTCCAGTGAGAGCTGGCAGGGCGTTCCGAACTCCTGGCATAGCGCAAGCAATGCTTCCAGCATCCGCTCCGGCCCGCATCCCAGCACCATGTCGTAGCGCTTCGATTCCATGTGCAGACGAGCCATCTGCACCACCGTGCCTTTGAATCCTAGAGACCCGTCATCAGTGGAAAGATGGACCTCCTGCGAGAGCCTTCTGGCCCGTTCCACGAAGATCAGCTCGGATGCGCCTCTGGCACCGATCATGATGTCCACCCTGCCCCTATCGCCTATGAAATCCGCGGCGGGCATGAGCGAGGCCATCCCCGTCCCCCCACCCACGATTAGTGCTTTGCCAGGAGATATCTCATAGCCTTTTCCATAGGGTCCGCGCACGCCTATCTTGTCGCCTACCTGAAGCGAACTCAAGGCTCTCGTCGCTTCTCCGACCTCCTTCACTGAGACCCCCTTCGCCCCATAGATGAAAGAGGCGGACATGGGGACCTCGTCCACTCCTGGCACCCAGACCATTAAGAACTGCCCCGGAGCGATGTCTCTGTCATATGTGAAGCGGAGCGTGGTGATCCCCGCTCCCTCCTTGATGACCTTATCGATGGCCACGATGTGCTGCTCACCCATGTGCGACACCCACCATCTCCTCGATCGATCTGAAGCCGCTATCGGACATGAACCGCTCCAGCCCTATGCAGACATCTTTGAACACCCCTAGGCCCTTCCTTCCGATGCCGCTGCCGATCTGAACCGCCGAAGCTCCGGCCATGATGTATTCCGCCGCGGAGCGCCAGTCCTCGACGCCGCCAGCCCCGATGATGGGGATGTCGAGGGCCGCATGCAGGTCATAGACGCAGCGGACCCCCACCGCGCGGACCGCCGGCCCGGACAATCCTCCAGAACGGTTACTTAGGACGGGTCTGCGCATCTCCACCGAGATGTGCATGGCCTTGAGGGTGTTGATCGCCACCACCCCGTCCCCGCCGGCCTCCTGCACCGCCTTTCCCACATCGATCAGTCGATGGGTGTTCGGCGTGAGCTTGGCGAGGATAGGAATGGAACAGGCGTCCTTTGCTGCCTTCACGATCCTCATGACGGCCTCGGGGTCCACCCCCACCTCCATGCCATATCCCTTGGCGTGCGGGCAGCTAAGATTTAGCTCCACCGCCTTTGCCCCGCAATCCTGCATCTTTCCAGCCAGCAAGGCGAACTCATCGGCCGTGGAGGCGAATATGCTTCCGATTATCGGCACCTTGACGACGGATGCGATCCTCATCTCATCAGCGAAGGCCACGATTCCCGGCCCTGGCAGCCCCATAGCATTAAGATAGCCAAACTCGAGCTCGACCAAGGTCGGGTTGCCATAGCCCTTTCTCGGCTCCAGTCCGATGGACTTAGTGACCAGCGCACCTGCACCGGCCTCAGCGACACTGATGAGGGAGCCCCCCGTCTCACCCATCATCCCCGACGCCAGCATGGTCGGGTTAGGCATTTTCACTCCCGCGATATCTACCCTGAGCGAGATCATGCGAACGATGGGCTATTGACTCACTCGATTTTAATGGATTCGCGTCCCTGCCTGCTGAGGTAATCGTTGATGGCCTCCCGGAGCGCGTCCGGCCCAATGGTGGAACATTGCATCTTTTGAGCCGATAGTCCGCCCAAGGCGTCGGCAACCTCCTGGCGCGAGATCCTTGCTGCCTGGTCCAACGTCTTGCCCTTTGCCAGCTCCGTCACCATGCTGCTGGTGGCGATGGCCGCGGCGCATCCGAAGGCCTTGAACTTCACTTCAGTCAGGACGTCGTCCTTGACCTTGATGAATATTAGGACCATGTCCCCATCCGCGGGATTGCCCTTCTTGCCTACCCCGTCCGGGTCCTTGATCTCGCCCATGTTCCTTGGGTTGGCGAAGTGGTCCATCACTCCTTGGCTGTATGGCACTGATCCGCCTCCTTGCCCTTTGGCTTGGTCTCAGAAGTTGCCACGGGCTCCGTATCGTAGGATTTAACTGGCGACATCTCTCGGAGCTTGCTTACAACCCCGGGCAGGACTTCTATCAATCGCTCCGCCTCCTCCGGTCGGTTCATGCGGCTTAGAGATATGCGCAGCGAGCCGTAGCTTTGCTCCCGCCTGACGCCCAATGCCGCGAGCACATGTGAGGGCTCTAAGCTCCTGGTCGAGCAGGCGGAACCAGTGGAGGCCGCGATCCCCTCCAGATCCAACTGGAGCACCAACGATTCTCCTTCGATGAAATCGAAACGGAAATGAGCGTTGTTGCATAGGCGTAACGTACGATGACCATTCAGGTATGATCTCGGAACGGCGGACAGCACGCCATCGATGATTCGATCGCGAATCGTGGTCATCGAGCCAATGCTCTGGTCCATCGATGCCATGGCCAACTCGAGGGCTTTGCTCATGCCAACAATACCGCTGATGTTCTCGGTAGAGGAGCGATGACCCTTCTCGTGGCCGCCGCCATACATGATGGGCCTTATCTTAACCCCTTTTTTCAGGTAAAGAGCTCCCACCCCCTTTGGGCCATGGAACTTATGGGCGGAAATGGACATGAGGTCGATGTTGTCCTTCACGACGTCCAAGGGCATCTTGGTTATCGCCTGAACCGCATCGGTGTGGAACAGTGCACCGTTCTCATGGGCAATGGCACCGATCTCCCTGATGGGCTGGATGGACCCGATCTCATTGTTGGCGTACATGATGCTTACCAGGACGGTTCGTCGGTCGATCGCCTCTTTCAAGTTTTCCGTCGAGACGAGACCCCATTCATCCACTGGAAGATATGTCACCCTAAAGCCCTGGGTCGCCAAGAATTCACATGTGTTCAACACCGCATGATGCTCTATGCCGCAGGTGATTATATGATCACCTTTTTCTCGGTTAGCGAAGGCCACGCCTTGGATTGCCAGATTGTCTGATTCCGTTCCACCAGAGGTGAAGATGACCTCTTTGGACCTTGCGCCCATCACCCTGGCGATCTTTTCTCGGCTGGATTCCATGGCGTTATAAGCCTCCCGGCCGAAGGAATGCAGGCTGGAAGCGTTTCCGAACTTCTGGGTGAAGAAGGGTTCCATCTCCTTCAGAACCAAAGGGTCGACCGGGGTCGTGGCACTGTTATCGAAATAGATACGTTCCATGGTACCCTCTTTAACTATTGTTATTATATGTAATGATATTGCCTCTTCTCTAAAATGGTTCTGATTAATAGATTATTGGGTTGGACTGATTGGAATATGTATTCATCCTTCTGCAAAAGAAGAAATATGCGGAAAGGCTGATTGTGCTCGAAATTCATGGATGTCGAAGCGGTCCGCAGGGACTTCCCACTCTTCAGCTCGGCCGAAAAGGATTCTATTTATCTGGACAGCGCCTGCCAAAGTCTCAGACCAAGGCAGGTGATCGCCGCCCAGAACGAGTATTATTGCGATTATCCGGCCTGTGGCGGAAGAAGCGTGCACCGCCTTGCCACCCAAGTTTCGATAAAAATGGATGAAGCCCGTGAGCGCGTCAAGACCTTCTTCAATGCGAGCAGGCTTGAAGAGATCGTTTTCACAAAGAATTGTACCGAGGCCCTCAACCAGGTGGCCAAAGGTCTTCCTTTGAAGAAGAACGATGTGGTGGTGACCACGGACATGGAGCATAACAGCAACCATGTGCCTTGGCTGCAAATGCAGATTACCAAGGGGGTCAAGAGGAGGTTCATCAAGACCCCTGACTCTGGGCTATTCGATATCGAGGCCTTCAAGTCCAAGATGTCAAGAGAGGTCAAAGTCGTCAGCGTGGTCCACACCAACAATGTGACGGGGACCTCCGTCCCGGTCAAAGACATCACAGAGATAGCCCACGACCGCGGAGCCCTAGTGGTGATCGATGGAGCGCAAGCTGCACCCCATCAGAAGGTGGACCTGAAAGACCTGGACATTGATTTCTACACCATCTCGGTGCACAAGATGCTGGGTCCCTCCGGCGTTGGCATATTGTACGGCAAGTTCGAACTGCTTGCCGAATTGGAACCACTCATCTCGGGGGGTGGGAGCGTGAGCCTGACGGATTTCGATCGAGCGGAATATCTGCCACCGCCCGAGAGATTCGAGGCTGGCCTGATGAACTACTCCGGTGTCATAGGGGCCGGAGCGGCCGTCGATTACCTGGCTAAGATCGGAATGGGGGAAGTAGAAGCCCATGACAGGTTGCTAAACGCTAGAGCGACCTCAAGACTGAAAGACACCCCCTCCATCACCATCCTCAGACCGCTGGAAGCAGAACATCGTGGAAGCATACTCTCATTCAACATCACGGGCATGACCTCTCATGACGTGGCGATGATCCTCGATGATGTCGGAAAGGTCATGGTACGCTCCGGTATGCATTGCGTTCATCCGTTCTTCCTTTCCCATAAGATCAATGGCTGTGCTCGGGCGTCGTTCTACATTTACAATACGATCGAAGAATGCGATAGGTTCACCGAGCTAGTGACCGAGGTCGCATCCAAGTTCTCAAGGTAGATTACGATCCATGCCTCGGAGGATGAAAAGCGCTTCTCCACGAATATTGACACCGGCGGTACCGCCTCCAAAATATCTGCGCTGGGACCTGCACTTGCCTTGGTGAGAAGGATGACGTCGTCGGGTAGCTCGATGGACAGGCGACCTTCATCACCGAGCATTGAGATAGAGCCAGGCGCGATAACGACCTTTGTGAACCCCAGGCACATCTGGGGCATCAGATCGAACCGAAGTCCCACCGGCGCGTGGGCATCATCGACCTTATGGAATACCTCGGAAAGGGCGGCGAGCGTTCTGAGGGCGGTCTTGGTTTCGAGCTCGTCCTGAGTATCGGAAAAACCAGAAATAATTACGGCAATAACCAGGATAGCGCAAATGCCGAGTACAAATTTCGATAGAACGAATTCCAACATTTCATCCCGCCCGCACCATGATGAGCAGCGACCCTGCTGATTGCACGGCCTTGAAAACCAGGTCGGATTCACCGGCCTCCAATCGAATGGTCTTGCCATCCCAGGTGCACATCTCTATGGCAGGATCATCGAGAGGAATGGTGCAAATCGGGCCAATACCAGAAACGATACTGATCACTCTGGCCGAGGCAGAATTGGGTGAACCTCCGATTTCAATGGCAGGCTCCCCGCTTGCCATGGAAGGCCGCATTCGTACATGGAGGGTCCTGATGTTACCTTCCCCACCTATGAAGGCTGAGACCGCGCACCCTTTGATCTCCAGAGCGTTGCTGGTGGCCTCCTCGATTATCACGGTCGAATCATAATAGATGAGGGTTTGCCAGACTGAAGGAAAGGAAATGGAAAGGAGCAGGGCAACGATAAGCAGTTTGAGCGGTAACCCCTCGATGCCCCTCTGATCCATATGTGACATCTGATCACGCACACACGACAGGGATGGTGATCGACCTTGACGAGGTGATCCCCGATTTCGCGACCGTAACCGTCACAAAGCTTAGCGACTTGCCAATGTGAGAAGCGGTCAAGTCATCCAAGGTCGCCCTCCCCTGCGCATCAGTGACACCGTGAGGACGCCTTCCGCTAACATCCTGCAACCCGCCACCATCGAGAACCACAGAGGCTCCTTCGATCGGGTCACCATTCTGATCCAGCACGGTGATGGTGAGGTCGATGCCATCGCCGACATATACTCCGTCCTTGTCGCTGTCTTCAAGCACGATTTCGTTGGCCGAGGCGTGAACCGCGGATATCGTGGACGGTGCCTGCAGACCACCCATCCAACCCAATATGATCGCCGATCCAATGCCCGCGATCAACACCATGATGAGCAGCTGGAGGGGCAAACCCTCAATCCCGCCGTTCCTGTCGCCAATAAAGCTCTTCTTCGGAGATCTCATGCCTTGAAGAAAATCCTGAGGGTTCTTATTCAGGGTCAATACAATTAGGCTTCGACCTCTTCCTGGTGCGTGCAATATTTATGCAAGTACGATGCTGCCCAAAAGCTTTAAGCCGAAGTCTATAATACCGAGTGAAACTTTACCATGCCACACCTTGTCAAGTTTGAGGGGTAAGCAGTGTTCAAGAAAGTTCTAGTGGCCAACCGGGGAGAGATCGCCATACGCGTGATGCGTACATGCAAGCGCCTCAGCATACCTACGGTGGCCGTTTACGCCCCCAACGACCATCATTGCAAACACGTGTTGATCGCCGACAAAAGCGAGGAGCTTCACTCTGACAAGGGCATGATCCCCTATCTCGACATCGATGCCATCCTCGAGGTCGCGGACCGCCTCAAGGTTGACGCGATCCACCCTGGCTACGGGTTCTTATCGGAAAAGGCGGAGTTCGCTCAAAAATGCGAGGACGAGGGCATCACCTTCATTGGCCCAAGCGCCAAGGCCATGGCGTTGCTTGGCAGCAAATTGGACGGCAGGGCGTTCATGGAGAAACATGGCCTCCATACCACTCCAGGGACGCTGAAGCCCTTGGATGATGCGGAGGAGGCCAAGAGGGAGGCTAAGCGCATAGGTTACCCTATCATGCTGAAGGCCGCTGGCGGAGGAGGGGGTAGGGGGATGCGCGTGGTGGAAAAGGAAGAGGAGATAGAACAGGCATTCGAATCCGCCCGTACCGAGGCTGACAAGGCCTTCAAAGACCCAAAGATATTCATGGAACGCCGCGTCCTCAAACCGCATCATATCGAGTTCCAGATGATCGGCGACAGCAAGGGGAACGGCTATTGCATAGGCGAGCGCGAGTGCTCCATCCAGCGAAGGAACCAGAAACTGGTAGAGGAGAGCCCCTCCTGTGTCGTCTCTGACGAACTGCGCAAGGAGATGTTCCCCAAGGCCGTGGAAGCCTTGATGGCCGCTGGGTACCAATCCCTTTGCACCTTTGAGTTCCTCATGAGCTCGACCGGGGACCTCTATTTCATGGAGGCCAATACCAGGATCCAGGTCGAGCACCCCGTTACAGAGATGTGCACTGACCTAGATCTGGTCGAACTGCAGCTAATGATCGCTTCGGACCGGGATATATCGGAGGAGCTGAAATCCGTAAGACCGAGGGGGCACTCCATTGAGTTCCGCGTCAATGCGGAGAACCCGTTCAATGGCTTCCTACCTAGTCCTGGGAGGATCGACAAGTACATCGAGCCGGCGGGGGAGGGCATCAGAGTGGACTCCGCGGCGTACGAAGGTTATGCGGTCCCTACCGATTTCGATTCCATGCTAGCCAAACTGATCTGCCATGGCAAGGACCGTACCGAGGCATTGCAGCGCTCCAAGGATGCGCTGGACCGCTATACGCTCACCGGCTTCAAGACCACGATACCGTACCATCGGCTGGTGGTGAGAACGCCAGCGTTCCGTTCGGGGGTTTATAGCACGGACTTCGTGCGGGAGCACCCTCCATCGGAGCTGCTCAAGCAAGAGAGCTTCTCCCTCTTCGAGGGTGAGCACTAGCCCATTAGCTCGACCTCTTCCACGACGGAATAGCTGGGACCCTTAGGGCTGAGGACGCTCTTCTTCAGCCTTATGGAAGAGAAGGCCAGCTCACCGAACTCTTTGGACTGGTTGGCAATGATCACTTCTTTGACACGGGCCATACCCTGCGGACCTTTCATGCGGCCAAGGGTGACATGGGGCGAGAAAGCCCGTTCCTCCTTTGGGAAGCCCAAGGAGGCAAGGCCAGCTTCCAGCCTCATGGCCATATCCTTCATCGGCTCAGAACCGTCCATGCCCACCCATACCACCCTCACATTCGATGTGCTGGGAAAGGCTCCCACCTGTCTCAATTTGACCTTGAAGGGCGCATGACCTCTGGCAGACTCCTTCATGCAAGCGACGATTCCAGGTATCATGGCCTCCTCCACCTCCCCCAAGAACTTCAGGGTCATATGGATCAGATCCGGGTTCACCGTCTTGATCTGGGCTTTGGTAGAATCCAATTCCTGGATCAATCTGACCAGCGCTTCCAATCTTCCGATGTCCATAGAAATGAACGCGCGGAATGTCATCAGTTACCCTCTTGCCGAACCAATAGCATGCGACCACGGCATAATCAAGCCTTTCCCAGATGTCCCTCAGGTTGGAAACGATTATTAAACCGGTCCCGAATAAGGGAAGCCAATGCAATTGGACCTGGTGATCATCGGAGGGGGACCCGCGGGGCTCACGGCCGGTATATATGCGGCCTCGCGCAAGCTGAGGTGCCTCGTTCTGGAGGCGGGCGACGCGGGAGGCCAACCGATGAACATCTATCCAGAGAAGGGGTTGGAGAACTATCCTGGATTAATGGTCCCCGAGGCAAAAGAGCTGGCGCACAAGATGGTATCACATGCGCAGGCTGCTGGCTGCGAGCTCAGACTGCAGGAAGCTGCCATAGACATCGAGGACAAGGAGGACCATTTGCTGGTCCGTTCCACCAAGGACGAATACGAGGCCAAAGCGGTCATCCTAGCCATCGGGGCCGGACTGTTCAAGCCGAAACGCCTGGGAGCGAGGGGCGAGATCGAGTTTGAAGGTAAGGGGGTCTATTACAAGCTTCCTGATCGGAGCGAGCTGATAGGGAAGAAGACGGTATTCGTGGGCGGAGGCAACAGCGCCCTGGAAATGGCGCTCCTGGCCTGCGACATCTCTGACGTTTGCGTGGTACACCGCCGAGATCAGTTCAGAGCCGATACGATCTATGTGGAAAGGATCAGCGCCTCAGGGGCGGAGACCTACATGAGCAGCGAGATCGAAGAGATCGCAGGGACTGACAAGGTGCAGAAGGTCGTGCTTAAGGTCGGCGATCCTCCGAAGAGGGTCGAGGTCCCGGCGGACATGGTCATCATAAACATCGGTTTCACGCCTGAGAACAGCGAGCTGCAACGTTGGAACCTGGCCTTGGACAATGGTCTGATCACCGTGAATACCGAGATGAAGACCTCGCGCAGAGGCATCTTCGCCTGCGGCGACATCGTCACCTACCCTGGCAAGTACAAGCAGATCGTGACCGCTTGCGGAGAGGGCGCCACAGCGGCCAACTCGGCCTATAAGTACATTATCAAGCCGTATTGGGCCTGACCTTTGTCTTCTTGCAAGGACCGCATGCGCCTTGGCTCGCCCAATCCCAAGGAACGCGATTGGATCAATGAATCCCCCGATGGTCAAACATGAAAAATGGAGAGAAGAAGAAGGTGAGAAGCACTGAAGCGCCTCCTCACTTCGATATTAGCTCACTTGCTGACGTCGATAGCGCTGTTCGGGCACTCATCAGCGCAGGTGCCGCAGTCGGTGCAGGTGCCGACGTCAATGACCGCGATCTCTTCCACCTTGATTGCTCCATTCGGGCAAGCGTCCTCGCAGATTCCGCATCCGACGCAGTCCTCAGCTTTTACCTTGGCTACCATATAATGACCTCTTTGGGCCGAAAGATGAGAGGTCATATAAAATGGTTTGGTGCGTAGCCAATGCGATTTTTGAAGTATTCAGGGTTCCATATGTAGAGCCATGCGTTACGTCTCGGGTAAGGTGCTTACCCCCGAAGGCTTCATCGACGGTCACGTGGCCTTCGAGAACGGTTACATCAAGGAGATCGGCAAGGGCAGGAAGCCAGGCTCCATCGCTACTGGCATAATCACCCCGACCTTGATCAACGCCCACACCCACCTGGCCGACTATGTGGTGCCGGTCGACCTAAGGTTATCCCTAGAGGAACTGGTGGCCCCCCCGCATGGATTGAAGCATCGCATGCTGGCCGAGGCGAGCGAGGAGCTGTTGCTCAAGTCGCTCCTCAAATTGGGCAAGTTCATGCGGGCCCGCGGCGTCTCACGCTTCATCGATTTTCGCGAGGGCGGGCAGGCCGGCGCCCGCCTACTTACCAGCCTGCAGGGCAGGCCGCTGGCCTACATCTATGGTCGCCCGGTCGATCTCGAGTTCGATAAGGAGGAGGTCGATCTGATCCTGAGGGTATCGGACGGCATTGGGGTCTCCAGTATGGCAGATTGGGACTATGCGACCCTGGAAGAGCTGGCCCAATACACTCGTTCCAAGGGCAAGCGGTTCGCATTGCACGTATCGGAACGCATCAGGGAGGACATCGACGATGTGCTCGACCTCAAGCCGTCATTCCTGGTGCACATGACCATGGCCGAGCCCCAGGACCTCGAGGCCTGCGCCAGGGCGGGGGTGCCGATAGTGACCTGTCCGCGCTCCAACATGTTCTTTGGCCATCTTCCCCCGCTGGCAGAGATGTTGAAGGCCGGTGCGAAGGTCGCCCTGGGGACCGATAACGCCATGCTGAACATGCCAGATGTCCTGTCGGAGATGGAGTTCGCGGGAAGGATATTGCGCATGCAAGGCGTGAAGGAGGTCAATGCCGTGGTTGAAATGGCCATCGTCAACGGCAGGAAATTATTAAAGGAGAAG
>Ga0315273_10010226_pt1 | contig 11951 bp, 13 predicted proteins | sample YL17G02_0_MG_FD_205753 | JGI IMG/M metagenome (GOLD analysis project Ga0315273, IMG submission 205753) | Sediment microbial communities from Yellowstone Lake, YNP, Wyoming, USA - YL17G02_0 | ecosystem: Environmental > Aquatic > Freshwater > Lake > Sediment | place: USA: Wyoming | collected... | reverse complement strand
AAGACATGCGCGGCGCGGGCTTCTCGGTCGAGAATCCGAACGCCACCGGCGGAAGCTGCGGCTGCGGGAAGAGCTTTAGCTGACGGCTCAGCGCTCGATCCTCAGGATCGTCTTCCTGGCGGTCTTCATCGATCTCCTCGGCTTCGGGATCGTGATCCCGCTGTTGCCGCTCTACGCCGAGAAGTACCACCCGTCGCCGCTCGCGTTTGGACTCCTCATGTCGAGCTATTCGGCGATGCAGTTCCTCTTCGCGCCGATCCTCGGACGCCTCTCGGACCGCTTCGGACGGCGCCCCGTGATTCTCTTCTCGCTGGCGGGGACCGTGATCGGCTATCTCCTCTTCGCCTTCGCGCACTCGCTCGCGCTGCTCTTCGCGTCGCGCCTCCTCGACGGCGCCACGGGCGGAAACATCGGCACCGCTCAGGCGATCATCGCCGACACGACGAGCCGGGAAGATCGCGCGCGCGGTATGGGCCTCGTCGGGATGGCGTTCGGCCTCGGGTTCATCTTCGGACCGGCGATCGGCGGTTTTACCGTCGGAATCTCAGAGGCGGCGCCGGGCTTCGCGGCCGCGTCGCTCTCGTTCGCTGCGCTCGTCTGGGCCTTCTGGAAGCTGCCCGAGACGCGCCCCGAAGGCGGCCCCAAGGAACGGTTCTCGGTCTTCTCGTTCGCGACGCTCGCGCGCGCGTTCCGCCGGCCCGAGATCGGCGCCCTCATGCTGCTCTCCCTCGTCACGACGACCGCTTTCGCCACGTTCGAGTCCACGTTCGCGCAGTTCGTGTCGCTGCGGCTCTCCGCCGGCCCTTCCACCGTCGCCTGGTTCTTCGTCTTCGTCGGCGTGTGCTCGGCCATCGTGCAGGGCGTCCTCGTGCGGCGCCTCGTGAAGCGCTTCGGCGACGGGCGGCTCGTCGTCCTGGGAGGCGTGCTCCTCATCGCGGGGTTCCTGGGCCTCAAGTTCGCGGATTCCGTCCCGATCCTCCTCCTCATGATCGCGACGATCGCCCTCGGGATCGGCATCACGACGCCGACGCTGACGTCGCTGGTCAGCAAGCGGTCGGTCGCAGCCGAGCAGGGCGAGATCCTGGGCGCTTATCAGTCGATGGGCTCTTTGGGCCGCGTCGTCGGGCCCTTCGGGAGCGAGAACCTGTACCTCCGCCTCGGGCCCGATTGGCCGCACGTGGCCGCCGCCGCGCTCGAGGCCGGCGCGCTCGCGCTTTCCGCGACCTCTCTCCTGAGAGAGAATGACCGTGCCGCGGGCTCCGCGGAATCAAAGAAAGCCGGATGAAAATCTCATGACGCCCCAGACCCCGACCGCCCATACCCTCTCTCGCGACTGCGCCGCCATCCGCATCCCGAGCGGCGAGCCCATCAACCTGCCCGCGGGCACCCCCGTGACCCTCACGCAGTCGCTGGGCGGCACGTTCACCGTGCAAGCCCCCTCGCTCGGCGGCCTCTTCCGCATCGCCGGAAGCGACGCGGACGCGCTGGGGCTGCCAGTGCCGGCCGCGGCGCAGGCAAGGCCCGCAGCGGCGGGGCATCCCGGGCCTGTGAACGAAACGGCCGTCTGGGACCGTCTTCGAACCGTCTACGACCCCGAGATCCCCGTCAACATCGTGGACCTCGGCCTCGTGTACGACCTCCGCATCCTGCCGGCGTCCGCCGCCGGCGAGCGTGTCGAGGTGAAGATGACGCTCACGGCGCCGGGCTGCGGCATGGGCGGCGCGATCGCCGCCGACGCGCAATCCAAGATCGCGGCGGTGCCCGGGGTCGCCGAGGCAGAAGTCCAGCTCGTGTGGGATCCGCCCTGGAGCGCCGAGATGATGACGCCCGAGGGAAAGAAGATCCTCGGGATCGCCTGACGGGTTCCTGGGAAACGGAAGGCGCCCGCGCGAGGCCTCTGAGGCCTCTATTGAAGCCTGATCCTTCCCGCGAAGCCCTCCTGATAGCCGTGGAAGAACGACAGGGACTCCTCGGGCCACTTCCAGCAGTAGTAACCCGCGCCCGAGTCGAAGTCCACGAGCCACGGCCCCTTCACCTCGATGCCGAGCTCTTCGATCTCGCTCGCCCAGGACGCCAGCGTCTGGGCCACGGCCTTCTCGGCCTTCTCTTGGGTCTCTTCGGCGGCTTCCGGCGCGTCGTCTCCCGGCACGGTGAGGTTCGAAAGCGCCTCGACCGCTCGCCGCGTCCGCTCGCGCACCTCCGGAAGGAGAGCGCGCGCTTCCTCGAACGTGAAGGTCTTTCTTTGGGTCTCTCCCACGCGAGGAGGATAGCGCGGCCTGGTCCTATGATCCTCTCGTGAGGCCGCTCGCGACCGGCGCGGAAGACCTGCTCGCGGACTGAGGCGCCGGAGAATGGCCGCCGCTCTCGTCCTCTACGGAGCCGCCGTGCTCCTCGTCGGCCTCTTCGCGGCGCGGGACGCCTCGCGTTCCGCCGACGCGTTTCTCGTCGGCGACCGCGGTTTCGGCGCGTTCACGGCGTGGGCCGCGCTTTCCTCCACCGTGATCGGCGGGTCCACGACCCTCGTCCTCGCCGCCCTCGTGGCCGCGAAGGGGCTCCCCGCGCTCTGGCTCGATCTCGCGGGAGCCCTCGGCCTCCTCGCGCTCGGTCTCTTTCTCGCGGCCCGCGTGCGCGCCACGGGCGCGACGACGATCGCGGAGGTGATCGGACGAACGTACGGGCCCGGCGTGCGGAAGATTGCCGCCCTTCTCGTTGTCCTCGCCGAGATCGTCTGGTTCGCGCTCCTGACCGAAGCCACCCAGATCGTCGTCGTCGCCACGACGCCCTGGGAACCCACGCGCGTCCTCGTCCTGACCGCGGCCCTCTTCGTGACGTACACGGCGCTTGGCGGGCAGCGCGCGGTCGTCAGGACGGATCTCCTGCAGTTCGGTCTCATGGTGTCAGGGCTGCTCGTCGTCGCGCTGCCGCTCGCCGCGCGGTCCCTCGCCGTGGCGCCCCCGCCCGCGGCGCTTCTCTCCTTTCCCACGGGCCCGCGCTTCTCCTGGGGCGACGCCTTCGCGCTCCTCGTCCTCGTGGGGCTTCCCCATGCCGTCGGAAGCGACGTGTGGGCGAAGCTTCTCTCCGCGCGCGACGCGCGCGCCGCGCGCCGCGCCGCCCTCGGCGCCTCGCTGTCGAAGCTCGCCTTCGGGCTCGCGACCGCCACCATCGCCCTCGCGGGAGTGGCGTTGGGCGTCGGCGGGCCGCCGGCCGAGCTCTTTCCCCGGACCGTGGCTCTCCTCGCGGGGCCGGCGCTCGCCCCGCTTCTGCTCGTCGCGCTCGTCGCGACGATGCAGTCCTCGGCGGACTCCGTCCTCCTGTCGGCCGCGGCGGCCACGTCGCACGATCTCCTCGGGTCAAAGGCCGGCGTCGGCGCGTCGCGCGTCGCCGTCGTGGCGTACGGCGGGCTCGGCCTCGCCGTGGCCCTCGCGCTCCACGACCTCGTCGAGACGTTCCGCCTCGGCTACACGCTCTTCGCGTCGTCTCTCATCCTGCCGACCCTCGTGTCGTTCTGGACACGCACGCGGGTGGACCGGCGTTTCGCGGGCGCGGCGATGCTTCTCGGCGGCGGCGCGGCGATGCTCGAGCGTTTCCTGCATCCCCTCGGAATCGACCCCGTCCTCGCGGGCACGGGCGTGAACGCGCTCGTCCTCGCGCTGGGCCTGCGCCGAGCACCCCGATGACAGAAGCGGAGCGCGGACGGGGATTGGGGGAACCCGGCTCCGGGTTCCCCTGATTCAGTTTATGCCAGGCCCGACACGCGGAGCGCCGCCGCGACGACACCCGAGCGCGACGCCGACGCGGACGCCGACGACCCTGTCTCGAAATCGCTTCCGTCCTGCGAGGCGACGAGGGCGCTGTCGAGAAACGCGAGGATGACGCGCGCCGCATCGCCGGGTGGGTACGGCGGGTTCGCGCCTGTCTCCGCGAGCGTGCGCGTCAGGAGCGCGACGCGGGGATCCGGAGGCGCTTCGGTCGGCGAGGCGGGGCCTGCGAGCCGGTGCAGCAGGCTCAGCCGCGGCAGCGAAGGATGCGCGGCGCCGAAGTCCCAGAGGGCCTCGACGACCGCCGCCAACCGCTCCGCCGGGGCGGCCTTGCCGCCGCCCGGAACCGTGAGCTCCGCACCCGCGGCGGCGTCGAGAACCGCCCGGTAGAGCCTTTCCTTGTTTCCGAAGTGATAGTGCAGCGTGGCGACATTCACGCCGGCACGGGCGGCCACCTGTCGGGTCGTCGCGCCGACAAACCCGGCCGTCGCGAAGCTTTCCTCGGCCGCACGCAGGATGCCGCGCCGGGTTTCAGCGGGGTTGCCATCACGGGGTCGTCCGACGCTTCGCTTGAGCATGGCATTCCTCTTCCTCCCCATATTCTGCGATGGATTTGTCCCAAATGCGAGGGGGTCGCAATCTCTGTGCGGCGGAAGCCTGTTAGCCTCCAGGGAGGGTGGCCCCGAAAAATCCTCTTGCCGTCTCGGTTCGGACGGCCCGCCCAGGCGAGGCCGTCCCGCCGCTGCCCGACGCCGACCTCACACACGCCCGCACCACGGACCCGGACGGCTCGTTCGTCGCCCGGGACGCGGAGGGCCGCGTCGTCGGCACGGCCTCGGCCGCCGTCCGCGAGGACACGCTCCTCCTCCTCGCCCTCGACGTGGGCGCGGCGCACCGCGGCAAGGGCGCCGGCCGTGCGCTCCTCGCGGCAGCTCGCGCGTACGGCGCGGCCCGCGGCGCGCGCGCTCTCGAGGTGCTCGCGCCCGACGAGCCGTCCGCTCTCGCGTTCTTTCTCGGCGCCGGCCTCTCCCTCCGCGCGCTCGTCCTCGGGATGGAGGCCGGGGCGGCTCCATTAGGCCCCAGAGCCCCGGCGCGGGGCGGCCCGCTCGCCCTCGTCGGGCCGGGCGCCCCGCTCTCCGGCTGGATCGCCGCTCTCGACCGCGAAACCCGCGGGTTCGCGCGCCCGCGCGACTGGGGCCGAATGGCCGCAGACGGTCACGTCGTCGCACTCAAGCGCGGGGGGCGGCCCGTGGCGCTCGGCGCGTGGCATGAGGAGGCGAGCGGGACCGCGACCGCGCTCGGCCCGATCGCCGCGAAGACTCCCGAGGCAGCCGCGGACCTCCTTCCGCTCCTCGCGGCGCGGTCCTCGGGAAAGCGTCTTTCCCTCGCGCTCCCCACGGAGGCGCGAACGCTGCTCCTGGCCGCCGGCGCGCTCGGCTTCCGCGCGGTCTCGACCCGCGCGCTCCTGGCCGACCGGCGCCACGGCGACCTTCGCCGCTATGCGGGCGGCGGCGGCCGCTTCTTCTGAAGGGCGCGGAGCTTTGAAAGGCCCGGAGTTTTGAAAGGCAAAGCACCGCGGCGTCACTTCTTCGGGGAACGGGCTAAACTTCCGGCCGGATTCTTGCGTCTGACAGGTGTCTGTCGGAGCGGAGCCATCAAAAGAGGAACACCACGATGTACGTCAACATGTCGATCCGTCGAGCTTTCCCTCCCGCCGCTCTCGCCGCCCTCGCGGCCCTTTCGGTCCTCCCGGCCGCGCTTCTCGCGGACACCCCGGCCGTGACCCAGTGGGTCGTCACGTCGGCCAAGGCTTCCGGCGGAGGGAACGACTACGTGACGTCCCTTCGGATCGTGAATCCGAACGCGACGGCGGCGCAGGTGGACATGTACTTTCTCCCCGCATCCGGACTCGACACATCGAACAACGCGCTCGGTGACAACAGCGGCGCCGCGAAAGTGTCCGTCAGTGTGCCCGGTAACTCCACTCTCGCGCTCGACGACGTCCTCGCCACGAAGTTCGGGGCGGCAGGGGCCGGCGGGATCCGCGTCGAAGCTCCCGGCACAGACCCCGGCGGGCGCTCGCTGGCCGTCTGGGTCCTCTCGCAAACGCTCGTCGTGAACGCGAGGAGCGCAACGGGCGTCTCGGGAACGAACGGCTTCGCGATCCCCTCCCAGAACCAGGACCAGCTCGTCGCCGTCGGCGAGACGGCCTACGTGCCCTACATCTCGGGATCCCCGACGAGCACGAGCGGCTACCGGACGAACCTCTTTCTCCTCTCGGCGAACGGCACGGGCAACACGGTCGTCGACGTCACGCTCCGCAAGTCGGACGGCACGTCCGCCGGCACGAAGACCCTCACGCTCGGCAAGTTCTCGCAAACGCAGATCAACGGCATCGCGAGCTTCTTCGGTTACACGCCCGCCGCGAGCGACACGAACATGACCGCGCTCGTGAAGGTCACGAGCGGCGGGCCCGTGGCGACCGGCGCCTCAGTGATCGACAACGCGATCGGCTCCATCAGCTATTCGCCGCCCGTCAAGATTCCGGTCGCGAACAACGGCGCGTACGGGCTGATCCTGAACGACGGCTACGGCTTCTCGGGGCGCGCCGAGGTCTTCGCGGGCGCGTTCGACTACTTCTCGGCCGGCGTCGTGATTCCCTCCTGCGCCGGCGTGCCCACGCTCTTCTTCCTCCAGGGCATCGGGACGCCCGGCGCCGACCAGAACGCGACGTTCACGAAGAACGCCGACGGCTCGACGTCGTTCACGGGGACGATGAAAGACGGCTCGAATGCGACGGCGGCCACGTTCTCGGGGACGATCCTGACGAAGTACGACGGCACGATCTACGGCACCCTCACCTATACGCGCGGCGCCGCTCCCGCGGGCGGCCCGTGTCCTGCCGCGACCGTGACGTTCACGTTCTCGGGTTCCAAGGGCCTGGTGCTTTGAAGACCCGACGCTTCCGGCCCGCCCTCCGGACCCTGACGGCCCTCGCCGTTCTCGCGGCGTTCGCCGCGTTTCCCGCGCGGGCGACGGACCTCTACGGCAAGCCGCTGCGCGGCCTGTCTCCCGTGGCGGTCCGGGACGTCGTTCAGGATCCGGCGCGGTACGCGGCCAAGGCGATTCGCGTGGAGGGCGCGAACGCGGGAGCGGCGGGCAGCCCAGCCCTCAAGGACGGCGACGCGGTTCTGCCCATCGTCTCCGACGGCACTTTCAAATTCCCCAAGGACCTCGCGGGCGGATTTCTCGCGGCCGAGGGACGCGCCCGGGCCGGGGATTCGGGCGCCGTCTTCGTTGCCACGGGGGTCGAAGTGCGGCGCGAGGCGTCTCGATGAAGAAAGCGAGAGCGAGGAGAGGCATGTCGGCCTCCGGCTTTCGCGCGCCGGCGACGGTCCTGGCCGTTTTCCTGTTCCTCACGAGCGCCTGCCGGTCGCCCGAAGAGACCCGCTCCTTGAACTTCGATCCCGAGACTACGACGGGGGCGCTCGGCGCGGGCTGGGACGGCTTCGAGAAGACCGAGATCGGGGATACGTTCGTCTGGTCCCACGGCCGCGAGGCGCGCATCACGGTCGCGAGCCGCGGCGACGGCGACCGCCTCGTGCGGTTTCGCTGCTGGCCGTTCGGTTTCCCGGGCGGGCCTCCGCAGACGCTCACCCTTTACGTGAACGACAAGAAGACCGACACGCTCACGCTCGGCGGCGAACCGCGCGTGTACGCGGTGGCCGTTCCGCGCGCGTTCTGGAAAAAGGGGGCGAACGAGCTCAAGCTCGCCTTCGCGTATGCCGAATCTCCGAAGGATCGGGTGAGCGGCGCCACCGACGAACGCACGCTGTCGGCCGCCTTCGACTGGCTCGAAATCCTGCGCCCCCAGCCGCCGGCAAAAAAGTAGCGGCGGCCGGGGACTTGAATTTGAAGACCTCCTGCGCCCTGGCGTTCTCGCCCTGCTCCCAAACAGGCGGGATGTCCCGTATTCTCGGCGCATGTCGCACTCCCGGCGTGTGATCGCCCCTGCCTTCGCGGCCCTGTCCCTTCTTTCGACCTCGGCGCAGGCCCAGCACGATCCTTGGTCTGCTCGCGTGCGCGCCCTCTCCGACGCCCCGCTCGCGACCTTCCAGGGGATGGATTGCGTTTCGATCCAGGCGCCTCGCGCCATCGTGTGGCGGCTTCTCGTGGCGCCTGAATACGCCGCGACGTGGTTTTTCGCGGGCTCGCCGAACCTGAAGGCGCGCGGCGCAAGGTACAAGAAGGGTCCGACGGCCGAAAAGGGCGCCGTCCTCTCGCTCGAGGCGACGACCTCCGAGGGACCCCGGCATCTCGACCTCTCGGTGATCGTCGCCGCTCCGCCCGACATGCTGTCGTTCCTCGTGCGTTCCGACGATGCCGGCCTTCTCGACAAGGGCATCGAGCGGCTCTCCTTCACGTTCGCGCTGGAGTCCCTTCCGAACGGCGTCACCGACCTCACCCTCGCCTCTCACTACGATTCGGACTCACCGTTCTCCGCGATGTTGTCCCCTGCGGCCGCCCGGCGCCAGCGCGAGAGGCGGAAGGCCATCCTCGAGATGCTCCGCCTCATAGCGGAGGAAGCCGCGCGGCAGAGGTATCCGCCGCTGCACGAGGTCGCCCTCGTCGCGCCACCTCCACCCGTCTACAAGACCCCTTCTCCCCGCGAATGAAAAGCGGGGGCGCTCCTGCGCCCCCGCCCGGATTCTCCGGCTGGCAAAGCGCGCCTACAGGATGACGCCCTTCAAGGGCACCTTCAGATCGCCCTTCGCCTTGTCGGTCGTCTTGATGAGGAGCTCTCCTTCGAAGACGCCCTTCCTGATCTTCTGGTCGACCGTGAGGACGACCTGCACGCGCGACTTGTCCACGGGCACGATCTCGGCCGAGATGCCCGGCACGTTCGTCTCCGCCTTCGTGACCGCGAAGCTCGCGGCCTGCGCGTTGTTGTTGACGAGCATGACGTTGCGCTTGACGGCGTCGCCCTTCGGATCGAAGTTTCCGAAGTTGATGGAGAGCGGCGTCACGGAGACCGCGGGCTTCACGAAACCGGAGAGGGGGATCTCGATCTCAGGCTGCCGCTTGACACCCGTCGCCACCTTCACGGTCCCGCCGAGAATTCCTTCCGGCGCATCGGCTGCGGCCGTCAGCGTGACCTTCCACTGGTTCGGGTTCTTGTCCTTGATGAGCTCCTTCTCCGGGACCGGGGAGAGCGCCGCCTTCAGGAACGTGTTCGGAGTCTCGACCTTCGAGGGCTTGAACTCCGCCTCGTCCGACACGAGGATGACGTCCGACGACGCCGGCTCGCCGGACAGCGCCGTGATGCGGAAGAAGCCGTAGGGAAGAGCCTCGACGAAGGGCTTCACCGTGGCCGAGATGACCAGGGTCATCTGCGGCGTCGAGGGGTCGTCCGTCAAGAGAAGCGCCGTCTTCGAGATCGGGCCCGAGAAGTTCTTCGTGTCGACCGTGAGCGTCACCCTGCCCTCGGCCCCGGGCTTGATGACCTTGTCGTACTCCGGCACGGTGCAGCCGCAGGAGGGTTTCACGTCCGTCACGTGGAGGTCGGCGTGCCCTGTGTTCCTGAGGACGAACACGTGCTTGATGGGCTCGCCCTTGGGAACCGTACCGACGTCTTTTCTGTCCTCGACGACGACGAGCTTCGGCCCGGCGGCGGCCGCGGCATCCGCCTTGGCCGGAGCCTGCGCGAGGAGACCTGGGGCGCCCGCCGCGGCGAGCGTGACGGCCGCACCGAGGGCGAGAACCGTCCGGAGAGAGCGTTTCGGGAGCAACATCGGGAGAAGCCTCCTTAGAAAACGGGCGGGAAGCCGCCCCTGTGGGGTTGCGAGTATACGTGCGAGACGCCCGGCAAGGCGCCCGGGAGCCCCGGCAGACCATGTCGAAATGGCCTCGTCGGCGTCCCGAATCCACCTAGCAAAGGCCGGGCCTGGGCTCCTTTTCCCATTCCGAAGGGTTCAGCACGCTCGACACGACCGCCGAAGTGACGGCACCCCTCGGGGCCCGTTCGCCGAAGACGAGGAAGTCGTTGCCAGCCCCGCTCATCTTCGTGAACGCGAGCGGCAGGGCTCCGAGCGGCGCGGAGGGCGTCGTCATTTCGCCGCCCCCATCGGGCTCTCGTTGCCGGACTTGTCGACGGCCGTCACGCCGTATGCGCCCGACGGGGCCGACGCGGTCCCCGCGTCGAAGACCCCGGCGTCGAAATAGACAGGGTCCTTCAGGCCGTCTGCGATCCTCTTCCAGCCGTCCTTCTCGCGGCGATAGACGCGGTAGGACGCGAGGTCGGGAGCGAGGCTCGGGTTCCACACGAGGCGCGCGCCTCCTCCTTCGGAAAGAACGAGGACGCCTTCCGGCGCGGGGGGCGGAAACACGTCCCTCGTGGACACCGGCACCTCGTCGGCCGCCGGGCCGAGAATGAGCGGGACCTCTCCGACGGGGGCGGCGCGCACGGTGTAGACGTAGAGAAGGTCCGGCGTCACCGTGGCGTCCACGAACGTCGTCGCGCCAAGAACCACCCCGAGCGGACGATCCTCGTATTCCTCGTCCGCGGCCTCCCGGCGATAGACCGCGTACCCCGCGATCTTCGCGGGGCGGGCGCCGTCGAGCATGGCAACGGGGGCACGCCAGTCGAGACACGCGCGCCCCTCCTCCACCGTCGCGACCAGCGCGAACGGCCGGTCCGGAGGAACGCGCGGGAGAAGCGCGACGAGCGGCGACAGCTCGGACACTTTCTTGCGGTCGCGCTGGGCCGTCACGCCGTACCTCAGGAACACGCGCCCGAGGCGTCCCTCGCGAAAGAGCGGGACGAGCGGATCCCTCACGACGACATCGGGGCCGACCGTGGCAGAGTCGAGCTCCGTCCGCGAGAGCGTCTGGATCGTCTCGGCGCGCGCCCGAAAGACCTTCTCCTCGCGCTCCTTCGCAGCGGCCTCCGTGGGTGTCTCCGGCGGCTTCTGGCCCTCGCGGGCGCCGAGGAGCTCACGGTATACCGTCACGCCCGTCAGATTCGTCAGCGTCTCGCCCGCGTTCGTTTTCGAGGGGTACGGAAAGCGCAACACGACGTCGGAACCTTCCTGCGAGAGGCGCACGGGCTCGACGCGCGCCGGCAGCACCTGGAGAGGCGGCTCGGGCGCGAGCTTCCTTCCGCAGCCGGTCAGGATTGGGAAAGAGAGGAAGGCGAAGAGGGCCGCGCCGGCCTTCTTACCCTTTCTAAGAAATCCGAATTCCGAATCCGAAAACAAAATTTCCTCTCTCCGACCTACAACACGAAGCGCGAGAGGTCGCGGTCCTTGACGAGCCCCTGAAGCGCGCGGTCGACGTACGCCTTGTCCACGACGATGCGCGCGCCCGAGGCGTCGGGCCCCGCGAAGGAAATCTCCTCGAGGACCGTTTCGAGGATCGTGTGAAGCCGCCGCGCGCCGATGTTTTCGAGGTTGCGATTCACCTCGGCCGCGGCCCGCGCGATTTCCTCGAGGCCGTCCGCGGCGAAAACGAGCTCGATCCCGTCCGCGGCGAGAAGCGCGGCGGATTGTTTCGGAAGCGCATGCTCGGGTTCCGTGATGATGCGGAGGAAGTCTCCGTCCGTGAGGGCATCGAGGGTCACGCGGATCGGGAACCGGCCCTGCAGCTCCGGAATGAGGTCCGAGGGCTTCGCCATGTGAAAGGCGCCCGCGGCGATGAAGAGGACGTGGTCCGTCTTCATCATCCCGTGTTTCGTCTTCACGGTCGTCCCTTCCACGAGCGGCAGGAGGTCGCGCTGCACGCCCTCGCGCGAGACGTCGGGGCCCCCTCGCGCCCCTTCCTTGCCGGCGATCTTGTCGATCTCGTCGAGGAAGACGATGCCCGTCTCTTCCGCACGCCGGACGGCCTCTTCCGGCACGGTGGCCTCGTCGGAGAGTGCGTCGGCCTCGCGCGTCACGAGGAGCGGACGCGCGTCGGACGCCGGAAGCTTCACTTTTCTCTTTTTCGGCGGACCGAAAAGATTCGGGAGCATGCCCGGGAGATCGAAGCCCATCTCCTCGACACCCTGCGGCGTCATGACGGAGATCTGGGGGGTCCTCTCGTCCGTGACTTCGAGCTCGACCTCGCGCGCCTCGTGCTTGCCCTCGCGGAGGTCGCGGCGGATCCGGTCGCGCCCCTCGGCGAGGACGGCTTTTCCGGAGGCGTCCGTCGCGAGGG
>Ga0315273_10010225_pt1 | contig 11952 bp, 9 predicted proteins | sample YL17G02_0_MG_FD_205753 | JGI IMG/M metagenome (GOLD analysis project Ga0315273, IMG submission 205753) | Sediment microbial communities from Yellowstone Lake, YNP, Wyoming, USA - YL17G02_0 | ecosystem: Environmental > Aquatic > Freshwater > Lake > Sediment | place: USA: Wyoming | collected... | reverse complement strand
GCTCGGCAAGCTGGCGGACGTCGTGTTGCGCCTGGGCGACGGCGAGACCGTAGCCGGGCACGACGATCACTTTGCGGGCGAACGACAGCATCACGGCTACGTCTTCTGGCGATGTTGCACGGACCGTACGCCCGTCGTCGACTCGGGCGGCGCCGGTGCCCGTTTGGACTTGGCCGAAGGCGCCGAAGAGGACGTTCGTGATCGACCGGTTCATCGCCTTGCCCATCAACATCGTCAGCAGGGTGCCGGAGGCGCCCACGAGAGCGCCGGCGACGATGAGGACGTTGTTGTGCAGGACGAAACCGGTCGCCGAGGCGGCGAGCCCGGTGAACGCGTTGAGGAGCGAGATCACGACGGGCATGTCGGCGCCACCGATCGGCAGCACGAACATCACGCCGAAGACGAGGGCGGCGACGATCAGGCCGTAGATCAGTCCCTGCTGGTCACCGCCTGCCGCGATCCAGACGCCGAGCACGGCCGCGGTGCCGATGATCAGCGCGTTCACGACCTGCTGGCCGCGGAACACGATCGGGCGGCCGGAGATCAGCTCCTGCAGCTTCGCGAAGGCGACGAGCGAACCGGAGAAGGAGATGGCGCCGATCAGTGCCGACAGGGCGATCGAGATGGCCTCGACAGTGGAGAAATCGCCGGCGAACCGGTGAAACTCGTCCAGCGAGATGAGTGCCGCTGCGCCGCCGCCGACCCCGTTGAAGAGGGCCACCATCTGCGGCATCGCCGTCATCTTCACGGTGCGCGCTCCGATCAGGCCGACGGCGCCGCCGGCGACCATTCCGGCTCCGATCAGGGCGTAGTTGTCAAGGCCGTCCTGGGCGAGCGTGACCACGATCGCGAGCGCCATCCCGGCCGCGCCGATCCAGTTTCCCTTGCGCGCGTGCTTCGGTGACGAGAGGAACCGGAGCGCCAGGATGAAGGTCACGATCGTGACCAGGTACAGGGCGTCAGTCGTCGTTCGACTCACGCCTAGGCTCCCTTCTCCGGAACATCTGCAGCATCCGGTCGGTGACGACGAAACCGCCGACCACGTTCGCCGAGGCGAGCACGACCGCAACGAACCCGACGACCTTCGTGAACGTGTCGTCTGCGGCGCCCGCAATCAGGATCGCGCCGACGATCACGATCCCGTGGATCGCGTTCGTGCCCGACATCAACGGTGTGTGCAGCATCGTCGGCACCTTCGAGATCACCTCGACGCCGAGGAAGATCGCAAGGACGAGGATCGTCAGCTCGAGCACGAACGACGCGTCTATGCCGCCACCTCCTCGGTCGGTCGGGCGACGCAGGCGCCGCCCGTGATGTCGTCGTCGAAATCGAGCGCGAGCTCGCCGCCCGGTGCAAGGTGCTGGAGCAGCGCACTGACGTTGCGCGCGTAGAGGCGGCTCGCATCGGCTGCCATCATCGACGGCATGTTCGTGAAGCCGACGATCGTGACGCCCTCGCGAACGATCTCCTGGCCGGGACTGGTGAGCTCGCAGTTGCCGCCGGCCTCGGCGGCGAGGTCGACGATGCAGCTTCCGGGGCGCATCTGCCCGACGGCCGAAGCAGGGATGAGCCTAGGAGCGGGGCGCCCGGGCACGAGGGCCGTCGTGATCACGATGTCGAAGTCGGGTACCCGCTCCTCGAGCGCGGCCTGCTGGGCGGCCTGCTGCTCTGGCGTCAACTCTTTCGCGTAGCCGCCCTCGCCCTCTTCACCATGCACTCCGAGCTCGAGGAACCTGGCGCCGAGCGACTCCACCTGCTCCTTCACCGCCGGGCGCACGTCGAACGCCGATACCACCGCACCAAGCCGACGGGCGGTTGCGATCGCCTGCAGGCCGGCGACGCCGGCGCCCATTACGAGCACCTTGGCCGGTGCGATCGTGCCGGCCGCGGTCATCAATAATGGAAACATCTTCTGCACACGATCCGCGGCGATCAACACGGCCTTGTAGCCCGACACGGTCGCCTGTGAGGAGAGGGCGTCCATCGACTGGGCTCGCGTGATCCGCGGCACGGATTCCATCGCGAACGCGATAACGCCCTGGCGCCGAAGTCGTTCGATGCCCTCCGCGTCCGTGAGTGGCGCCAGGAACCCGATCAGCACTGTGCCGGGCGCGATCGCTGCAACCTCGTCGGCCGAGGGGCGCGCGACCCGGACGATCGCATCGGCGCCGTCGAGCAAGGCGCTGCGCTCGCACAGGGTTGCACCCGCATCTGCATACGCCTCATCCGGGAACCCAGCAGCCGCACCGGCACCGCGTTCGACCACGATCTCGAAGCCGGCGGGTGCCAGGCGACCGACCGAATCGGGCACGAGCGCAACCCGGCCTTCGCCGGGAGCTGCTTCGCGGGGGACGATCACGCGCACACCCATGAATCTACGGGAAGGCGTTTCTCACCGTCGGGGGAACCTCACACCTCGAGCTTCGTCCGCGTCCGCTGGATCACCTCGTCGGTGAATTCCGTCGTGCCGGCGATCACCTTCCCGCCGATCTTCTCCCGCAGGATCCGGTTCGGCGAGCCGACGTCGCCCGTGGTCTCGGGTGTGACCGTTGCGGCCTTGAGCCCGAGTCCGTGGTCGCGGATCGCACGTGATGCCTCGTGGACGACGCCGTTGTCGGTGGCGCGGCGGTTCTCGAGTGACAGATCGAACCGGGGGGTGCAACCTCGAAGCCGATCACGGTGGGGGCGATCACACGCATCGAAGCCTCCAGGAGCTCCTGGCCCGTCTGGTCACCCTCGAGAACGACGATGGTGCGGGAATCCATCGCGGGCGATTGCAATGACGTCCGCGTCACGCGGCTGGATTGACGCGCCGCGAAATGAGTGGGTAAAATGCCGCGAGCACAATACTGTGATCTTCAGGCTTGTCGATGCGTATTCGGTGCGTATTGACGGAGAGGAATACCCGTGGCACGGAAGACGATTCTCATTTGTGACAATTGCGGTGCCGAAGTGGAGGACGGAAGGGGCGCCGCCCTGCGGGTCACCTTCACGGACGCACGCCGCGGCGCGAAGGCTGCAGACCTCTGCGACGGCTGCGCGGGCACGATGCCCGGGCACGCGGTCGCCCGGCGCGGCCGCAAGCCCAAGTCTGCCGTGTAGCTCGAGAGGTCTCGCATGTCGGCGGGGCGGCTCCTGTCGTCCCGCCCACTGCTCTTCCCGCTCTTTGCGGGGACGTGAGAGTTCGTAAGGAAGCCACCGCGAAGGCCCCGACTACGATGGGTAGATGGGTCTGTCGCTCGTATTCGGCCCGGCGCATGCCGGCAAGGTCGCGCTGCTGCTCGATCGTTTCGTCGACGCTCTCGACCGGGATCCCTGGCTGGTCGTCCCGAACCGCGTCGACGTCGATCGCGTCGAGCGGGAGCTCGCGAGCCGCAGCGGAGCGCTGCTCGCCGGCACCGTCGGCACGTTCGACACGCTTTTCGCGTTTCTTACAGGTAGCGGCCCGGAGCCGAGAACCCTGGGCGATGCCGAGCGCGGCATCGTGTTGCGGCACATCGTCGGCTCGTCCAGTCTGGGTGAGCTCGGGCCTTCCTCAAATTTTGCGGGCTTCACGGACTCGCTCGCCGGGGTATTGACCGAGATCGAGGCCGGCTTGCTCGATCCCGAGGATCTCGGCCCCGATCTGGCGGGACTCACCCGGGCCTACAGAGCCGAACTGGAGCGGATCGGTGTGCGCGATCGGGGCATGGTGCGGCGACGTGCGGTCGAGCGGCTCACGACCGACCTCGGATCCTGGGATGGGGCGCCGGTGTTCGCCTACGGTTTCGAGGATCTGACGGGAGCAGAATGGCGGCTCATCGAGGCGCTCGCGGCGCGGGGCGACGTGCACGTCTCGCTTCCCTACGAGCCCGGACGAGCAGCATTTGCCTCGCTCTCACGGACGGCGGACGACCTCGGCGCGCTCGCGAGCGGCAACATCGTTGAGCTCCCGGCTGCCTCGGAGGCGTATCTCCCACCCGGGCTCGCCCACCTCGAGCGCCACCTTTTCGACGATGGTGCCGTACCCGTGGCGCTCGACGGCTCGATTCGCTTTCTCGAGGGAGCCGGTCGCCGTGCGACGCTCGAGCTCGTCGCGGAGGCCGTCCTCGATCTTGTCGGACACGGAACCGCTCCCGAGGACATCGCGATCGTCTGTCCCTCGCTCGACCGTTCCCGGGCGTCGATCGAGATCGCATTCGGCGCGCTGGGCGTGCCGCTCGCGATCGAGGGGCGCCCGAGGCTCGGAGCAACGGCGTTCGGGCAGGCGCTCCTCTCGTTGCTCCGCTTCTCGTGGAGCAACGGCACTCGTCGCGAGCTCTTTGCGTTTCTGCGAACCCCGTACGGTGGTCTTGCTCGCACAGACGTGGATTTTCTCGAGGGACGCCTGCGGGGCCGGGCCGTGCTTCGCGGTGACCGCACGGTCGAGGAGACGACGAAGTTGCGCACCGGGCGTCCGCTGCCGATCCTCGAGCTCGTCGCCTCGGAGGACGAGCCGCTTGCAGCGGCCCGGGCGGTGGTGCTCGCGATGCTTCGCAGCGCATACGGGCTCGGCTCGCCGCCCTCGACCACGCTCGCGAAGCGCGACCTTCGTGCTGCCGACGCGGCAAACGGGGTCATCGGCGAGCTGGAGCTGCTCGGCCAGGCCGGCGTCACGATCCACGCCGACGACGTCCTTTCGGCCCTCGATCGAGCGACCGTTCGAGGCGACGCTGCCCGCGAGCCGGGCCGCGTTGCGGTTCTCGACCTGGCGCGTTCGCGCACCCGCAGCTTCGACGCGGTCTTTGTGATCGGGCTCGAGCAGGGATCACTACCTCGCAGGGCTCCGACGTCACCCTTCTTCGACGACGAGACGCGCAGGGATCTCGACGGGGCCCGTGGCGCGAGGCTCCAGCGCCCCGACGCAGCGAGTCGAGATCGCTACCTCTTCTACACCTCCTGCACGAGGCCCCGCACGCTGCTCACCCTCGTTCGAGAAGCGGCGACGGACGACGGATCGCCGCGCGAGGCGAGCCCCTTCTGGGAGGCGGTCTGCGATCTCTTCGACCCGGAGGACGTGCGGCGGCACACGATCCGGCGTCCGCTTGCCCGATTGACCTGGCCGATCGAAGCCGCACCGACCGAGCGCGAGCGGCTCAGGGCTCTCGCCCGCCTCGCCGCGGACAATCCGCGCGAGGCTGACGCGCTCGCGTATGCGAACGGATGGCAGCGCAAGCTCGGCCGCGCGAGGCGTGCGTTCGCGCGTCCGACGGCGATCCGCCATCCCCGCGCCGTGGCACTCCTTGCGAGCCGTGAAACCTTCCGGGTCACCGATCTCGAGCGGATGGCCGGCTGCTCCTCGGCCTGGTTCATCGAGCGCTACCTCCGTCCGGGCGAGATCGATCAGGCGATCGGCCCGAAGATGCGGGGCTCGATCGCCCACGTCGCCCTGCAGCGCTTCTACAGCCAGCTGCCGGCTGCCGTTCCGGGGGCGGAGCGCGTGACCCAGGACAACGTCGAGGCCGCGGTCGAGCTGATGCACCGGTGCGTCGAAAGCGCTCTCGACTCGGGTCTGCGGATCGATGTCGATGATCTCCAGCGTCGCGAGCTCGGCCAGGGCCTTCAGCGGGATCTCGAGCAGCTCGTGCGATCGGACGCAGCCGCCAGTTCCACGTTCGTCCCGTGGAAGCTCGAGGTGGCGTTCAAGGCGTACGAGCTGGCGCCCGGCGTCGCGGTCAGCGGCAAGATCGACCGTGTCGACGTCGATCCGCTGAGCGCACGCGGGATCATCGTCGACTACAAGTCGGGGGCGGCTCCGTCGGCGACGCAGATCCACGATGAGGCGCGCTTGCAGATTCCCCTGTACCTGCTCGTGCTCCGCGACCAGCTCGGCCGCGAGCCGATGGGAGGTGTCTACATGCCGCTCGGAGGTGGGCGGCGCGCGCGCGGGCTGCTTCGGGGCGGGGACGATCAGGTGCCGGGCTTCGCGGCCGCCGACTATCTCGAGGGGACAGAGTTCGAGGCCGAGATCGACCACGCCCGAGAAGCTGCAGTCGTGTTGGCGGATCGCATCCGCGCGGGTGATGTGGCGCACGACCCCCATGGCGGCAGCTGTCCGGGCTGGTGCGATCTGTGGCGCATGTGCCGCAAGGAGCGTGCGTGAGCGGCAGCCGAAACCCAGGAGACAGGCTTAGCCTGGATCCACCGTTTTGCGCGGGCGTTGCGTCTCGTCCGGCCCGCCAGGCCGCTCCCCGTCCGGGTGGGGACTCCATTCATGCCCCTCGGGCGGCCCCACCCGGACGGTGCGCTCCGTGCGGGGAAGGAGTCATCCAGGCCACCAGCCTGCAAGACCCCTTCCCCGCACGTCCTGACGACCCGGACGAGCGCCCCGCGATCACGCAAAACGGTGGATCCAGGCTAAGGCGCGGCCTGAAAGGAGCTCCTTCCCCCGCCGGGCCGCTTCGCTTTACCACAGACGTTCTTCCGGGGGAAGGAGCTAGAACGAGCGCGACTGCCCGCCGTCGACGGTGACGCACGTGCCGACGACCCACGAGGCGCGCGGCGAGACGAGGAACGTCACGGCGTCGGCGATCTCGTCGACCGACCCGAGGCGGCCCCACGGGAGTTCCCGCTCGATGAAGCCCGCCAACCCTTCGGGATCCTCCCGCAGTCGTCGTTCCCAGCTTCCGCCCGGGAACAGGGTGGAGCCTGGCGCGACACTGAAGACGCGGATCCTCTCCTTCGCCAGATCGCTCGCCATCGCCTTTGCGAGGCTGATCTCAGCGGCCTTCGCGACGTTGTAACTAGGGCCGCCGCCGCCCTCCCGCCCCCAGATCGAGGCGATGATCGCGATCACGCCGCCACCCCGCTTGCGCAATGCGGGCATCGCAGCTCGCGAGACGTTCAACGCGGGGAACAGATTCTTCCCGAGCACAGTCTGCAGGTCATCGGCGTCCATCCCCTCGAGCGACCGGGCGCCTGACCCGCCGACGCTGTTGACGACGATGTCGAGGCCTCCGAACTGCTCGACTGCCGCGTCGACGATCGCCGCCGCCCCATCGGGTGTGGTGACGTCTGCGACGACTCCAGCGGCCCGCACCGGCCCCGACACAGCTCGAACCGCGGCGTCAAGCTCGTCTGCTCCCCGAGCGCACATGACGACGTGGGCGCCCTCTTCCGCGAGTCGCAGGGCAATTCCGCGACCGATCCCACGGCTCGAGCCGGTGACGATCGCGACCTTCCCCTCGAGCCCGAGATCCATCCTCCGATCCTACGTACCAGGCATGCCGCCGCCCGTGTGAACGCGACCTGCCTGGAGCTCGTCCCACACGACGAACACGTTGCCCGGCTCGAGCCCGAGCTCGCGGACGACGGTGCCGGCGACGGCGGAGAGCACGCGGGCGACGACGTCGGGTGCCCGTCCTTCGAACGCGGTCACGCGGACGATCGGGGGATGGGTCGCCTGCGGCTGCTCGAGGGGTGCGTCATCCTCGCCCTCTCGGTAGCCGCCGGGCGCGAGCGTCTGCCAGGTGACCCACGTCCCCGACGCGTCCTCGCCGAGCTCCTTGCTGACGGCGAGCACTATCGCTCGTGAGACGGCGTCGGTATCGACCCCAACGCGCCGGCGAAGCGCGGTGACCTGGACGATCGGCATCCGGCTACCGTAAACGGATGACGGAGATCCTGCTGGTGCGACACGGCGAGACCGACTGGAACCTCGAGAGTCGAGTGCAGGGACACACCGACAGGCCCCTCAACGCCACGGGGCTCGAACAGGCGCGTGCTCTGGCCGACCTGCTGGCACGGGCACCATTGGTTGCGATCTACGCGAGCGACCTCGTGCGGGCACGCGACACGGCAGTCATCGTCGCCGAAGCCCACGGGCTCGACGTCAAGCTCGACTCCGACCTCCGCGAGAAGAACTTCGGCAGCTGGGAAGGATTGACGGACGTCGAGATCCTGCGGCGGTTCCCGGACGCCGTACGCGGCCGATGGGGAGACGGCGAGACGACCGAAGCGGTCGCCGAGCGGGCGACCGCCGCAATCGATCGGATTCGAGCACTCCATACCGCCGGACCGGTGCTCGTCGTCTCTCACGGTGGCCCGCTGCGGGCGATCCTGGCTCACCTTGGGGTGGAGCACGAGCCGATCGGCAACTGCGCTGTCTTCCGGGTCGACTACTGAATCAAACGCGCGGCCACGCGGGCGCGGGGCGGTAGACTTGGCCGGCCGTGGAGGACTATACGAACGAGTACAACTACCGCCGTTCGCTGCTCGCACTCTGGGCAGAACACAAGCAGTTCACCCGTCCCGTCTGACTCGACGCCGCTCGTCGTCAGCGGCCCCGGGTTCATCCGCACTCCAGCGCACGCACGGCATGCGTCACTACGGACGGGTGCTCCGCGTGCAGCACCGATCACCGCACCGACGGGGCTCAGAGGTGGGTCGGGATGCTCTGTCCGTGCCGGAACACGTTCGACGGGTCGACCCGCCGCTTCAGCGCGACGAGACGCGGGAGGTTCGCGCCGTAGTACGCCCGGCGTGCGTTCTCGAGCGCGGGATCGGCGTAGTTCTGGGCGGCCTCGCCGGACAGGTGCGGTCGCATGGCCGTTCGCGCCTGCGCGAGCCAGTCGAGGTTCCTCGCCTGACCGGGCTTCCCGTCCCACAGCGCGAGCAGCTCCACGGAGAACAGCGCGCGGCGGTGGACGAACGCGGTTCCGCCCGGACCGACCCGGTTGACCGCGCCGCCGAGCGCGAAGAGCACCGCTCCCCCACGCCGGAGCGACGGGTCAGCGTGACGTGCCTCGACGGCCGCGACGAGGGCCTCACGGCCTGCCGGGCTGAGAGGCTTCCGCGCGTACCCGGAGGCGACACCGATGCCCCGGCGGATGTCCGCCTGATCTCCCTCGAAGTAGCGCACCGCCACGTCGTAGTCGCGCTGCACCGTCCGCACCCGCGTCGGCCCGGTAGCGACGACGAGCGGCTCGAGGATGGCCTCGGCGTCTCCCTTCGTCCCGACGACGAGCCCGTTCAGTGCGATGGTCGGCATGCCGCCGGGCGTCGCCGGCACCCGCAGCGCCAGGACGCATGAGAGCTCGTCCGGAGCGCCCGCGACGAAAGACGTCCATGCGGCGACCAGCTGCGCCGCCTTCGCCCACGGCCACTCCATCGCGCAGGTCGCCACCTGGTCGACACGATGCGTCTCGAACTCGAGTGCCGTGACGACGCCGAAGCTCCCCTGCCCACCGCCGCGCAGCGCCCAGTACAGGTCGGGCTCCTTCGACGGCGAGCAGCGCCTGATCCGTCCGTCCGCTGTGACGATCTCGGCACCGACCAGGCTGTCGCAGGCAAGCCCGAGCGAGCGGGAGAGGAAACCATGGCCGCCACCGAGCGTGAGTCCCGACACGCCCACCGTCGGAGCGGTGCCGGCAGGGATCGTGCGGCCGTTCGCCGACCAGAGGGCGGCGTACACGCTTGCCAGCCTCGCTCCAGGGCCGACGCGGGCCCGGTCTCCTCCGGCGCGAACACCGGCAAGGCGCTGGAGGTCGACGAGAAGGCCCGTGGTCGACGACTGGCCCGCGGTCGAATGCCCTCCCGAGCGCACCGCGATGCGGATGCCGCGCTTCACGGCCCAGCGGACGCACGTCTGCACGTCCTTCGCGGAGCGCGGCAGAGCAATCGCCAGCGGGCGCACGGGGTCGTAGCGGCGGTTCCAGGGGAGCCGGACGGTCGGATAGGACGCATCCCCGGGGACGACGAGTCCGCCGGGGCCGAGTGCCGAGCGGAGCTCTCCGAGGGCGGGCGCGGCGAAGGCCGCCGCCACGATTTCCGGGCCCAGCGCGGCGAGTCCCGCCCCGACTGCCGTGAGGCGAGCACCGCGTCCGAGCAGCTCCCTGCGGTCGAATGTCTCCAGAGATCCAGTATAGGCCCGGTCTGAACGGGCTCCGCGACCGCAGGGGCCTCGGGCCTACGCCGGGGCCGTCTGATCCCCGAGCACCAGCCCCGAACTCCCGCTGCCAGCACTCCGGGCAGAACCCGTCAACGGTCAGGTGCCGCGCCGCAGCGTCCACGGGACGGAGCGAATTCCTGAGCGCTCGCGGCACTCACGAACGACCCGGGCCTCCCTGGTCAATACTTCTCCAGGGAGGCCGGGAATACGAGTGTGCGTTACGGCGCGCTAGTGGCCGTCAACCATTCCACCGCCGAGGATGGCGAGGAATGAGGTGAGCACAACGACGAGAAGGAGAACGCTTCCCTTGTTCATTGCTGGCGCCCTTTCGGAGATGAGCCGGGATGGTGGGGTCGCTTTCCCGGCGGGAGTGCCGGTGCAGCTTCTCCTTCATCGTCGGATAGGGCACCGTGAGCGCGAAACCCCCGATAGGGGTACTTCGGCGGACGGCATCTGAGAGCTTTTCGGGTTAGTCGGGGAAAGCGAGGAGCATGTCGGGCATCAGCGTCTCAGCGGCTTCGCGGAAGTGGCCTGCCGCCTCACGGGTCAGGCCGCGCTTGGCGGAGAGATCGCCCCGGGCGAGGAGTGCAGCTGCTTCGTGACCCGCTGAATGGATCTGAGCGAAGCTGCGCTCGGCTGCCTGGATCTGCGTCTCTGCCTCGTCGATGCGCCCCTGTTCGATCAGTGAGCGGGCGACCGTGAGTTGGGCGGTCCCGATCTCGTGCATGTAGTCGATACGCCCGTCGAACAACTTGAGCGCCTCCAAAGCATCGCGCTCTGCTGCCTCCAGCTCGTCCCGTTCAAATCGCACCTCGGCAAGCGAGGTGAGAGCATGGCCAGCATCCGCCGACGAGTCCGTGTCGACCGCGATCCGAAACGACTCGCCGAGAAGCTTGATCGCCTTCTCGGAATCGCCGAGCAGGTTCGCAAGACCGCCCAGGTTGTTGAGCATCCTCCCAACGTTGGCTCGGTCCCCGAGTTCAGTGAAAAGGTCGTGGGCGCGCTCCGCGTCACGGCGGGCGACCACCCAGTTGCCCATCCGCCAGTGGATGAGCGATGCCTGGAAGTGCGCGTACGCGATACGTCGGCTGTCGCCGCCACTTTCGGCGAACTCGATCGCGAGACCGACATCCTCCCGCGCCGCGTCCCAGTCCCGGGCCCGCCGGTGACAGCGAGAGCGCCAACCGCAGATATCTGAACGCAGACGATCGCTCGGCGCGTCCGAGACCGTCGTCGCGTTGAATGCCTGATCGAACAGTGCCTTCGCCTCTTCCACCTGTGAACGCTTGTAGGCGACCACTCCACGAATGAACACGATCTCCGGCGCGACCTCCCCACGGGAGCCCCAGGAGTCGAGCACGGTGCTAGCCGCCTCGAGATCTCCGAGTTGGACGAAGGCCCAGCCCCGCGCAGCCGCCCACGTACTCGCGAGCTCGTGATCGCCGCCGACTGCCGTTGCAACCATCGCGACGGCGTCGAGTGTGGCGAGCGCCCTCGCGTACTCGTGCTCATCCGAAAGGGCCTCAGCTTCATCGATTGCCCTCCCCGAACGATCGAGGTCGTCGGCGCGCACCCCAAACTCCAGGAAGCTGACATCGGTGCCGAGGGCAGACGCGATCCAGGCACGGGCATCGACAGACGGCACGGTGCTGCCACGCTCGATCTGGCTTATGTACTCCTTCGAAACCCGTCCCCCGGCGAGAGCCGTCTGCGTCAGTCCGGCAGCCAGCCTCAGCTCCCGCACCCGGGACCCGACCGTGCCCGCACGCACCTCAGCCGACCGAGGATTGACCTTGGCGATCTTGTTGTTCGCGTCCACCGTGGAAGAAGTATGGACCGGAGCCAACTCAACACCAAGCGGTTACGCCGCCCACCCCCGGGACCCCTCGGTGCTCAGGAGCCCCTTGGAGACCCTTGGAGACCCTTGGAGGCCTACGGCTTGGACGCCATCGCCTCGCCGTAGGAGTCGTAGTACTCCTTGTGCTCGTACAGCTTTCCATCCCGGAAGCAGAACACCATGGCCCAATCGCCGGAGTACGGGTTCC
>Ga0315273_10010224_pt1 | contig 11953 bp, 12 predicted proteins | sample YL17G02_0_MG_FD_205753 | JGI IMG/M metagenome (GOLD analysis project Ga0315273, IMG submission 205753) | Sediment microbial communities from Yellowstone Lake, YNP, Wyoming, USA - YL17G02_0 | ecosystem: Environmental > Aquatic > Freshwater > Lake > Sediment | place: USA: Wyoming | collected... | reverse complement strand
CATCGCCAAGAAGGTGGGCATCACTCAGGCAAAGGATATCCGTCTTGAGAGGATTCAGGAAATCATTGATAAGTATCTCTTGCCTAATGTCGGCGTGACAAAGGAAGAGAGAACATGGAAGGCCTATAATCTGTGCAAGATGCTTAAGAAGTTTATTCTTGTTTCAACAGGAGAGGTTGGCGAGGATGACAAGGACCATTACCTCAATAAGCGCATCAAGATGTCAGGAGATTTGCTCGCAGACTTGTTCAGAATGAATTTAAAAATCTTGATCGGCGATATTCTTTACAATTTCCAGCGTCTTGTCAAGAGGGGAAAATTCCCTAGTATTAAGGTAATCATCCGTGACAAACTATTAACATCAAGGATTTATTCTTCAATGGCAACCGGTAACTGGGCCGGAAACAGAAAGGGTATTTCGCAGCGAATTCAGAGAATCAATCATTTGCTCACACTATCGCACTTGCAGAGGGTCGCAAGCCCGTTGTCAGCCACTCAGGAAAACTTTGAGGCAAGAGAATTGCACGCAACTCATCTTGGGAGATTGTGCCCGAGCGAGACTCCTGAAGGAACCAATATCGGCCTGAAGAAGAACTTTGCGCTGCTCGCAAGCGTCTCGAAAGAAATACCAGAGGAGGAAGTCCTTAAGCTGTTGAAAAACGCAGGGCTTCAGAGCATCAAATGAGTGAAGTATTTTTAAATGGCGGATATATAGGAACAGTAGAAAACAAGGAAGAGTTCTTGTCTAGAGTCAGGACTGACAGAAGAAGCGGCATCATGCCTTCTAATCTTAATATTTATTATGATGATGATCTTGATCAGGTTTTTGTTGAGACAGGCAAGGGCAGGACAAGAAGGCCCCTGATTGTTGTCAAGGACGGTCTTCCTTTGCTTACAGACAAGCATATCAAGCAGCTTGAAAAGAATGAGATGGGCTGGTCTGATCTTGTCGAGCAGGGCGTCATTGAGTATCTTGATGCTGCTGAGGAGGAGAATGCTTTGGTGGCTTTCAGCGAAACTGATCTTACTCCTGAACATACGCATCTTGAGGTTTCTCCTCTTGCAATGCTTGGTTATGTTACTACTCTTGTTCCTTTTGGCCAGCATCTTCCTGCTGCTCGTCTGAGCATTGGAGGAAAGAACCAGAAGCACTCAATCGGATTATACGCGGCTAACTTTCCTGTGCGTGTTGACATGGATGTTAACCTGCTTCACACTCCTCAGCTTCCTTTGGTTCAGTCAATGATGCATGAGATTGGCCATTACGAGACTCACCCGTCTGGCCAGAATATTGTTATCGCGGTTATTTCTTACAAGGGTTATAACATGGAGGACGCTGTTATTCTTAACAAGGGTTCTATTGAGCGTGGTTTTGGAAGGAGCACTTATTTCAGGCCTGCTGTTGCAGAGGAATTAAGATATTCAGGCGGGCTTATGGATGAAGTTTGCATTCCTGACAAGGAAGTCAAGGGCTATAAAAGCGAGCGTGATTACAGGCTTCTTGAGGATGACGGCATTATTTTCCCAGAGGCAGTTGTCAAGGAAGATGATGTTGTTATTGGAAAGACATCTCCTCCTAGATTCCTGAGCTCATTGGATGAGTATTCTCTTGCTTCAAACATCAAAAGAGAGTCTTCTGTTTCGCTGCATCACGGCGAGAGGGGCGTTGTTGACATGGTTCTTATCACAGAAAACGAGGAAGGAAATAAGCTGGTCCAGGTCCGTGTTAGAGACCAGAGAATTCCTGAGATTGGTGACAAGTTTGTTGCAAGGAACGGCCAGAAAGGTGTTGTTGGATTGATTGTTCCTGAGAGCGACATGCCTTTTACAGCGTCTGGAATAAAGCCAGACCTATTATTCACTCCGCATGGTTTCCCTAGCAGAATGACTGTTTCTCACTGGCTTGAGATTATGGGCGGAAAGGTCGGCGCCTTGTCAGGCAGATACATTAATGCTACTACTTTTGATTCTGAAAATCCTGAGGACATTAAGAAAGAGCTTCTTTCAATGGGTTTCAGGGATAATGGTGTTGAGGCAATGTATAACGGCATGACTGGCGAGCAGTTTACTGCACGTATTTTTATTGGTGATACTTATTACCAGAAGTTGAGGCACATGGTTTCCAACAAGCTTCACGCAAGGGCAAGAGGCCCAATCCAATTATTGACAAGGCAGCCTACAGAGGGCCGTGCAAAAGAAGGAGGATTGCGTCTTGGAGAAATGGAGAAAGACACCTTTGTTGCTCATGGCGCTTCAATGCTTTTGAAAGAGCGTTTTGATTCTGACAAAACAGTTGTTCCTGTGTGCGAGAACTGCGGTGTTATTGCAATCCATGATCCTTACAAGGATAAGCGTTACTGTCCTATCTGCGGTGACGGTGTTGAGATTAATGATGTTGAGATCAGTTATGCTTTCAAGCTCATACTTGACGAGTTCAAGTCATTGTGTGTTTATCCAAAGTTAAACTTAAGGAGCAAGTACTAAAATGCCTAAGAAAAAATCTGAAGAGAAAGAAATGAAGAAGGAAGAGCTGAAGGAAATAAAAGATTCTGTGGAAACCGCTGCAGAAACAGATATGCCTGAGGAATTAAAGGAAGCTATTGTTGAAGAAAAGGAAGAGCAGGCAGAGTCAGCTAAAGAGAACTCTGAGTCTTCAGAAGAAAAGGGCGAGAAAAAGAAAGAAAGTACTGCTGATGAAATCAAGGAAAAGCGCGAGGAAATGACTCGTGAGCGTGTTGAGGCAATGCAGCATTTTGTTTTCAAGCAGGTTGCAAGTATTGTTTTCGGTGTTCTTTCTCCTAAGATGATTAAGAAAATGGCTTCTGCCAAGATTGTCACTCCTGAGCTTTATGATAAAGAAGGTTATCCTGTTGACGGCGGTTTGATGGATGTCCGTCTTGGAGTTATTGATCCAGGCTTGAGATGCAAGACATGCGGTTCAAAGCTTAAGGAATGTATCGGCCATTTTGGTTATATCGAGCTGGCAAGGCCTGTTATTCATATCAAGTTTATTGATGTTATTTATGATTTATTGAGGTGCACGTGCAGGGAGTGCAGTCATATCCTTCTTCCTAAGGAAAAGATTGCAAAGAGTTCAAAGCAGTTGGATGATATTGAGCGCGAGGAGGGAATTGAGGCTCGTCGTGCAATGGTTAAGGATATTATTTCTGGCCTTAAGACAATTCATAAGTGTCCTCACTGCAGTGCAAAGCAGCACAAGATTATGCTTGAGAAGCCTTACACTTTTGTTGAGAACGAAAAGCGCCTGAGCCCGATTGATATTCGTGCTCGTCTTGAAAATCTTCCTGATGAGGACTGTATTATTTTCGGAATCAATCCAAAAGCAGTCCGTCCTGAGTGGATGGTTCTTACTACGCTTCCTATTCCGCCTGTTACTGTGCGTCCTTCAATCACATTAGAATCCGGAGAACGTTCTGAAGACGACCTCACACATAAACTCGGCGATATTGTTCGTATTAACCAGCGTTTGTTTGAGAACATTAATGCAGGCGCTCCTGAGATTATTATTGAGGACTTGTGGGACCTGCTTCAGTATCATGTTACAACTTTTTTTGACAACAATATTGCGCAGCTGCCTCCTGCCCGTCACAGGTCAGGCCAGCCTTTGAAGACTATTACTGACAGGATTAAGTCAAAAGAAGGAAGAATCAGGCATAACCTTGCAGGCAAGCGTACGAATTTCTGTGCGCGTACTGTTATTTCTCCTGATCCTATGATCAAGCTTAATGAGGTTGGTGTTCCTTTGAGTATTGCAATGAAGCTTACTGTTCCTGAGACAGTTAATTCCTGGAATCTTGTTTACCTGAAAAAATTTGTTGAGAAAGGCCCGGCTGTTTATCCTGGCGCTAATTATATTATCCGTCCTGACGGCAAAAAGAAAAAGATTACAGATGAAACAAGAGAAGCTGCACTGGAAGAGCTTCAGCCTGGCTATCAGGTTGAGCGTCATTTGCTTGACGGCGATATTGCTATTTTCAACCGTCAGCCTTCGCTTCACAGGATGAGCATGATGTGCCACAAGGTCAGGGTATTGCCTTACCAGACTCTGAGATTAAACCCAGTTGTCTGTGCTCCGTATAACGCTGACTTTGATGGTGACGAGATGAACCTTCATATTCCTCAGACAGAGGAGGCCAGGGCAGAGGCAGAGATTTTGATGGAGGTTTCCACTCAGATTGTTTCTCCTAGGTATGGCCTTTCAGTCATGGGCTGTATTCATGACGGTATTTCAGGCAACTACATTCTCACAAAGTTTATTGAGATGTCTCGCGAGACTGCTATTGATTTATTGTGTTCTGCAGGAATTACTGATTTCTCAGGCCTGCCTAGCAAAAAGGTTGTTACAGGTAAGGAGATTTTCAGCGCGATTCTTCCGTCTGACTTTAATTTTAGGGGCCAGACAAAAGCAGGAGATCCTGTTGTTATCGAAAACGGGAAGCTTATCGAGGGTGTTATGGATAAGATTTCTCTTGGCGGCGAGGGTGCTGGTTTCTTGCTGAGGTCATTGCACAAGAAGTATGGCGCTTCAAAGACAGTTATTATTCTACATAATATTCTTAAGGTAGGTATTGAAACTCTGCTGCGCCATGGTTTGTCTGCCTGGATGTCAGATATTGATCTTCCTGCTGAGGCTAATGAAAAGATTCAGGCGCTTCTTAATGAGGCAGAGGATGAAGTTAGCCAGATGATTAAGACTTTTGAGCAGGGTGCATTGCAGGCTTATCCTGGAAAGACATTGAGAGAGACTCTTGAGCTTAAGATTCTTGAAATCCTGAACAGGTCAAGAACAAAGTGTGGTTCTGTTGTCAAGGAGTTTGCTAACAAGAAGGCGAACTGCATTATGATGGCAGAGTCCGGCGCAGTTGGTTCTTATCTTAATATTTCTCAGATGACTGCTTGTGCAGGCCAGCAGGCTCTGCGTGGCAAGCGTATTGAAAAGGGATACAAGAACAGGACATTGTCGCATTTCAAGCGCGGCGACTTAAGCCCGGCTGCTCATGGTTTTGTGCGTAATGGTTTCAAGCATGGTCTTAATCCTTATGAGTTTTTCTTTCACGCAATTCTTGGAAGGGACAGCTTAATGGATACTGCTCTTAGAACTCCTAAGTCGGGTTATCTTTACAGGCGTCTTGCCAATGCTATGCAGGACTTGCGTGTTGAGTATGACGGAACTGTCCGTGATGCCAACGGCCGTATCATCCAGTTCAAGTATGGTGAAGATGGTATTGATGTTTCCCGTTCAGAGGGTGGAAAGATTAATGTTCAGAAGATTATTGATGATTCCTGAGGTATGAAAAATGCATGAAGAACTGAAGAAATATGTTGGAATGCTTCCCAAGAGTATTTTGGAAGAGATTGAGGAGAAATGCCCTGCTTCCAAGCTCAAGAAAGTCGCGTCCCGCGTTTATGAGGAGTTCTGCAGTGCAAAGATTGATGCAGGCGAGGCAGTCGGTCTTGTCAGCGCAGAATCAATTGGCGAGCCAGGCACTCAGATGACTCTTGATACTTTCCACTTTGCAGGCGTTGCTGAGATGAACGTTACTATGGGCCTTCCCAGGATTATTGAGATTCTTGATGGAAGAAAGACTATTGCTACTCCTATGATGGAGATTTTCCTTAAGTCTCCTTTTAATCAGGGAAAGGATATTCATACTCTTGCCTGGCGTGTCAAGGAGACTGTTTTTGGCGAGCTTGTCAAGGAATATGTTATTAATATTGTTGACCTTAAGATTGAGGTTAAGCTTAACAAGGACAAAATGGGGGTTCTTGGTGTTACTCCTTCATTTCTTATCAAGGCAATTGAGAAGGGTGCTGGCAAGGAGGTCAGCGCAAAGGAGGATGAAGAGGGTCTTGTCCTGAAGTTTAAGGGCAAGGAGGATAAGGGCCTTAATGATTTGTATAAGCTGAAAGAAAAATTGAGGAATGTTTATGTTTGCGGTATCAAGGGTGTTTCTCAGGTCCTGCCTGTGAAGAGAAAGGATGAATTTATTATTATTACTGCTGGAAGCAACCTGAAAAAGGTTATGGAGCTTGATTTTGTTGATGAAAGCAGGGTTACTAGCAACGATATTTATGAGATTATGAAGGTTTTTGGAATCGAGGCTGCAAGGCAGGCGATTATTGACGAGGTTTTTAAGGTCATTGAGGCTCAGGCCTTGAATGTTGATATCAGGCACATCATGCTTGTTTCAGATACAATGTGTGCTTCAGGAATGGTTAAGGGTATTACACGTTATGGTGTTGTGAGCGAGAAGTCGTCTGTTCTTGCAAGGGCGAGCTTTGAGACTCCTATCAAGCATATTATTAATGCTTCTCTTGTTGGCGAGATTGATTTCCTGAACTCTGTTGTTGAGAATGTCATGCTTAACCAGGCAGTTCCTGTCGGTACAGGTTTGCCAGGGTTGATTACTAAACAAGTGAAGGGTAAGGACTAAAATGGCAAAGAAAAAAATTTCAGATATGGCTCTGCAGATTAGGAAACTGCTTGATGCTAACAAGCTGGTTATCGGTACTAAACAGTCTTTGAAGATGCTTCGGCTAGGAAAATTGTCTGATGTTCTTTTGGCATCAAACTGCACATCAAGTACTGAAGAGACTTTTAACAAGTACGGCCCGCTGGCAGGCACAGAGATAAAGAAGCTTGTCTTGTTGTCTGATGAATTGGGCGTTATTTGCAAGAAGCCGTTTGCTATTTCTGTGCTCGGCGTTTTGAAAGGCAAGTAAAAAAGGTATGTGATAATGTCAAAGATTGTTTATGATGCTGACTCGATGAAGCTTATGAGTTCTTTTGAGATCTCTACTGGCGCCAGGCTTAAGGACATGGTTATTAATGAGAATTTTTTCATGTTCATTGTTTATGAGGGCGAGATTGGAAAAGCTATCGGCCCAAAGGCGGTTAATGTTCATCGTCTTGAAAAGGTTTTTAACAGGAGAATCAAGATTGTTGAGTTCGCTCCAGAACCAGTAAGCTTTATAAAGAACCTGGTATATCCCCTGAGTGTTACAGACGTATCAGAAGAAGAAGGTGTTTTTACTATTACTCCTGTTGATTCAAAGACAAGGAGCATGCTGATTGGCAAAAGCGCCTGCAATCTTAGGTTTTACGAGTCTGTTATCAAAAGATATTTTCCTATTACTGAATTGAGAGTTGGAAGGCAAAATGGGGAATAAATCAAACGGATTGAACACAGGAAAGGCATTGGTTAGGCGAAGGCATATTAGCAGGCTTCTTGATCCATATTATATTAAGAGAAATTTTAAATTAAAGCAGAAGGCAGACCCATTGGAAGGTGCTTCTCAGGCAAAGGGTATTGTTCTTGAGAAGGTTCAGATGGAGGCAAAGCAGCCAAATTCTGCAATGAGAAAGTGCGCTCGTGTCCAGCTTATCAAGAATGGAAGGCAGGTTACTGCATTCATGCCTCGTGACGGCGCCCAGAAAATGATTGATGAGCACGATGAGGTTATCATTGAGTGCATTGGCGGAAAAAAAGGCCGTGCAAAGGGAGATATTCCTGGTGTCAGGTGGCAGGTTATCAAGGTTAATGGTCAGAGCTTGCCGGATTTATTGAGCGGAAAGCTGGAGAAGGCAAGAAAATAAAATGACAGCTAAACTTCTTGTTTTTAACAAGTGGAGCGCAGAAGGGATTACTGTTGAAGATCCTGGCCTGCAGAGATACATTACTCTTTCTCCGCGTATTGTTCCAAAGACAGGGGCTAAGTATGCTGGCAGAAGGTTTCATAAGAGCAAGATTTTCATTGTTGAAAGATTAATTAATAAGTTGGGCGGGCCTGGCCACAAAAGCAGGAAGCACTACAGGACTTCTGGACGGTGCTGCGGCAAGGCAAATATGGCTTACAATCTTGTTGTTGATGCATTCACTATTATTGAGAATTCTTTGAAGGAAAATCCTATTAAAGTTTTCGTAAAGGCTCTTGAGAACGGCGCTCCAAGAGAGGAGATTGTTACTATTGAATACGGCGGAGCAAGGTATCCTAAGGCTGTTGAGTGTTCTCCTCAGAGAAGGATTGATCTTACTTTGCGTTTGTTTGTTCAGGGCACTTATGACAAGTGTTTTAACAAAAAGGTTTCTGCTTCAGAAGCACTGGCAGGAGAGATTATTGCTTCATACAAGATGGATGTTAAATCGCTTGCAATTTCTAAGAAGAACGAAGTCGAAAGACAAGCAGATGCTGCTAGGTAAACTTAATCTTAATTTTGTTCCATCACTTTCTTCCTAGCCTCTCTTAATACCGGCTGGAAAACAGTTTCTGCTATTGAGATGACATCTTTTACTTCAACAAGTTTCGGCGTATATCCGTAATAGTTCACATTGTGCCTCAGCCACCGCATGTTTTCAACAAGGTTTATTGGCCGTACTGTTTCCACATTAAGGCTCAGGAGTTCTTTGATGGATGTAACATGGTCCTCTGATTCTATTCCTCTTGCAAGAAGGAGCGCATCTCCGACCATTCGAAAGCATTCGTATATGTTTCTTACAATTGTCGGCCCGGATTCATCTGTTGGAGCTATTGTTAATGTAAAATTCATGTCGCGCTCTGCAGCGTCGAGAATGCTCAGCGCGTTTTTATGGTCCGGCCGTTTGTATTTCATTATGGCCTTACCTCCAGAAATCCTTCAAGAACTATTCCGTTTGCAATGTTGGCAAAGAGATTCAGGTTGATTTTATTCCGCGAAAATATGTGCAGATTCACTGGAACATTCTTTCGGTTGCCAAATTCGTTCAGCACTCCTAATTCGGTTATCTTCAATTCGTCATCCCCTAGCACTTCTACTGCAATGTCTATGTCGCTTTTTTCAGTATCATCTCCTTTTCTGTAGCTTCCGAACAGGATTACTGCGTGGGGGTTTGGTATTAAATCGTGGATTGCATTTAATACTCCAGATTCGTACAGTACTGTTAGATTGTAGCATATCTTCCTAGTAAAGTTATAATGATGATTTTGGTCGCAGGAAATCCGCCATAATTTCCCTAGAATCTCTCTTCTGAGAAATCCTTCATGCATCAACCTCTCAACTACTCGTTTTGTTGTTGTTTTCGAAAGTCCAAGTGCGTCCCGGAGGTCATTCAAGCTCATCTCTCTAGTAGGAAAGGAAAAAAACCAGTGCAGAGTTTTAGCATACGCTTCATTTAGCTCTAATACTACTTTCTTATTCAGTCTGCTGTTCATCAGCAGTGTAAACCGCTAGAAGTTTATAAACTTTTTGGTTACCAGATGGTCACGTATAAGTCCACTTGAGCTTTTTGGGAACCAGCGAACAGCTCGACAAAATAACCCCTACTTAGTGATTACAAAATCGAAACATTTATATACCAGTCATACGTAATAATGATTAGTAAATTTCCTCTAAAATGGCTAAATCCAAAGTATCTGCGATTTGCACGGATTATGACGAGACTTTAACTACAGAAGACACTACCGAACGGCTTCTTTTGAGAATAAAAGAATTAACTCCGCAAAATCAAAGGGCAGATTTCAACAGGATATGGACCGATGCATCCGTGAAGTATCGTATGGAACTCGCAAGAATATACTCAGAAGTTCTTACTCTGCATTTCTCAGATCCATCCGAGAGATTGAATTATTTGTCAAACAGGATAAACAACCTGGAAATAGAATCATCTGCGCAAGTTTTCCCGCTTTTCAAGTATATTACTAAAGAACAGCTAAGAAAAGAAGGTGCAAAAATACAGTTGCTTCCGAAAGCGAGAAAAGTTCTCAAAGAGTTTAAAGAAAAAAAGTTGCCCGCCTATGTAATTTCACTCAACTGGTCGAGGGATATGATAGAAGCAAGTCTTAGCGGCGTTATAGAGGAGACTAACATTTTTTGCAATAATCTTGTCTTTCGGAATAATGCCGCAGATGGCGGTCTTGAGCTTTGTGTTAATTCTCCTCAAGATAAGCTTACGAGAATGAAATCCCTGGCCTCCTCTCAAAGAATTGCTTATGCCGGCAATGGGGTTAATGATATTTTATGTATTCTATCCGCGAAATACGGATTCATAATTAATCCGCAGAGCCCATTGCTGCAACTGCTTGAGACAGTTGGTATATCTGCCGATAAGATTAAAGATCCGGCAAGAACTGATAAGCCAGGCATATACTTAATTGACTCGTGGGCGGACATAAAAGGAGTCTTAACCGTCTAACAATGAAAAAAATAACAATATTTTTGAACGGGGAATATCCTTCAGGAGATTATTTCTATAGAAACCATGCTAAAAACAGCTTTATCGTATGCGCAGATGGAGCGTATAATAAACTAAGCATGTTGAGAATAAAACCCCACATTATATTAGGAGACATGGATTCTATTAAAAACAATATACCCTGCAGTATAAAGACTGTTAAGTACCCTACAGGCAAGGATATGACTGACGGCGAACTTGCCCTGGATTACGCAGTAAGTAAGAATCCTGCAGAGATACTTATTTTTGGAGCATTGGGTGGAAGGAAAGATCAAGAGCTTGCGAATATTTTCCTATTACGCAAATACCCTTTAATGAATATTGCCATCTTAGAGAAAAATACAGTGATGTGGATAGCCAAAAAGAAGAAACAGTTTAGCGCCAAAATCGGGCAAACAATATCATTAATACCTCTTTCAGAAAAAGTAACAGGCATTACAACAAAAGGGCTGCAATATAAGCTTAATAAAGGGACTCTGTACATGAGAAAAACCAAAGGCATAAGCAACGTAGCCAAAATAGATAAAATCCGAATAAACTATAAAAAGGGAACCCTGTTGGTAGTCGCGCAATAAGCATATGATCGTAATAGCTATCTATTCTCTTAAAACACTCTGCCCGGATATAACCCTCCAAAACCCCGTTTTTAAGCCCTATCCCGTTGTTCTTTAAAATAACCCCTACTCAGTGGTTACAGAACCGAAACATTTATATACTAGCGGTTATATCCATATCACTGTTCGTGAGTGAGCGTGAGTGCTCATTCTCAAGGATATTGGTGGTAGGGAGACGAAAAAATGATAGTTAAAGAGACCTGTCCAGACTGCGGTGGTCACGACTTTTTCCATGTTAAGGAAAAGGGAGAGATTATTTGCAAGAAATGCAGTTTTGTTCTAGACGAATCTGTAATTGATTTTGGCGATGAGCACCGTTCTTTTGAGTTTGGAGACCTGGAAAAGAATTCCAGAACAGGAGCTCCTTTTGATCCTAGGATTGCTGATAATTTAGGTACTGCTATTGGCAACAGCCAGGATTTAGCTAAATTAAACGCAAGGACAAAAAAGCTTATCCGCAGAATTAAGAAAAAGAATTCATGGACTAGCTCTAGTTTGCAGCAGAACCTTAATACTGCCTTAACAAACCTGAAGGTTGTTTCTGGCCAGCTTAATGTTCCTGACCGTGTTGAAAAAGAAGCAGCCGGAATTTACAGGGAATCTGCTGAAAAAGGTCTTACTCTTAAGAGGTCTATTGAAAATCTTGTTGTTGGCGCTATTTATATTGCCTGCAAGATGCACGGCATTGCAAGGTCTTTAAAAGAATTTGCAGACGCCTCCAGCGTTGAGGTTAAAATTCTTGCAAAGACTTACAAGATGATGCTGAGAGAACTTAACATCAAGATTGTTCCTACAGACCCTGTTGATTTTATGGGAAGGTTTGCGAGCGAGCTTGGGCTGAGCGCAAAGATTCAGACAAAGGCAATGAGCTTTATTGCTTTTATAAAAAAGAAAGGCCTTATGTCTGGGCTGAGCCCTGTCAGCGTTGCTGCATCCACTCTGTACATTGCAGGCCTTGTTCTTGGAGAAAAGAGAACTCAGAAAAAGATTGCTGAAGTCTCTGGAATTACAGAAACCACTCTGAGAAACAGGTGCAAGTCAATGGTCAGGCAGTTGGGAATCAAAGTCAAGATAAGATAGTCTTGGCTGGATTTTTTTATTTATACTTTA
>Ga0315273_10010223_pt1 | contig 11953 bp, 13 predicted proteins | sample YL17G02_0_MG_FD_205753 | JGI IMG/M metagenome (GOLD analysis project Ga0315273, IMG submission 205753) | Sediment microbial communities from Yellowstone Lake, YNP, Wyoming, USA - YL17G02_0 | ecosystem: Environmental > Aquatic > Freshwater > Lake > Sediment | place: USA: Wyoming | collected... | reverse complement strand
GGAGCCGCCGGCGCGTTCCACCGCGGCCTTGACGATGGCGAGGCCGAGGCCGCTGCCCGGGTACTCCGCGACGTTGCGGGCGCGGTGGAAGCGGCTGAAGATCTGCGCCTGCTCACTCACCGGGATACCGACGCCCGTATCCGCGACAGTAATGAGCGCCGACCCACCCTCGCTCTGCACGCTCAGCGTGACCGTGCCGCCCTCGGGCGTGAACTTGATGGCATTCTCGAGGAGGTTGCCGAGCACGGCCTGAAGCTCCGCGGGTCCTGCCGCGACGAGGATCTGGCGATCAGCGATGTGCACGACCAGTTCCACGCCGGCTTGCTCGGCGCGAGATGCGACCGCGTCGGCGAGCGCGTGCGCGAGCGCCACAGCGTCGGTGCCGGCCGCCTGTGCCGGCGGTGCGGCCGCCTCGAGCCGTGAAAGCTCCAGCAGACCGGCTGACAAAGCCTCGAGACGCTGCGCCTGTTCGAGAGAGCGGCCGACCAGCCGCTTCTCGTCGTCGGTCGTGGCGGCGCGCTGCGCCAGTTCGAGGTCCGCCTGCAGCGCCGTAAGGGGCGTGCCGATCTCGTGGGCGGCGTCCGCGATGAAGCGGCGCAGGGCCGAGACCGTGGTCTCGATGCGCGCCGCCATGGTGTTGAACGACTCGCCGAGCCGCCCGACCTCATCGTCGCCCGCGACGGGCGCCCGGGCGCTCAGATCGCCCTCGGCCATGCGGTCGCTGGCCGCCGTGAGCGCCACCACAGGGCGCGAGATGCGCCGCGAGAGGAGGTAGCCCGCCAGCGCGGCTAGCGCCACGGCGAGCGCGGCCGCCAGGACCCATGCCTGGGCCGCGCTCATCAGCGCGGCGCTCCCAGACACCGGCGCCTCCGAGATCTGCACGTACTCGCCAACGCCGCCCCTGATGGGCATGTTCAGGGTGCGGTCCGAGCGCGACCCGCCGGAGTTGCCGAACAGGCCGCCGCCGAGCGGGTTCGGCAGCCCCATGCGATCGCGATGCCCACGCATCCCCCCCATGCCCATGTGGGGGCGCAGCAGCGCGTCGGCGTCGAGGGCGAGCGGGGAACCGGAGTCAGCGAGCAGCGCGCCGCCGGCGTCGTACACGCGCACGCGCGCGTCCGTCGTCAGCGCGGCGCTCAGCGCCCAGTCCCCGAGCGCCGCCCGGTCGCCCAGCGGCAGCGACTCGTTGGCGACCATCTCGGCGCCAGCCCGCAGGTACGCCTCCTCGGCGTTGCGATAGTAGCGCCCGAGCACCCCAAGGAGGATCCCGCCCAGGATGAGGGCGGTGAGCAGGGCCATCCCCGCGTACGTGAGAGCCAGCCTGAGGCGCAGAGAGTGTGTGCGCATGGCCAGCCCCTACGTCGCCAGCCGGTACCCGATGCCCGGCACGGTCAGCACGATGCGTGGGGCGGCGGGCTCGACCTCGATCTTCTCGCGCAGGCGGCGCACGTGGACGCTCACGGTCTTGTCGTCGTAGAACTCGGCGTCGCTGCCCCACACGTTCTCGATGAGCTGCCCGCGGGAGAACACCTGGCCGGGGTGCTGCGCCAGGAACACCAGGAGGCGGAACTCGGTGGGCGTGAGATTGAGCGCGCGACCCGCGCGGGAGACGCTGGCGCGCGTCCTGTCGATGGTGAGATCGTCCGCGTAGAGGATGTCGGCCGCCGTGGAAGAGAGTTCGCCGTACGCCCGGCGCAGCAGGGAGCGGATGCGGGCGATGAGCTCGCGCAGCCGGAAGGGCTTGGTCAGATAGTCGTCGGCGCCCATCTCGAGGCCGAGCACCTTGTCGACCTCGTCGGACTGCACCGTCAGCATGAGGATCGGCTGCCGCAGGCCGAGCTGCCGCATCTCCCGGCAGAAGTCGAGGCCGCTGCCGTCCGGCAAGCGCACATCGAGCACGACGAGATGGGGCGAGTGATCGCGGGCGTAGGCCACACCGCCGGCGCCGGTGGCCTCTCGGTGCACGACGTAGCCCTCGGTGCCGATGCCCTCCACGAGGGCCTCGGCCACGGCGGGATCGTCTTCGATGACGAGGATGCGTTGCGTACGCTCGGGCACGTCGGAATCCTAGCACGGGCCTGTGCGGGGCCCGCCGCTCCCGCATACGGCGCGGAAGCGGCGGGCCGCCGGCTCAGAGGCTCTGGGGAGAGATGGTCGGAGTCGGCTGCGGAGTGCCGGGAGTCTGCGGGGCGCCGAGCTGCGGGCAGTCGCCCTGGTCGCAGCCCGGACGGACGCCGCCGGGAGGCGCCATCTGCGCGCCGCGGCCGTCCATGTGGCCGCGGCCGTCCATCATGCCGCCGGGGCCGTCCATGTGGCCGCGGCCGTCCATCATGCCGCCAGGCCCGGAACCGTCCTGACGAAGAGCGCCGCGATCGCCGTATGCCGCCCGACCATCCCGGTCGCCGTGCCCGCCGATCGCGGCGCCCATGGCCACGCCGCCGAACAGCAGCACGACCGCGGCCGCGACGGCAGCGACGACGGGCACCCAGCGCCTGCGGATCCAGCTCTGTCGCGGTGGCGGAGCCGTCGGGGTCTGCACGAGCGTCTGCGCCTCGGCCGCCCCAGCCTGTGCGACCGCGGGTTGTGCGACCGCGGGTTGCGCGACCGCGGGTTGTGCGACCGGAGGTTCCTGGACCGGCGGCGGCGCGACCGGGGGCTCCTGGACCGGCGGTAGCTCGCCGGTCGGCGCCTCGTCGGCAGACGCCATGGCGACCGGCTCGCCGGCCGGCGGGGTGCCCGGCGGGGTCGCACTGGCCGGGTCTTCGGCCGGGGTCACACCGGCGTCTTCATCGATGGTGTCGCTCATCTGGCAACCTTTCTCAGATCACTGCGCCGGCGGGGGACCCGGCGGCCTCATGCCGTGACTCTGCCGCAGCGAGCTTGCGAGGCGCCTGCGGGGCGGCTACAGGTCCGTAACCTCGGCCCGCGTCGCGACGTACTCCGTGTCCGGGCTGGGAAGTGAGATGCCCGGGTCGCGCGCGACGCCAGACGCCGTGGATGCTCAGCTCGCGGGCGACCGGCTGGAAGTGGCCCGTGGCGGGCACGCTGCCCTTGCGGGTCACCCGTACAGCGCGACGTAGACCCACACCCCGAGCGCCGTCCCCACCAAATACACGACGTAGGCGGTGCGCATGTGGTTCTTGTAACGCCTCAGACTCCGACCCTTGGCCGCCAGTTGGTTGGCGCGGATCACGATGAACACCCCGAGCACGACCCCGATCAGCCCCGTGACGGCGTGCACCGTGGTCAGCGCGTCGATCGACTTACTGAGGTTGCCAGGCAGGCCGGGGAGGACGAACAAGCGGAACGAGCGGATCATCCAGAAGACCACCGGCACCGCGTTGAGCGCGACCGCCGAAGTCTGCACCCAGCGATGCGCGCCGTAGTGCTTGGCCCTCGCCAGCACCACGCCGAGCGTGAGCATGGCGAACGCCACGATGACGATGACCAGCGAAAGATCGGCGCCGATGCTGCTGTGCGGCCTGAGGAACCCGGCGCCCTCCAGATAGCCGATCATCGGACTGCCCGCCGCGCGCTCGCCGGTGACGCTGAACTGACCATGTGCGGACCTCCCGGTACGGTGCTTGTGCCGACACTAGCCGTGTCGCGCCGTAAGGGCAACGTCCGCGCCGGGCCGCTGCCGGCGCGGAATCGGAGACGTGCTACCATCCGCACCAGGCATGACCCGCCGCCGCCCCGACAACGGACACGTCGAAAGCATCCGCCTGCCGGTCGCATGCAATCGCGACTGCGGGGGCGGCTGCCCGCTGCTGGCGACGGTCGAGGGCGGCCGGGTGGTGCGCATCGGCAACAACCCGGCCGGCGGTCCGTTTCTGAAGGGGTGTCCGCGCGGTTTCCAGGCCGCGCGGCAGCTGTACGCCGCGGACCGCCTCAGGAGGCCGCTGGTGCGCAACGGCCGGCGCGGCTCCGGGCAGTACCGCGAGGTGAGCTGGCCGGAGGCCGTCGCCAAGGTGGCAAACGGCCTGCAAGCGGTGCGCGAGAAGCACGGCGACGGGGCCATTCTCGCCCTCGGCGGCTCGGGGTCGTGCCGCGGCGCGCTACACAACACGGGGAGGCTCACGGCGCGCTTCCTGAACCTCATCGGCGGGCACGTCGGCGAGACGAGCTCCTACAGCTCGGCGGCCGCTCGGTACGTGCAGCCGGTGATGCTTGGCACGGGCAGGCCCGGCGTCGACCCGGCGACACTGCGGCACTCCCGCATGATCATCCTCTGGGGCGCCAACATGATGGACTGCATCATGGGCTGCGAGTGGCGGGCTCGCATCCGCGAGGCGAAACGTCGCGGCGCGCCCGTCGTGGTCGTGGACCCGCGATGCACCGAGACGGCGAAGCAGCTCGGCACCCAATGGCTGCCGGTACGGCCGGGCACAGACAGCGCGCTCATGCTCGCCGTGCTCCACGTCCTGATCACCGAGAACCTGCTGGACAGGCCGTTCATCGCCGCTCACGCTACCGGCTTCGAGGCGCTTCGCCGGCGCGTGCTGAGCCGGGCCGGCGGCCCGGCCACCACGCCGGCGTGGGCCGAGGAGGTCTGCGGCACGCCGGCCGCCGACATCGTGGCGCTGGCCCGGGAGCTCGGGCGCAGCAAGCCGGCGGCGCTGATCCCCGGGCTCTCCATCCAGCGTACCTGGGGCGGGGAAGAAGCCGTGCGCCTGGCCATCGCCCTTCAGGTGGCCACCGGCAACCTCGGACGGGCGGGAGGCTCGTCCGGCGCGCAGAACTGGGGCGGACTTCCGAATCCCAAGGTCGGCAGCGTGCCCGTGCCGCCGCACGCGGCCTCCAGCACCATCCCCGCCAACGACTGGGCCGACGCTGTGCTGCGTGGCAGCGCCGGCGGCTACCCGGAGATCCATGCCGCCCTCAACATCGGCGGCAACTACGTCTCCCAGGGCGCCGGCGTGGCCAAGAGCGTACGCGCCATGCAGTCTCTGGAGTTCTCCGTGTGTCATGACCTGTTCCTGACCGCCACCGCGAGGCAGTGCGACGTGGTGCTGCCGGTCACCCACTGGCTGGAGCGCAACGATATCGTGTTCACGCTCGCCAATTGCGTGCTCTTCTCGCACAAGGTGGCTGAGGCGGCGGGCGAGGCCCGCAACGACTACGACATCCTCGCCGACGTTGCGGAGCTGATGGGCTGCGGAGGCGCGTTCACTGAGGGCAGGGACGAGGACGCATGGCTGCGCGACTTCGTGGTGGGATCGGAGATCCCTGATGAAGGGGAGTTTCGGCGCACCGGACTCCATCTGGGGGTGGACCAGGAGCGCGTGGGGCTCGCCGCCTTCGCCGCGGACCCGGTGGCGCACCCATTGGGCACGCCGTCCGGCAAGGTGGAGCTCAGCGGCGCGGCGTGCGCGGCCGCGGGCCTCTCAAAGGTGCCGGAGGCCCGCGTGCGGCCCGCCAGTGAGGCTCTGCCTCTGCGACTGGTGACCCCCAAGGCGCGCCTGCGCGTACACTCCCAGCTCGGCGCGCTGCCCTGGTTCCGGCAGCGCGACGAGCGCGCCCTGTGGATGCACCCGCGTGACGCGGCCGCGAGGGGCGTGGAGGATGGAGCGCGCGTCGAGGTGAGCAGCGCCCAGGGGCAGGTGCGCTGCCCGTGCCGCGTGACCGTGGACGTCATGCCGGGCGTGGTGGCGCTGACCGCGGGCATCGAGCCGCGGTTCGACGAGGCGGGCCGCGATGTGGCCGGCGCCGCCAACGTGCTGACCACCGACGAGCCGACCCTGCCGAGCCGCGGGGCGACGATGTCATCGGTGCTCGTCGAAGTGGCGCCTGCCGGCGCCTGAACGGGGCGGAGCGCGTCGCCGTGGCCGCCCGCGCCGCGGCTCACACCTCGGCGGGCGCCTCCCAGAGCGAGCGCACGCTCGCGCGGATGGAGGCGGTGGTGACGCGTTCGAGGGGGCCCTCGTCGCCTGACGGCCGCTCGGGCCCCGCCTGCACCTGCTCGAAGTGGGCGAGCACCGCCGCGCTGAGAAAGCGCGAGCGCTGCGCGTAGCCGTGCGTGTCCGCTTTGGCCCACGGCTGCGTGTAGTAGCGCAGGGGGTGCGTGACGTAGAGCTGCTCGCGGGCGCGCGTGCAGGCGACGTAGAACAACCTACGTTCCTCCTCGATCTCCGCCACGCTGCCCGTGGCCATGTCTGACGGGATGTTGCCGTCGGCGGCGTGGATCACGTAGACGACGTCGAACTCGAGACCCTTGGCCGAGTGCATCGTCGAGAGGATGAGGTAGTCCTCGTCGAGCAGCGGCGGGCCGGCGAGCTCCTGCGTGTACGCCGGCGGGTCGAGGACCAGCTCCGCGAGGAACTCGGAGCGGCTCTGAGAACGGGCCGCGAGCGCCTCGATCTGCTCGAGGTCGCGCAGGCGCGCCTGGACGTTGTCGTAGCGGCGCTCGAGCAGCGGCCCGTAGACGCTGCGCACGGCGTGGACCTGGGCCGGCACGTCGCCGGGGCCGGCGGCGGCGAGCGTCGCGAACAGCTCGACCACGGCGGGCCAGGCGGCGCGGGCGGGCTCGGGCACGCAGACGCCCGCCCACGCCGCCGGGAAATCGCCGGCGGCGGTACCGAGGCCTTCGAGGAGCGCCGCCGCCGTCCTGGGCCCGATGCCGGGCACCAGGCCGAGCACGCGCAGGCCGGCCATGGCGTCGCGCGGGTTCTCGGCGAGGCGCAGGAAGGACACGAGATCCTTGACGTGGGCCATCTCGACGAAGCGCAGCCCGCCGTATTTGTGAAAGGGGATGTTGCGGCGGGAGAGCTCCATCTCGAGCGACATGGAGTGGTGCTGGGCGCGGAACAACACGGCCTGGCGCTTGAGCTCCGTGCCCTGCTCGCGGTGCTCGAGGATGCGCTCGCAGAGCCACTGCGTCTGCTCGTCGTCGTCGCGGCAGGTGGCGAGCACCGGGCGGCCGCCGTCGTGACGCTCCGTCCAGAGCTCCTTGTCGCGGCGCTCGGCGGCCTCCGCGATGAGCGCGTTGGTGGCCGCCACGATGGCCGCTGTGGAGCGATAGTTACGCGTGAGCGTGCGCACCGCGGCGCCGGGGAAGCGCTGTTCGAAGTCGAGGATGTTGCGCACTGTGGCGGCGCGGAAGGCGTAGATGGCCTGGGCGTCGTCGCCGACGCAGGTGACGCCCGTGCCGTCTGGGCGCAGCAGCGAGACGATGTCGGCCTGCAGCGCGTTCGTGTCCTGGAACTCGTCGACCAGCACGTGGTCGAAACGCTCGCGCACGCGGGCGCCGCCCGCCGGGTCTGCCAGGAGCCCGCGCCAGAACAGCAGCAGGTCGTCGTAGTCGAGCACCTGCTGCTGCTCCTTGGCGTCGGTGTAGCGGGCGAAGAGCGGTGCCAGCCCCTCTTCCGCCGGCAGGCACCAGGGAAAGGCCGAGCGTAGCACCTCGTTCAACGGCAGCTGGGCATTGACGCAGCGCGAGTACACGTCGAGGCAGGTGGACTTCTGCGGGAAGCGGCCGCCGCCGCGGCCGAGGCCCAGGGCCGTACGGGCGACGTGCATGAGGTCTTCCGCGTCGCCCCTGTCGAGGATCGTGAAGTCGGGCTCCATGCCGATGTCGCGGGCGTGGATGCGCAGCAACCGCGCGGCCATGGCGTGGAAGGTGCCGCCCCAGACGCGCGCGGAGGCGCCGGCGGCGCGAGCGCCTGCGCCGTCCCCCGCGCCTCCCCCCACCCCGCCGCCGCCGTTGCCGGTCGCCGCGAGCACCGCCTCGACGCGCCGCAGCATCTCGGCGGCGGCGCGACGCGTGAACGTGAGCAGCAGGATGCGCCGCGGGTCGGCGCCGCGCCCGATGAGGTAGGCCACGCGATGCACCAGCGTGGCCGTCTTGCCGGTGCCCGCACCGGCGACGATGAGCAGCGGCCCGTCGCCGTGCCGCACGGCGGCCAGTTGCTCGGGGTTGAGCTCGTCGAGCATGGGCAGACTCCTCAGCCGAAGTCCCCGCAGCGTAGCACGTATCGCGGACGAATGCGAACACGTGTTCGCGTAATGCGCCGACCGGTCGGCAAAGCTCAGGCGTACTGGACAGATGTCCTATTTGCCCCCGCTTCGCGAGCGCCCATACTCCCACCAGAGCCAATCACGCTGCCCCGCGATCACACGGGCGCACCAGGAGGACGATCATGCAACTCCTTATCGCACACCAAGACGCAGCAGCACGGGCAGCGCTCGCCAGGGCAGTCGGCGGCGGCCAGGACCGGGACCTCCATATCATCGAGTCTGACTCGGGAGAGGAAGTGCTGAAGTTGCTCCTTGAGGACCGCGCGCCGCGCCTCGCCGTGATCGACTGGGATCTGCCCGGTATCGACGGCTCCGAGATCTGCCGCTTGACCCGCGACTACAGTACGGACAGCCCACCGTATGTGCTGCTGCTGGCCGGCAGCCGTCATCCTGACGTCGATGAAGGCCTCGAGGCTGGGGCCAGCGAATGCATCCGCACGCCGGCGCGCGCCTCAGACATCCGTGACTGCGTCGATATCGGCCGTTGCCTGGTCCAGATCTCGGGCGAGCGCGCCTCTGGCGCCGTGACTCTCGCAGCCGTGCTGTCGCCCGATACGGACGATGGCGCGTGGGATGCTCCCGGGGAGAGTGATGAACACGCCGGCGCGGCCAAGCGCGGCAGGATCGAGCTCCAGGCGGTTCTCTGCGCATGCTGACGAGGGCGCGTCTCTTGCTGCCTCGGTCCAGGCTGCCCAGAGCGAGATACCTACACTCCTGACCAGACGCCGCGTGTACCCTCCGCCGGCCTGCACGCCTGCAGCACCTGCAGGGCGCGCAGCGTGATCCACCTACTGGCTTGGCCTTTCCCGAGCAGACCAGTCAGGGTGAAGAAGCGCACCGATGGGTCGTCGCCCTCGAGCAGCCAGGAGACCGTGTCGGCGTTCGCGATTACAGCATCGTCGCGCATGGTCCGCATTCTCTCACTGGTTACCGCTCTCGCGCCTTCTGGTACATTCAGGGTGCATCGTGCACGCGTGGCAAGAAGGAGGGGGCAGGCATGACGTCAGGACTCCGGTGCCAGCGGCGGGCGTGCTTCGCAACCGCCGCCGCCCTTCTTTCCGTCGTCCTCCTGCCGCTCGCCCTCGGCGCCTGCGGCGGCGGCACGACCGACGCGAACGAACCCAACGACGATCTGAACTCCGCCAGCGTGCTCGCTCCGGGGACGCCAACGGAGGGCGTCATCGGTCCGGACGATTCCGACGTCTTCCAGTGCGACGCCCCGAAGGGTGACGCGATGCACCCCTTCATCGTCACCGTGCGGAGCGAGTCACCCCAGGACGTCGAACTGCAGGTGGGAGCCAGCATCCCGGGCAACTGGGAGGGCATCACCTGGCCCGGCTGGGAGGTCGTCGCCAAGGACGACCACGTGGAGGTGGCGGGCCAGCTGGGCAAGGGGACGATCCTCATGTTCCTCACGGGAGCCTCGGGCAGCACGTACTCGATCGACATCACCTGGGAGTGATGGCGGGGTCGGAGCAGGTCGGCGATCGATCATGTGCCGCGGAGGCGACCGGAAGGCAGAGAGGCGCTCCATGCCTCCTCAGGCAGCAGCAGCCGTCAGGCTCTACCCTACCCCCAGGATCAGCACTGCAGGCGCTTCACGAGGTTCCTGACCCTCCACTGCATCACCGGGTCGCGGCCAGCCCGTTCGAGCACATCGGGCCAAGACTCGGAGAGCAGTTCGGGTCGGTAGTCCGCCTCCTGGTCGACTAGGCGCAGGTACTCGGCCTCACCCGGAGTCGGCCGTGAGAGCGGCGCGAGCAGACGCGCGACGACGTCCCGCATCCTGGCAAAGTCGAGCTCGTCATCTGCAGCGAGAACCGAGCGCAGCGGCTCAACGATGCTCGCGGGTGGATCGTCGAAGCGGGCCAGCGCCTCGACAGGATCCGCCTACTGAGGAAAGGGATCCGATGAGGAGATCGCTCGCACGACGAGCGCGCGCGCCAGAGGGTCCTCGAGCAGCGACGGCGAGCGCTCCCACAGGCGCGCGAGGTCGTACAGGTCGCGGCCGGCGACTCTCTCCATCAGCGCCTTCACCTTACCGGCGGCAAGTTCGAGAGGGTCCAGCACGGCGAACGACACCGCCGGATCCGCCCGGTCGCAAGTCCGCGACCGAGCCGGGAGCAGCGTCACGCGCGCCAGGTAGCTGACGTCGATCTTGAGGTATTCGTCGTCGTACTGCAGGCGGTAGGTCTGCCCGTTGTGCTCGTCGTTGGTCGCCCGCGTGCTGTACCCGAGCTTGGCCGTGATCTCGCGCAGGCGCGCATCCACGAGCGGGCGCTCCCGGTGCATACCGTCCCCATCCGCCGAGCCGACATACATGACGTCGATGTCGACGGAGAGACGAGGCAGCTCGTCGAGAAAGACGCTCAGCGCCGTGCCGCCGTGGAGCACGAAGGCAGAGCCTAGAACCGGGCTCCGTGGAACGTGTCGAGGACCTCGAGCAGCCGCTCGGCCTTGCCGAGGGTGGCCGGCGCGAAGGCGGTGGTGGTCGAGAGGATCGGCCAGGTCATCCGGCGAGCCACTCCCCCAGCGGTAGCGCCGTCGGCAGGTAGAGTCGCCATTCGCGGACGAACGTGTACTCGAGGCCCGGCCGGCGGCGCTCGAGCCAGTACGTCCCGCGCCCGAGCGCACGGCGCATGGCGTCGAGGGGCTCGGACGCGGGACGCCAGGCGTCGCGTTGCATGCTCATGAGCCAACCGGCGCGAGCTGTGAAGGTCGGAGATCCCAGCAGGCGGGTGTACGCGGCGATCCGCCCCGCCGACACGCTGGTGAAGCCGCCGGCGCTGCGCAGCAGCTCTTCGAGGCCGCCTGCCAGGTCGAGACGCGCCAGGCAGTCGACGAGAGTGCGCTCGCGGTCGGTGACCGTCACGAGCGCGTCGCCCGACCGCACGCGCGAGACGTATTCCGCAAGCGCCGGGACGTGCCGGCCTCCCCGGGGAGGTGCGACCTGGCGGAAGCGGTAGCCGCGCACCTCGAAGCCCGCCGCCCTGCCTGTTGCCGTGAAGTACACGGTGCGAGTCGGCGTGTGCGCCACGCCGTGGGCCTCGAGAGCGGAGTGGTAGGCCGGGAGGGCGCCAGGCGCGCACTTGCCGGCGACCAGCAGTGGGTTGGGGACATGGTCGCGGTAGGTCCCGAGATTCGATGCATAGAGCCCATGCGTGAGACGGGTGGCCTGGTCGCGCTTGACCGCGTTCTGGAGGTTGAGGTAGCGCGTACGCTGCCCAACGGTGGGGTCAACGGCGGCCAGGAACTCGTCGAGCGTGAAGACCTCGTGCGACTCGAGAAAGCGCAGCGTCGTGGACGACTTGGTGGTCATCAGGTGCTCAAAAAGCATAGATAGTTATGTATTTAAGTGATTCTGGAACACCAAGGATACTCCTGCAGGCGAGTCGCGTGGAGCGGCGTTGGTCGATCGTAGACGACCCGGATCAGGATGCACAGGATGACGATTGCGGCGATCGCGGTGGGTCAGTCGTGGAGCACCTTCACCCCGTGCCCCTTCAGCCGTGCGGCGGTGGCGTCGAGCTCGGGCACGGGGGGATGAAGATGACCGCCCCCTGTGCGGCGAACCTGCGGAGCGCCGCACGATGCCGGGACTGCGTCGGTCATTCACGGCCTCGGGTGAGCGGCACGCGGTACGCGTTGACGCGCAGCTGGAAGGCGTCGCGTACGCGCGTGCCGAGAACTCGATCGCGGAAGGGAAGGCCTCGCAGGTCGTGTCAGGCAGCAGCGGCCGTCAGGCGGCGGGTGGCCGGTCCGACCGTGCGAGACGCCTCGGTGTCCATGCTGCCGGCGCCCACCCCGACCTCGGGGTCGAAAGGCGCGGGTTCGAGCGAGACGAGGCGGCCTGCGTCGGGGATCTCCAGACCCTCGTCGAGCGCCCAGGCGATGTAGTCGTCGAAGGCATCGCGGAGGTTGCTCAGGGCCTCATCCT
>Ga0315273_10010222_pt1 | contig 11953 bp, 9 predicted proteins | sample YL17G02_0_MG_FD_205753 | JGI IMG/M metagenome (GOLD analysis project Ga0315273, IMG submission 205753) | Sediment microbial communities from Yellowstone Lake, YNP, Wyoming, USA - YL17G02_0 | ecosystem: Environmental > Aquatic > Freshwater > Lake > Sediment | place: USA: Wyoming | collected... | reverse complement strand
GGCGCCTGCTCGAGCGCCTGATGCTCGCCGGCGTCACCGTCGAGGACCCCGAGACGACGTACGTCGACTGGGGCGTCGAGGTGGGCCGCGACACGGTCGTGCGCGCCAACACGCACCTGATCGGGCGCACGACGGTCGGCGCGGCCTGCGAGATCGGCCCCGGTTCGCACCTGCGCAACGCGTTCGTCGGCGATCGCGCCCGCGTCGTCACCTCGCACCTGCTCGACTGCGTCATCAGCTCGGGCTGCTCGGTCGGGCCCTTCGCCTACATCCGCCCGAACACGGTGCTCGCGGAGGGCGCCCGCGCCGGCACCTTCGTCGAGATCAAGAACAGCCGCATCGGCGAGGGCAGCAAGGTGCCTCACCTCAGCTACGTGGGCGACGCCGTCGTGGGACGCGACAGCAACATCGGCGCCGGCAACATCACGGCCAACTACGACGGCGTCGAGAAGCACCCGACGACGATCGGCAACAACGTGCGCACCGGCAGCGACACGACCTTCGTGGCGCCGGTCACCGTCGGCGACGGCGCCTACACCGGCGCCGGCTCGGTGATCACGCAGGACGTGCCGGCGGGGGCGCTCGGCGTGGCCCGCGCCCGGCAGCAGAACATCCCGGGCTACGCCGAGCGTCGCGCCGCCCGGCGCCTGCGTGAGCAGGACGAGCGCCGCTGAGGGGCGCCGGTCCGCCCTCTGGTAGAATCACCGTTCGGTCGTCGCATCGTCAGTAAAGGGGACACCGTGGCCGACTCTTCCTGCTGCGTGATCACCACCCAGAAGCGGCTCATGCTGGTCGCGGGGCGCAGCAACCCGGCGCTCGCCGAGAAGATCGCCGAGAAGCTCGACGTCACCCTGGGCAAGGTGCTGCTCAAGACCTTCGCCAACGGCGAGATCTACGCACGCTACGAAGAGAACATCCGCGGTGCCGACCTCTTCATCGTGCAGTCGCCCTCGGAGCGCCCGAACGACGACGTCATGGAGCTGCTCATCCTCATCCAGGCCGCGAAGCTGGCCTCGGCGCGACGCGTCACCGCGGTCACCCCCTACTACCCGTACGCCCGCCAGGACAAGAAGAGCGCCGCCCGCGAGCCGATCACGGCGCGCCTCATGGCGACGCTGCTCGAGGCGGCCGGCGCCGACCGCGTCCTCACCATGGACCTTCACCAGGGGCAGATCCAGGGCTTCTTCGAGATCCCCGTGGACCACATGACGGCCGTGCCCATGCTGGCCGACTACTTCCGTTTCAAGGACTTCGAGGCCACCCAGCTCGTCGCCGTCTCGGCCGACGCCGGCGGCGTCAAGCTCGCCAAGCGGTTCATCAACCGGCTGCCCGGCGCCGGCCTCGCCGTGCTCACCAAGATGCGCCCCGAGCACAACCGCGCCGAGACGATGCACTTCATCGGCAGCGTGCGCGACAAGATCGCCATCGTCGTGGACGACATCATCGACACCGCGGGGTCGATCACCAACGCCGTCGACACGCTGTGCGAGAACGGCGCGCGCGAGGTCTACGTGGTCGCCACCCACGGGATCTTCAGCGACCCGGCGCGCGAGCGCATCCACGCGTCGCCGGTGAAAGAGGTCGTGGTCACCGACACGCTCAGCATCGACCTCGGCCCCGCGGACACCAAGATCAAGGTCCTCACCGTCGCCGACACGCTCGCGGCGACGATCAGGAACGTGTTCGAAGACAAGTCGGTGAGCGAGATCTTCGCCGGCGAGAACCAGCTGTTCTAGCAGGAGACCACTATGGAGAAAGTCAAGCTCGTCGTGCAGCATCGCGAGACGACCGGAAGCCGGGCCGCCCGGCGGTTGCGCCGCGAGGGTCACATCCCCGGGGTGCTCTACGGCCACGGCAGGCCCGCCGTGCATCTGGCGGTCGAGCCGGGCGCGCTGCGCGCGGCCCTGTCGACCGACGCCGGCACGCACGCCGTCCTCGAGGTCGTCTTCGAGGACCAGAAGAAGGTCCATCGCGCCATCGTCAAGGAGCTGGAGCTCGACCGGGTGAAGCACACCGTCACCCACGTCGACCTCGAGGAGGTCCGTCTCGACCAGATCGTCGAGACCAAGGTGACGGTGCGCTTCGAGGGCACGGCCAAGGGCATCAAGATGGGCGGCATGGTCGACGAGGTGTCGCGCGAGGTCACCGTCAAGGGCCTCGTCACCGACATCCCGGAGCACCTCGTCGTCGACATCACCGAGCTGAGCATCGGCGACGCGGCGCATGTCTCGGACCTGCAGGTGCCGGAAGAGCTCGAAGTGCTCGACGGCCCCGAGCAGGTGCTCTGCAGCGTCTTGCTGCCGCGTAAGGTCGAGGTCGAGGAGCTCGAGGAGGGCGCCGAGGTGATCGCCGAAGAGGCGCCGGCCGAGCCCGAGATCATCGGCAAGCACAAGGAAGAAGAAGCGGCGGAGTGACGGCCGCGGCCGGCGCCTGCGGCGCCGGCCCGCGGCGCGTCCGGGCGTCGGACATGGCCCTTCGCTCGCAAGCGCGACAGCACGGTGACGCCCTCGTCGTCGGCCTGGGCAACCCCGGGCCGGCGTACGAGAACACCCGCCACAACATCGGCTACCTCGTCGTGCACGAGCTGGCGCGCCGGCACGGCTTCCCTAGGGCGAAGCGCGGGTATGAAGGGCGCTTCGCCGTCGGGACGATCGCCGGTCACGAGGTGGCCATGCTGCAGCCGACGACCTGGATGAACGACTCGGGGCGCAGCGTCGCCGCCGCGCTTCGCGGCCTCAGGCTGCCGCTCGACAGGCTCCTGGTGGTGCACGATCACATCGATCTGCCGTTCGGCAGGCTGCGGCTCGCGCCCGGCGGCGGCTCCGGGGGTCACAACGGCCTCAAGAGCATCAGCGGCCTGATCGGTGCCGACTACCACCGTCTGCGTATCGGCGTCGACCGCCCGGCGAGCTACGACCCGGACGTGGTCGCCGATTACGTGACCGCGCCGTTCGCCGAGTCCAGGCGGGAGGTCGAGGAGCTTGTGGCGCGCGCCGCCGACGTCGTCGAGCAGTGGCTGGAGCTCGGGATGGACGAGGCCGTGACCCGGGTCAACGCCGGCTGAGGCGGGCTACAGCTTCGACTTGGCCAAGGCCACGGCGATCCGGTCCTGGGCATGGTGGGCGCGCGTCACGTTCACCCAGTCGCCGTTCATGAGCATCGCCACGATCACATGGTGTCCGACGCTGCTGGTCACGTAGCCAGAGAGGTTGCTGGCGATGTTGAGCGTCCCCGTCTTGCCGCGGAAGTTCGCCTCGGCCGCGGTGCCGCGCATGCGCTTGCGCAGCGTGCCGTCGCGGCCGGCGATCGTGAGCGAGGCGTAGAACGCGGGGTAGTCCTCGCGGCCGGTCATCACGCGCAGCAGCTTCGTCACGCCGGCGGCCGAGAGGCGGTTCTGGTAGCTGAGCCCGGAACCGTCGTAGAGGCGGAACATCTCGTCGGTGAGCCCGAGAGCGCGCATCGCCGCGCGCGAGACGCGCAGGCCGGCCGCGGTAGTGCCGGAACGGCGGAAGTCTCTGCCGAGCCCCTTGAGGAGCATCTCGGCGAAGAAGTTGTCGCTGTCCTTGTTCAAGGGTTTGAGGAGCGTCTTGAGCGGGGCCGAGACGACCGTGGCGGTGAGGTAGGCGTCGTCCGGAACGGTGCCGGCGCGGGAAGTCCCGGTGACCTCGATCCCCGCCGCCTCGAGCGCTTCGAGCAACCGCTGTGCGGCGTAGCGCGGCGGGCTGGCGACGCGCTCGCCGTCACGCAGGCCCTCGTTCACGGAAAGCGCCGAGATCGGGCCGCAGTAGTCGGCGAGACCCGGCTTCCACGACGACACCGTTCGTTGCCTGTCGAACCAGGTGTCGTCACCCACCACCCGCCCGGAGATCTTCGTCACTCCGAGCGCCTTGAGGTGGCCCACGAACGCGCTGAGCGACGAGGTGCGGATGTGCAGGCGCTGCTTCTGGAAGCCCGGCGTCGACAGACTCGGGTCGCCGTAGCCCTTGAGGTAGATGCTGCCCTTGACGACCCCGATGGCGAAGGTCTGCGTGGCGTAGGCCGCCGGGAGGTACAGCTCGGTCTTGAAGCGATGGTCGGGGCCCCAGCGGTAGAGCGCCGTCGTGGACGTGACCAGCTTCATGTTGGAGGCCGGCGCGAGCAGGGTGCGCGAGTTGCGCGCGTAGACGGCCCGGTTGGCGCCGGCGGTCCAGACGGAGACGGCGGTGCGCGAGCCGGCGAAACCCTCGTCCCCGAGGATGTCGATGATGCGCGCCTGGATGCCGGCGCGGGCCGGCGCGGCTGCGCCGGCCAGGGCCGGCACGACGAGCGCGACGACGAGGGCGAAGACCAGAGCAAAGCGGCGCAGCTTCATGGCGCTACGTTCGGCTCCGGTGGCTCGAGGCCTTCCCGAGCTGCGTCGCCGGCTCTGCGGGACGCCTTTCTCACGCTGACGATCAGGTCGGCGAGGTCGTTCACGGCGCGGTTCAGGCCCTTCTTCGTGATCGTCGCCGTGGTCGAGTTCCAGGCGTGAGCGGGGGTGGGGACGAGCAGCCAGACGACGAGGAAGGCGAATGCCACCAGCGCCGCGAGGGCGAGAGGCGCGGCCTCGGCACACGGGGCGCCGGCCGCCGGTCGTACCGTGGCTCGACCGAGGGTCGGGCGGCTCGTGCGGGCCGCGCTGCGCGATGTCCTCGTCATGCTTCCTCGTCTCGCTCGGCGGGTCGACACGTGGGATTGTATCGACCGGGGGTGACGAACGCCGGACGCGACGGCGTACGCCAGACTGGCGACGGGCAGCGGCCGGGGGGAGGACCGGGTAGAATCGCGCTACCCCGGCGGGTCCGGCCCGGCGGGGCATTGCCTGTGTCCGGAGGCCGGCATGCTGCTCGACTATCTGATCACCAGCGAGCGTTTCAGGACCGCGGCGCCGCGTCTGCGGCGCGGCGCCGCGGTCTACGCGCCCTCGTTCTTCGCGCCCTACGTGCTGGCGGCTACGCTGTCCGCAGGGGAGGCCCCGGGCTGGCTCGTCGTCGCCCCCGACGGCGAGGCGGCGGCGAAGCTGGCCGCCGAGCTCTCGGTGTACCTGCGGCGTGAGGTGCCGGTGCTGCCGGCGCGCGGCGTGCTGTACGGCGCCGACGTGGCGCCGGCGGCGCACGTCATCGGCGAGCGCCAGCAGGCGCTCGCCGTGCTCGCCGCCGGCGGGGTCGTCGCCGCCGAGGCCGTGGTCCTGCTCGAGCGCTTCCTGCCGCTCGAGCTGCAGCCGCGACCCGTCAGCTTCGCGGCCGGCGAGGAGGCGCCCCTCGCAGGATCAGGCGGCGAGGTCGGCTTCGAGACGATCGTCCGTCGCCTCGCCGACCTGGGCTACGAGCGCGTCGAGCAGCAGGTCCGCAACCGCGGCGAGTTCGCCGTCCGCGGCGGGCTGATCGACGTCTATCCGGCGCTCGGCGACCCGCTGCGCGTCGAGTTCTGGGGCGACGAGGTCGAAAGCATCCGCACCTTCTCGGTCTACTCGCAGCGCACCAGCGGCACCCGCGAACGCGCCACCGTGTATGCCGCCTTCGAGGCCGACACCGAGCTGCCCGAGTACAAGACCGGCGTGCAGCAGGCGATCGCCGCCTGGGAGCACGAGGGCAGGGAGGAGGCCCGGGACGAGCTCTACCGGCGCGCCGGCGTGCGCGCCCTGGCGGCTCTGGCGGGACGCTTCACTACGCTCGAGGACCTCGTGACGGCAGGTGGCCAGCGCCTGGCCGTGTTCAACCCGGACGAGACGGTCCGCGCCCTCGCCGACTTCGCGGCCGAGCTCGAGATGACCGGCATCAGCGGGCCGGAGCGCGAGCGGCTCTACGTGCCGCTCGCCGAGGCCCGCGCCCTCCTCTCGAAGGGCATCCAGCTCGACCTCGTGCAGCGCGACCAGCCGCTGCGTTTCGACGCCTCACGGCCGCAGCTCGCGGCGCGTGACCTCGCCGGCGCCGAGCGCGACCTCATCCGCCTGGTGCGCGACGGCTACCGCGTCTTCGTCGTCTTCCGCCACGAGGGCGAGGCCGAGCGCGCCACCTACCGGCTGCGCAACCTCTCGGCCGAGGTCCTGTCGGCCGAGGAGCTCGCGCGCCACGGCGCGGCCGCCCCCGGCCTGTACTTCGTCGCCGCGCCGCTGCGCGACGGCTTCCTCTCGGCCGAGCTCAAGCTCGCCGTCGTGCCCGAGCGCTCGCTGCTGCGCGGCGCGGCGCGCGAGAAGCGCTTCACCGGCGGCACGCGCCTGGCGACCTTCTTCGACGTGCGCCCGGGCGACTACGTGGTCCACGAGGACCACGGCATCGCTCGCTTCGCCAGCATCGAGACGCGCACCGTCGCCGGCGTCACGCGCGACTACCTGCTTCTCGAGTACAAGGGCGAGGACCGCGTCTTCGTCCCCCACGAGCAGATCGGCAAGGTCAGCCGCTACATCGGCGCCGGCGCTGGGGCGCCGGCGCTCAACAAGCTCGGCGGTACCGCCTGGGCGACGGTCAAGACGCGGGCCCGCAAGGCGGTCGTCGAGATGGCCGGCGAGCTGCTGCAGCTCTACGCGGCGCGCCAGGCCATCCCCGGCTACGGCTTCCCGCCCGACGGTGAGCTGATGCGCCGCCTCGAAGAGGCCTTCCCCTTCGAAGAGACCGAGGACCAAGCCGAGACCATCGACGACGTCAAGAACGACATGGAGGCGCCGCACCCGATGGACCGCCTCGTCTGCGGCGACGTCGGCTACGGCAAGACCGAGATCGCGGTGCGCGCCGCCTTCAAGGCCGCCGAGGCCGGCAAGCAGACGCTCATGCTCGTCCCGACGACTATCCTCGCCGAGCAGCATCACATGACCTTCGGCGAGCGCTTCAACGACCTGCCGGTGAAGATCGAGATGGTCTCACGCTTCCGCACCGCCGCGGAGCAGCGGCGCATCCTCGCCGACTACGCCGCCGGCAAAGTGGACGTCCTCATCGGCACCCACCGGCTGCTCTCGACCGACGTGCGACCCAAGGAGCTCGGCCTCGTGATCGTCGACGAGGAGCAGCGCTTTGGGGTGCGCCAGAAGGAGCTCCTGCGCAATCTCAAGATGCAGGTGGACGTGATGAGCCTCTCGGCGACGCCGATCCCGCGCACGCTGCACATGTCGCTCTCGGGCATCCGCGATATCTCGGTGATCGAGACGCCGCCCCGCGGCCGGCACGAGATCCGCACCTACATCGGCGAGTACCGCGACGACCTGGTGCGCATCGCCCTCCAGAAGGAGCTCGCCCGCGAGGGGCAGGCGTTCTACCTGCACAATCGCGTCGAGACCATCGACGCGGCGGCCGAGCACGTGCGCGAGCTCGTGCCCAAGGCGCGCATCCTGGTCGCGCACGGGCAGCTGAACGAGCGCGCGCTCGAGAAGGTGATGCTCTCGTTCCTCGCCGGCGAGGCCGACGTGCTGGTGACGACCTCGATCATCGAGAGCGGCATCGACATCCCGACCGCCAACACGCTGGTCGTCGAGCGCGCCGACACGCTCGGCCTGGCGCAGCTCTACCAGATACGGGGCCGTATCGGGCGCAGCGACGCCCACGCCTACGCCTACCTGCTGTACCCGAGCGAGGAGCTGCTCACGACCGAGGCGGCGGCGCGCCTCACGACCCTGTCGGATCACACCGACCTCGGCGCCGGCTTCAAGATCGCCATGGCCGACCTCGAGATCCGCGGCGCCGGCAACCTGCTCGGCGACGAGCAGAGCGGGCACGTCGCCGCGGTCGGCTTCGAGATGTACGCGCAGATGCTCGAGGAGGCGGTCAACGAGCTGCGCGGCGAGCAGGCCGCGGTGACGGCACCGGTACGCGTCGACCTGCCGGTGACCGCCTACGTGCCGCCGGAGTACATCGCCTACGAGGCGACCAAGATCGACGTTCACCGGCGCATCGCCCGCGCCGCGAACCTGAACGAGCTGGGCGACGTGGAAGCCGGGCTCACCGACCGCTTCGGGCCGCCGCCGGAGCCGGTCGCCAACCTGCTCGCCCTGCAGGCGATGCGCATCAAGGCGGCGGAGCTCGGCGCCACGGCGGTGACCGGCCGCGGCGACCGCGTGCAGGTGGACGGGCTCGAACTGGACGACGCGTGGGCCGGCCGCCTACGGGCGGCCGGCGGCCGCGTCGCCTACTTCAAGCAGAAGAAGAGCCTCGTCGCGCACCGCGACGGCGAGGGAGGCGGCGTCGCGGGTCAGCCGCCGGGCGCAGCGGACGAGGCGTCGGGGGTCGTTCCGACCGGCGACGCCTCGTCCGCTCACCTCGCCCCGCCGTCCAGGCGGGCGACGGCTTCAAATCTCTTAACGTGGGTCGAGGCTACTATGGATGCTATAATGGATTCCCGTGCGTCCCGAGACCTGACGTCTACCCCCTGGAGAGAGACCACATGAAACGACTCGTCTTCGCCGCAGCCCTGTTCGCGCTGCTGGCAATCTCGCTGACCGTCGCTGCCTGCGGCGGCAACGAGGTGCCTTCGGGCGCCGTCGCCGCCGTCGGGGACGGTGTCGTCACGCAGGAGCAGTTCGACCAGATCCTGGAGCAGGCCAAGGCGCAGTACGCCTCGCAAGAGGGCGCGCCGGCGTTCCCCGAGGAGGGCACGCCGCAGTACAACCAGCTCGTGGCGAGCATCATGAACTACCTGACGCAGAACGAGCTCATCGCGCAGAAGGCCAAGGAGCTCGACGTGACCGTGAAAGACAAGGAGCTCACCGACCGCTTGGCGCAGATCGAGCAGTCCGTGGGCGGCAAGAAGAAGTTCGACAAGCTCCTCAAGCAGCAGAACGTGACCATGGAGCAGCTCACCGAGCAGGTCACGGCGCAGATGCTCATGGACGCCGTCAAGGCGAAGGTCTACGAGGGTGTCAAGGTCGGCGACGACAAGATCAAGGCCTACTTCGAGGACCCGGCCAACAAGGCCCAGTTCGAGCAGCCCGAGACCCGCGACACGCGCCACGTCCTCACCAAGACCGAGGCCGAGGCCGAAAAGGTCCGGGCGCTGCTGGCCGCCGACCCGAGCGACGCCAACTGGAAGAAGGTCGCCAAGAAGTACTCCCAGGACCCCGGCTCCAAGGACGCAGGGGGCGCGCTCGGCGCCGTCGCGAAGGGCCGCATGGTCCCAGAGTTCGAGAAGGCCATGTCGAAGCTCGACGTCGACGAGATCTCGGTCCCCGTCAAGTCGCAGTTCGGCTGGCACGTCATCCAGGTCACGAAGGTCACGCCGGGCAAGACCCAGACCTTCGACGAGGCCAAGGAGCGCATCAGCCAGATGCTGCTCTTCCAGGTGCAGGCGACGGCGTGGACGAAGTGGCTCGAAGATGCCACCGCCGAGGCCGACGTCGTGTATGCGGCCGGGTTCGACCCCGGCAAGCTGACCGCCGCGCCGACCCCGGCCGCGAGTCAGCCGGCCCCCTCGCCCAGCGAGACCAAGTAAGCGCGGTGCGCTCGGCCTGCCACACGTCTTCGCGGCAGGGATGAGCCTCCGCCTCGTGTACGTCGGCGCCGCCGCCGGACTGGCGCCCGCAGCTTCGCTGCGGACGCTCGCCGGCGGCGGCGCCGTCTTCGTCCCGGCGGGGCTCGACGGCGCCCTGCGGGCGCTCGTGGCCGAGGCCGCCGATCCCGGCGAGGGACGTCTTCTCGAGATCGACCCGTCAGACCCCGAGGCGCTCGACGACCTCGCCGCGCGCGCGAGGGACGGGGACGTGACCCTCGCGCTCGCGGGCCCGCACGGGCCGGCGCTGGCCCGCGCGCGGCGCGCGCGGGCGTCAGCCGGCCCGACCGCTCCCGCCGCCGTTCGCGGCGCCATCCTCACCGTCCCCGCCGGCCCTGCGTTCGACGACGCCCTGCTCGGTCAGGAGCTCGTCTCGCTCAAGCGCATCGTCGACGTGCTGCGCGTCGAGTGCCCGTGGGACCGCGAGCAGACGCCCAGGGACATCGTCTCGTACACGGTCGAAGAGGTCTTCGAGCTCGCCGACGCCGTGGCCGGCGACGACCTCGGCGCCGCGCACGGCGAGCTCGGCGACCTGCTGCTGCAGGTCGTGATCCTCGCCATGATGCTCGCCGAGTGCGACGCCGGCGATCTGGGCAGCGTGGCCCACGACATCGAGGTCAAGCTCATCCGCCGCCACCCGCACATCTTCGCCGGCGCCGTCGCCGAGACGGCGGCCGAGGTCAAGGGTCGCTGGGAGCGGATCAAAGTCGAGCAGGAGGGTCGGGAGGGTATCTTCCACGACGTCGCGGCAGGGTCCCCAGGGCTGCTCTACGCACGCAAGCTGCAGCAGCGCGCCGCCGCCGTCGGCTTCGACTGGGACTCCGCCGCCGAGGCCTTCCCCAAGATCGCCGAGGAGCACGCCGAACTCGCCGAGGTGCTTCTCGGCGCGCCGCAGGCCGCCGCCATGCCCCCCGAAAAGGCGCGCCTCGTCCACGAGTTCGGCGACCTGCTCTTCGCCGTCGTCAACGTCGCCCGGCTGGCGCACGTCGACCCGGAGCTCGCGCTGCGCGAGGCGGCGCGGCGTTTCGAACGGCGGGTCTGCGCTGCGGCCGCGCTCGCCGAACGCGAGGGCCGCGACTGGTCTGCGTTAGGATTGGCGGCGCAGGAGCGCTTCTACCAGCTTGCCAAGGCTCAGGAGGGACCCTCATGACCACCATCGTCGACGTCACCGCCAGGCAGATCCTCGATTCGCGCGGCAACCCGACGGTCGAGGTCGAGGTCGAGCTCGAGTCCGGCGCCGTCGGCCGCGCCGCCGTCCCGTCCGGCGCTTCCACCGGCGAGTACGAGGCCGTCGAGCTGCGCGACGAGGGCGGCGAGTACCTGGGCAAGGGTGTGCGCACCGCCGTCGACAACGTCAACACGACGATCGCCGAGGAGCTGGTCGGCTTCGACGCGACCGACCAGCGCCTCGTCGACCAGGTGCTCATCGAGCTGGACGGCACGCCCAACAAGGCGAACCTCGGCGCCAACGCGACCCTGGGCGTGTCGCTGGCCGTCGCCTACGCCGCCGCCGCGGCGCTCGAGCTGCCGCTGTACCAGTACGTCGGCGGCTGCAACGCCTACACCCTGCCGGTCCCGATGATGAACATCATGAACGGCGGCAAGCACGCCGACAACAACGTCGACCTCCAGGAGTTCATGGTCATGCCCGTCGGGGCCGAGAGCTTCGAGGAGGCCCTGCGCGTCGGCGCCGAGGTCTACCACGGCCTCAAGAGCGTGCTCAAGAGCCGCGGCCTGGCCACGGCCGTCGGCGACGAGGGCGGCTTCGCCCCGGACCTGGGCTCCAACGAAGAGGCGATCCAGGTGATCATGGAGGCGATCGACGCCGCCGGCTACGAGCCCGGCGTCGACGTCGCGATCGCCCTCGACCCGGCCGCCTCCAGCTTTTGCAGCGACGGCAAGTACGTCCTCGCCGGCGAGGGCCGCACCCTGAGCTCGGCCGAGATGGTCGACTACTACGCGGCGCTCGTCGGCAAGTACCCCATCGTCAGTATCGAGGACGGCCTCGCGGAGGACGACTGGGACGGCTTCAAGCTCATGACCGAGAAGCTCGGCGACCGGCTGCAGGTCGTGGGCGACGACCTCTTCGTCACCAACACGAGCCGGCTCGCCGAGGGCATCGCCAAGGGCAGCGCCAACAGCATCCTCATCAAGCTCAATCAGATCGGCACGCTCAGCGAGACGCTGGACGCGATCGAGATGGCCAAGCGCGCGGGGTGGACGGCGGTCTGCTCGCACCGTTCCGGTGAGACCGAGGACACGACGCTCGCCGACCTGGCCGTGGCCACGAACGCCGGCCAGATCAAGGCGGGGGCCCCGGCGCGCACCGATCGCGTGTGCAAGTACAACCAGTTGCTGCGCATCGAGGAGATGCTCGGCGAGGTGGCTTACTACCCGGGCATGAAGGCGTTCTACAACTTGAAGAGGTAGAAGCGGGGAGGACGACGGCGGGCGGCGGGCCCTC
>Ga0315273_10010220_pt1 | contig 11954 bp, 25 predicted proteins | sample YL17G02_0_MG_FD_205753 | JGI IMG/M metagenome (GOLD analysis project Ga0315273, IMG submission 205753) | Sediment microbial communities from Yellowstone Lake, YNP, Wyoming, USA - YL17G02_0 | ecosystem: Environmental > Aquatic > Freshwater > Lake > Sediment | place: USA: Wyoming | collected... | reverse complement strand
GGCTACCGTCATATGTTGTATTCCATTTCCTTAATACGGTGGCTATTCCTTTTGCATCATCTATTTTATATGTATTCTTTCTTCTTATCGCTTCTATTTCCACTCCGAATATCTTAAACGAATCGGAAGGTTTCAGTTCTGATAATCTTATATCAGGTCGTTGTTCTATGCGGTGTTCCATAAGGTCTTCGAGTTGGTTATTAGTACATTTAACGCATATTTTAAGTTCTTCCAATTCAAGAATCTTATCCTTTTTCATATGGATTCCGCAAGAATTACATTTTGCATATCCGTTATCAGTAATGCATTTGGAACACATTACTCCTCCTTCTACTGTTCCATAATCATTTCGAACGGATTTTTGAATAGGATTATTGCATGATGAACATAATGTAAAACGTTCAGCCATGCAATTGTCGCATGTTCTCATTAATGCATCAATAGTGCCAACATCACAATGCACGATATTCATCATACTTTGGTTAGCGTATTTGTTACACCATTGACATTTGAAACATATTAAACTTTTAATCTCGTTTGTATATTCATATACTTTGAATTTATTGGAATCATATACCAATATGGATTTTTTAATAAGTTCTTGTATGTCTGTATTTGTTACTGTCATCATGCTCATCTCCTTAATTGTTATTAGGCAATTGGTTCTTACTGTAATATTCTGTTGCGAATATTCTCGTAAAGAATTGTTCAATCTTATTCTGTTTGTCATTGCTATTCCATTTGGTTTCCATTATTTCACCTCATTAGCTTTCATCATCATCTTCACTTGGTGCTGATGATAAGTTTATTTCTTCTACTTCTATATCGCTTCTAAAATCATTTCCAATGTCATTACTGTCATTCAATATATTAAGTAGTTCATCAGCAGTTATTATACGCTTTTGATTTTTAATTATTATTTTAAAGAATTGTGGTATAGCATTGTTGTTGTCATTTATCATTTCATATCATCTCCTTATTGTTGTTATTGCTTTCGACATATATTGCGCTTTCTTCTGTCTTTATATATACTCTTATGCCCATGTGATTTTTTTCTATATGGTTCCACATTACAGTTGCTATTGCGATTAATGTATTCTTATCGAATACTATTTTTTTAATCTTATCGCTGCTTTTGTTAAAGTCGTCTATGAATTGTCTTATGTCATTTCTTTGGTCATCATTAAGGATTTCATTAGTGTGTTCGGCTATCCTTATCTCATCATTATATATAGGCAATATGCTTTCGAATCTTGCTATTGCATTTCTTACCCTTTCCATACGGTAATTGTGTTCGGTCATGACATGGTTTATGAAAGTCTTTTCCCATTGTTTCATACCATTGTCATTGCTTTCTGATATGGTTTCGTTTGTCATTTGTTATCATCTCATATTATTGTATTTGTTTATTAATGTAATTCATGACTTCGTTATGGATAATATATAGTAATACTATATTAGCGTTTAGTATATAAACGGTTTTGGATAGTGCGATATATATATTACACTATATAGGTCGTCTCCTTATACTATTATATAGGTAGATTTTAACTACTTAAAAGTAGTAAAAAAAAACATATACGATAACTATTTATATTAATAAACATAATATAGTGGTTATGATAATCCAATGCCATGCCGATATGGGATACGATAACGTTATCGTGTCCGGTATAGATAACAATAACGATGGCAATATCCTTATTGTAGCTGGGGCGTATCGCAATAAGGAATACAGTATGAACAACAGTTCGAATATGAAAACGATCCTGATAACAATAAGCGATACGCATTCGGATTTGAATATTCCTATTTCCCAGATTTTTTACAATAAGAATCGTATATCAGAAACACGTGTTTTCTGTCATATATGATTCAGTATCGATAAACGTATATATCAATACACGTGTAATTTAAAAGGAGGTCTTACAATGGAAACATCAGTGAACAAAAATATCAAGTCTAGAATACGATTACAAGCTATGCTAGTGGATTATGAAGGTAGCAAGATAAACATCAAAGCAAGCAAATCCATGACTGTATACAATAGCGATCTTGATACGTTCTGGAATGCGTTGCGGGAATTCATAGTCAAGATGAAGAACGAATGATGCTGGAATTAACTAACTGATAATTCAAATGGTGATTCATATGGAAATGGAAAAAGTACGGATACTTACTCCGGCTGAGAAAGCTGTGATACTGAAAGAGGGGTTCAACGTATGGGACATATTCGCATATGAATATGACATGTATGATAAGAAGAAATCGGGATCCAAGGAGGTTTGATAAAATGTTTGATTACGAAGACATTGAAAAGAACGCAGCACGATTGAATAAGATCATGTTCGGTTCTGACGATGACGATAATGACGAGGATGAAGAGAAAGATTCGGAGGAATGAACATGTGCATTAGAAACATCATCGGGTTCCTTACTGGAGATAGCGATGAGAAAGTCAAATATTATTTCGCATCTCCTGACAGGAAAGTGATAGCGACATTCGATCGCTATGAAGATGCGATCCTATATAAAAAGAACAACCCAAGAAAACCCGCCATGAGAATACAGACAGGATTGTTCAAGGACGGGGAATTCGTAGGTCGTAAACATAGGTGATAAGATGGATAGGATAATAGAAGGAGTAGTCGAAATGAGGATAGAAATGAGCAAGAAGATGGCCAAGCTCATAATGAATAACGGGATAGTCGGTCCAAGGGATATGAGCAGGGCTTTTATAAAAGAGGTGATAATATTAAAACTGACACCAAAAGGAGAAAAGATTCTGACAAAGAAGCACACAAGGAACACTGGGTAGCTTTCAAGACATGCGACATTGATATCATAAAGAAGCTGGTATGGTTCGCCATTACCGAATGTGAAAACAAGCTTGACATAGAGATGTGCAATGACGTAGACCTTGGAAGCGTTGTGGCTGAGAAATATCTAACTACTAAGGATCTCAAGAATGCAAGGAGAATATCAAAATGTTAAGCATATTGAATGCAATAGCGATAGTAAGCATCATAGCCAGTTCTCATACTCCTTGCGTACATCAGGTAGGTTGTTTCAGATACAACTGCCAGGATTATACTAGAGATGCGATGTTGCTGTTGCGACAGAACGGATATGATGCGTGGGCCGCCTATGGTATAAAGACCGGAATAGGTTTACATAACTGGATAGGTGTTACGATAGACGGAACTACGTATCATATAGAACCACAGACAGGTTCTTTGGTATATCCTAGCAGGCGGGGTTCTCTTACCGGAGACATAGGTCCGTATGAGTTCAGCCGTAGGGGAGTAGTCAGAGGGGTGTGGTGATTGCAATGTATGAAGAATATGAAATCAAAAGGAAATGTACTGTGTGCGGCAGGAAAGACTGTACATTCATAGTATGCCAATCCTGCAAGAAAGATACATGCCTCAGTACATGTTCTAGATACGATGGGGTATTCAAATTAGATAACGGCAGGATCAATTGGAATATGGTATGCATACAATGTTGCAATGCATTCAGGTTGCCTGCCAGTTCTGAAGGAGAGAGGAACCGGATAATAGCAGACATAAAACAAAGGAGATAATATGAAGACAATGAAGATAGACAGGGAAAAGATAAGGGAGCTTGCGTCGAAGGGATATACGGATGGTGATATAGCCAGGATGATTGGTTGTTGTACAGCATCGGTTTCTGTCATCAGACGTGATGAGCTTAGAATATTGAAAGGCCGCCCACGAAAGAAAGGAGAAACAGTATTATTCAAAGTTTCTGAGATCCTCAAAAAAGATCCGACAAGGTCTTATGCAGACATAGCCCGACAGTTAGATACGAACCCTCAATATGTATATATGATAGGAAATCGTATGGGTATAAAAAGAGTCAGCTTGCAAATGAACAATATAAAGTCATTGCAGTTCTATAAGTTATTGAATGATTCTCCATTCTTTTTGGATGAACTGACTATCACAGCACCGAGCTCTTGTTACATGACGCTGATAAACGCAGATATAAAAGTAAGGAGATTCTCATTCGGTTCAGATACGCTTTACTATCTGGAACATGACAATGAAAAAGCGTTCAAGAAACTCACTGATAGGTTTCAAAACAATACGAGGTTTCTAGCTGGTTTAAATACGATCCGCAAGATATTCAAAATAAAGGAGGAAGATAAACCATGAAAGATGAAAACATATATACGGACTATTGCAAGCAATGCACCATATTAGGAATGGAGCTTGATTGTAGAAGCGTCAAGTTTCAAGATTGCATAACATGCTACACATCGCTTCATAACAATATGGAACAGACCGATATAATAATGAAATATAAAAAACGGTGATTTCAATATGGCGACTAAAACGAACGATATCATATATAGTCTTACCAAGGAAAATGAAAGGCTCAGGCGTCAGATTCCTTTGTTCAAATATGTATATGCATTGTTAGTAGCATTGTCATTGTTTGCTTTCTTCCTGGCCATGCTGATAGGGTGTACTGTCAAATGACTAGGATAGTATATCCAGATTGGATGTCACCATTTGAAATCGCTTTCTATTCGGTCGATGATGACATCATATATATCGATAAGAAACTTAAAGGAACTCCAGAACTCAAGCGTGTTATAGAACATGAGATGGGGCACGCTAAAAGTAATAAGATATTCGACGCCGAGCTCGAATTCAAAAATTCTTCTGATCCTATGCGCGCCCTTCTCAAATACAAACCTCTTTTCATATTCGTCAGCTTATGCCCTATAACATTGGCGAGACATAAGGACAAATGGATAATAGGAATAGAATACTTACGGACGTTGTTCATAGCCTTATGCATATTGTTTGCATTGTTTGTATTTTTCGTCTTCTAGAAAAAGAAACAAACGGGAAGTGCGAATCTGAAAACCCTTCCCGTTTTTTATCAACTGTTCCCTCCTTGTGCTGATTATCACTTACTGCTGGGTGAGTACTTCGAAAGACTTCGCCTGTCTTCCAGACCTGGTCGGTATCAGTCCTTTGAAGATTATCTTCATTTTGGTACCGATCTTGACGCTGATCATCTGGCGCTCAAGTATCATCGAACCGAATACGGTTTCAATGCTGCCTGAAGGCGTTCTGAGATCATAGACCTTGCTCTTAGAGCCGTCTGGTCTGAAATAATTCCCATCGCGTATAGCGACGAGTTCTCCTTCAATAGAATCGTTTTCCTTTACGAACTGATGTACTGTTCCAGTAGTGGATGTCCATTCTGCCATAGTTTGTTCCTCCGTTAATTATATCTCCATACCACTAGGCTCCTAGTCGTAGCTTCCTACGAGGAAATTTTGTGGTGAATCCAAAATGCGTGTCATATGTTTATAAAGACAAACCAATGCTTCGGCATATATTTCGCATAAGATAAATGCTTATTTAAAGCAGAATGCAAACAATGAAAACGTCTGATTTTGTCCTTTGTATCGGGTGTGATATTATGATAATGGATTTTAATAAATTGATCGGTAAGCATGTGAAGATACTCGCAGTTTTTTCGGATATGAACAAGGTTCCAATATTCTATGAGGCTGTCATACTGGAATATGATAGTGTCGGAAAGATGGTTTTGATATTGGATAAATATCAGCGCAAGATATATTTGGACACGACTAGTATAAGACAGGTGATGATAGTATGAAGTTGGAAGACAAACGGCTGTTAGGTATCGAGGAATCAAAGGTGAGGAAAGAGTTCTTGGAAATAGAGAACGATGCGAAAGAAGAAAAGACCTTGATTCTTAAGAAGGGGGATTTTGAGCTGTTTGATATATTGCTCAAACAACGCACTCAACCTTCATCCTCTATCGATATCAATTATGATAAGAGCGAAAAGGAAAAAGCCTTTCGGGACATGTATTGGGGTGCTGACTTGCTCATGGGATGCGTACCTTTCAATAGGAGTTCCATGTCAAATCGCATGATGGTTGAAAAGCATATCGAACGGTATCCTGATCTTAAGAAAATAATAATGAGGATATTCGATGAGATAGAATCTTTCAGTTTCGTTCCGATAGATAAATCAGTTCCTTCTGATGATACGTCCGATTTGTTTTTGAGACGGTCGGATTTCAATAATTTGAAATATGCATGGTCGTATCCGGATAGGAATCCTATTGAGTTCAAGGAGAATAAAATGGCGCGTCTGAATAAAGATTGAAAGACATGAAGGTTAGCGCCTTCATGTCAATCGGAGATGACCAAATGACCAATGATTTTCAGTGTACAATACCTAAAGAAAAGATATATGATGCAGACTATTTAAAGTTTGTGTTACAGGTCGCAGCATCTTCTGCATCATTCGGTACCATATGTCTTACTGAACCGTCTCAACTTAATGGCGTATATCATAGTAGGGGGAATCTCAACGCACTGCTTATAGCTCCTTTTGGAAGTGGTAAGACATCTCAGGTATTCAATATAATCGGTACGCCTGTCATCTATGGTAACGACCATACCAAAGCAGGTATGATAGGATCGATAAGCAAGACAGGGGACCATACCGTAGGAGCTGCATTCAGAGCTGGAGGCAAGCTTGCTATCTGGGATGAAACTCAGGATATGCATTATACTGTAAAAGATTGTCTCAATTCTTTGATGGAAGGAAAGCATGAATACAAAAGAGAAATCGGTTTCAAGACTACTAAACCCGTAAAGATGGGGTCTTTAAAATCTGGCGGCATATTTAAGATAAATGGTAACAGTATATACTTGTATTCAAAGTTTAGTTGTATAGCATCAAGCATGTTTATAAAGCTTGGTACCAGAACTGAAAATGCATGGTATAGTAGATTTGTTCCTATAAGAATCAATATTGATAGTTTTGATTATTATCGAAGGTTAAGTAAAGGTGAGATTGTTTATGAAATTTTAGCAGACTATCACAAGGAAAAAATAAATTTCACTTTTCCACGTTACATAGAATTTGCAGATTGGTTTTGGGATAGGATAGAAGACAGTCATTGGAAATCTCTAGAAAGAACTAGACAGGATGATCTTGCATTCGTAAACAGATCCCTTCAAGATATAGTGAGGATGGCAGCATTTAAAAGCATAACCAATGGTGGCAATGAAATACAACCAGACGATGCAAAAGGTGTTGTAAACCAATATCATGATCAAATGCTTTATAATCTTTATACAGGCGCCCTTACGGAAAATGAGTACCGTGTGATTTCTTTAATAGGTAGAAAAATCAGTCAAGAACAGATGTCAATAGAATTAGGAATATCTCAGCCAACTGTTTCTAAAATATTATATAAATTAAAGGCGTTTCATCTCATAACTGGCGACATTCCAGTAATTGCGTTGAAAGAAGGCAATGCTGATGGTGAAATGTGGGAACAGGTTTATGTTCCAAAAGAACTCGAAGAATCGTTGCCATCGGGATAATCCACAGTATAAAAAAACGGTCTTAGTATATAAAGCTTTCGGAAAATGCAACCGAAAGCTTTATATACTTATCGGTTTTTTCTTCAGAGGCACTACCATACTACTATATACCACGAGATTGCGAAAGTATTCCAAAATAATTTTCGTATATATATATGCACTCTCATAATTATTATAAAACCGATGCTCTCGTGGTATATATACAATAGGATAATTACCTCACGACGAAAAAAATGGCAAACGGAGGTTTATTTGAGGTTTTCGTCACTTCAATTTCGCACGATTGGAAGGCCTCTAAAAAGGGCATAAAACCCGATATTGAATAAGCCAAATTAAGCCTCCGTTTGGTTTTTGAAAATACGTAAAATTGCCAATTTCAACCGAAAGGTATATAAACAAAACCAGTCCGATTTTTTTAGCATATTTTTGGCCTATGAAACGTATTGTGCAGCATAGAAAAGCTTATTTAAACCAGAATTCAAAGTATGGTTCAGTTGCTTTTTAGATTGCAACTACTTGGAACTGGCGAATACCTCTTAAGTTTCACCTTCAGTTCCAAGTTTTATTCCAATGGTTCAAGAAAGGGCGCAGATCGAATTTCACCTCAGTCAAAATCCACTCAAATAATCCCAAAAGGAGAGGGATCCGAAATAATAGGTTCGGACCCCCTCCCAAGGGATAAGTGAAAATTATGTGATGAAAATTGGTGTTTATTTGTCTAGAATGTGGTAGTAGTATAAAACCATGGTTCGCTTCGGGTAGATGTGAAGAATGTTACTATAAGACTACATATCATCCAGGATTTTTTCCAGTTGGATATGGATTAAAGAAATATAGATCTCAACGTGTGCATAAAATTGCTATAAAGAAAAAATTTGAGAGGGATTTTTTTACAAAGGAAGAAACAAAAAAGTTCCGGAAGAAATTTAGGTGTTTTAAAGATTGGGATTGAAAATGGTTGTTAGTATCTTGTAGAATGCGTCAAATAGGCTAGTAGCTTCAAATCTATTGGGCAAGTAAGGGTTGAAAAATAGGGGTTGTAAATGGGGTAGGGTATTTGGAGCAAAGATGGCAAAAGAATGCATCTCTTGCTCATTAATTGATAAAACGAGGTTGATAACGATATGAAAGCAGATAAAAGACAGTTTGTGATTTCTCTTTCTACTGATGAGATAAAGATGCTTTTGGGAGCTATGGAAATCTTTTGCGGCGTCAATAAGAACTATAACGATGCATTAGTATTGAGTGTATGTAATAAATTAAAGTATGTCGTTGAATTGGCTATAGATACAAAAAGGAGGGATCTGATATGAGCGATACGTTGTTACCTAAATATGTGTTGTTAGGTATGTTAGGACTTATTATATTGTTGGTTTCTTTGAGTATAGTCGATGTTATGTATTTGCGCTCTTGGAGAAAGGTTGGTATTGTTTCGTCGATATCGGTTACAAGTTCATATGTGTATAACACGGCATCTATAGGATTCGTAGACAACACATATGTTTTGTTCGATTACGATAATCAGGTCGATAATCTGGTGCCTGGTTTGATGTGTGAATTCATGGGCAAGGGTTTTAAAGTTAGTTTGATCAGGTGTAAGTAGTAAGATGATTTATGACGTTAGATCGTTTTTGATTAAGATGGGAATTTCTCTTGCGGTCTATTGGTGGTTCTGGGTATGGATTGAATCGTGGAAATCTACTGGGCGTATATGTAAGAAATGTGGCGCGACAATGGAGTGATTGATGTATGAGTACGTCTTGGGATTGTGGATGCCGTACCAGCGGTGGTTGGTTTTGGTTGTGTGAAGCGCATGAAAGAATGATGAGAAAAGTTCTTGATTGTTTTCATATGGTTGTTTCGAAATCAAAGAAAGGAGGTAAATGATAATGGTAGGGAAAGAAGATGAAACAAGTTTGACTGAGTATTTTGTGAGACGGCTCATGATTGCAGTTGGAATTTTGTTGCTTGTTTTCATATTGAATCCTATACGAACTGTTGATGCGGGATTCAGAGGAGTCTTGCTTACTGGTGGTGGGTATTCAGGGACTCTTGGAGAGGGATATAATTTGATCATCCCTATAGTACAGCAGGTCATACCGATAGAGGTAAGGACTGCTCTTTACCAGGTGAAAGCGGATAGTGCTAGTGCTGATCTGCAGCAGGTTGAGACCGATATCGCATTGAACTATCATATACTGCCTAGTATGGCAGGCGATGTCTATCAGAAGACGGGCGAGGATTACAAGGTCAAGATAATCGAGCCTGCGATACAGGAGGCTGTCAAGGCGTCCACTGCGAAATATACTGCCGAACAGCTCATTACGAAACGTGAGCTTGTAAAGCAGAGTATAGATGAAGGGATCGTTGCCAGGTTGCAACCGTTCAACATAATAGTCGATCAGGTCAACATCGTGAATTTCGCATTCAGCGACCAGTTCAATTCGGCTATCGAGTCGAAGGTTACTGCGGAGCAGAATGCGCTTACTGCACAGAGGAATCTGGAGAAGGTCAAGTTCGAGTCGCAGCAGCTTGTCGTGATAGCGCAGGCTCAGGCTGATTCGAAGCTTGCCGTGGCAAAGGCCGAGGCCCAGTCCATTCAGCTTCAAGGAGAGGCGTTGAGGAATAATCCTCAGGTATCTCAACTCAGGGCTGTGGAGAAATGGGACGGGAAGCTTCCGGTGAACATGTATGGAGGGAATGGGAATGTCGTTCCTTTCGTCAATGTACCATTAGGTGTAAATTAAGGAGGTCGATTGAAATATGTTCTTGAAGGATGGTGAAGAGACGATAGTCGTCAAGAAGAAGGATTGGGAGGCTATGACAGCTTTCTATTCCTCTAGGAAGAAGTGCGAGGAATTCAAAGTGAACGGGGTTTCATGAAGGGACGTAGGGAGGTAATAGGAATCGTAGGTTACTATCCCGCAAACCGATGGCAAGTGCGCCGTATCCCGTAAGTATGGGTTCGGATTCGGAGAGGTATCCGAGTAAGTCCATGCCAACTTCCATGTATGTGGATGTCAAGGCGCACGTTCGGGAGCCGCAGTCAAGAAGCGCTTGAAGGACTCATAATCTGTTTCCCGACCATCGGGCGGTGAGAAAGAACTCAGAGTTCACAAAAACGAGGTAGCGTCGTCCAATAGGCAGGACCCTCTGATTCGAAGAGCAAATGGGAGTTCAAACCTCCCCGTTACCATCACGACGGAACATGGACGGACTATGGGAAAAATACAGAGAGCGGACACGGGGAATTCCCCGTTCTTCCGTCCGTCCGAAATCGTGAGGTGTGAAAGATGAAGAAATCCGTGAAGATGTGGGGCGTGTTCATGGACAGAGACAAGTTCATGCCACGATTGGTAGTCAGGACTAAAGTAGGAGCTAATTCATGGTTGAGTCTTGACAGAACCGAAAAAGTCCGTCCCGTGACGGTATCGTGGGAGGAGGATTGATGGGAGATGTGGCAAGCGCATGATTATACAGATGAAATGATGGACGAAATATATGACAAATTGCATCACTCGTGTGGAACAAAATTTGTCATAGGAAGCGACGGTAGATTTTGTCCTTTATGCAAAATATTGATGTGATTGAAGATGGACGAAAAAAGACGGGAAGAAATCAAGAAATCAGCAAGCCAGTTTTTATGTTTTGATTGTCATGGCGCAGACAGGATAATCGACCTCGCCGAGAAAGCCGCAGCCGAGGAGATTTTCAAGGAGATTGACAAAGGGAGAATCGATAATGATTTTGATTCAAATAATGTAATAGATGGAGATGTTTTTTTAACACAATATCAATATTCGTTAATCAAAAAGAAGTTCGGGGTTGATTGATTGAAGATGGACGAAAAAGCACGGGAAGAAATCCACAATAGGATGTTCTTCACATACAAATCGGATTACAACAGATTAGAGGTAGATGAAACAATCGACCTCGCCGAGAAAGCCGTCTTATCTGATGTAAAGTCCGCAGTCAAGAAGGTGTTTCCGTGCCTAACACCAAATACTACTACCGAAGGGAAGTTCAGTTGTGACACTCTCAAGGTATGGGTCATTAATTCTTGGATACCTTTAAGTGAAACTAATTGGTGCGACAACTGCCTAAAGCGCAAGGAAATCTTCAAGGAGGTCGGCTTAGAATGAATTTTGACAAGACAAAAAAGGAGATAATCAGGGCTGGTGTACATACATATATTGAAATTCGCAAAGCCGCAGCCGAGGAGATTTTGAAAATCATAAGATTCCACAAGGGCGAATGTCAAAAGACTGTCGATATGGATATAGATGAGCTATCGGTTACGAGAGCAAAGACAAGCATCGCTATGTTGGAAGTATTGGGTGAAGAACTCAAAAAGAAGTTCGGAGTTGAGTGAATGAAGAAAAAAATTAAAGACTATTGGGAAACCCGGTTACCCCAAACTTGGTATTCCGCTAAACCCCCGTTTACCCGCGCTTGGCTTGACGAGCTTCGTTTCAAGCGATACGTTGTCTTTTATCCGTTCTTGGAAAAAGAAGGGGAATTCAGAAACCATTACGAT
>Ga0315273_10010219_pt1 | contig 11955 bp, 12 predicted proteins | sample YL17G02_0_MG_FD_205753 | JGI IMG/M metagenome (GOLD analysis project Ga0315273, IMG submission 205753) | Sediment microbial communities from Yellowstone Lake, YNP, Wyoming, USA - YL17G02_0 | ecosystem: Environmental > Aquatic > Freshwater > Lake > Sediment | place: USA: Wyoming | collected... | reverse complement strand
CAGGCAACAGGAGTTGTTTATGCTTATCTTAATGCTTCAAGGGCTAATCTATCAACTGAAAATGCAACATATGTTAATTTAAGTGCAGTGCTTAACACTGGAAGCGGAAGCATTAAACTATACAATAATGGAACATTAATTAATCAAGGAACAGGTGTAATCTACAATTACACTTTATTTGACGTTGTTGGAATGTATAATATCAGCGCAATTTATGCAGGAAATATAAACTATTCAGCAGATATTGAAACATGGTGGTTGAATGTTACTTCAATTGCTGATATAACTAAGCCAAACATAAGTTTTATAGCTGTAACAACTGCAACTGGAAATTACACCAGGAATTATATTAGTGCAAATGTTTCAGCAGAAGATGAAACTGGAATAGATACAATAACTATTTACTTGTATAATTCAAATGGAACTATTTTGAGTCAGTCAAATGGAGCTTCTCCTGCTTATTATTTCTATAACTTTACTGGATTAAATGACGGAACTTATTACTTGAATGCAACTGCAAATGATTCTTCAACTGCTGGAAATGAAAATGAGACTGAAACACGAACAATTATCCTAGATGATACTGCGCCTTATTTCACTAATCTTGCTGATTACACTTATTATGGCAATACCCCATTAGATTATGATATCAATGCAAATGATGATGGAGTTGGAGTAAGCTGTTTTTCAGTCAATGACACCTCAAACTTCACAATTAACTGCGGGGGTACTTTGCAGAATGCGACTGTATTAAATTATGGAGTTTATACTTTGAATATAAGTGTAAATGACAGCCTCGGAAATACTAATTCAAGTGTTATTAATGTAAATGTTACTGCAACTGTTTGTGGAAATGGAGTTGTAGAAGGAACAGAAGAATGCGATGATGGAAACCTTGTTGATGGTGATGGTTGTTCAAGCACTTGTGAGACTGAAGGCGGTGGCGGAGGAGGAGGCGGAGGAGTTCCCCCTGAAGGGCCTGCATTTGATGTAGTCCCAGATGCTTTTGTAACTGATTTAATGCAAGGGGAGGATACTTCATTTACCTTCACAGTAGAAAATAACTTGGATGAGCCAATACAAATCACTGTTGATTATGGAAGTCTTGCAGAATTTATAGATATTAATCCAAATGATATTATATTCTCATTAGATGGAGGAGAATCAAACAGAGTAGATGTGGATATACATGCTGATATTGACACTATACCTGGCTCTTATATAGGAAAAATTATTGTTAGAGGAGCAGGGGAAACAAAGGAAGTTGATATAATAATTAATGTAAAGGAGCTGACTGAAAAGGCTTTGTTTGATATTACAACTAAGATGGTTACAAGAAGAGTTAAGCCAGGAGCAAATGCAATTGCTAATATTGAATTGACTAATCTTGGAACCTCTGAACATGTTCCTGTTACTTTATATTATTCTATAATGGACTTTGAAAATAACACAATAATACAAGGGCAGGAAAATTTAATTGTCGACAAAGTTGTTGATGCCAGAAGAAGCCTGCCTCTTCCTGAGACTGAAACAGATATTAATTATGTATTTTATGCAAGAGTTGATTATCCTGGCGGAAGCGCAGCAAGCGCAGATACATTTACCACAAGCCCGCTTTCTAATTGGATACTTTTCATAATTGCATTAATTATGGTAATTATTTCAACAATTGTTATTATGGTATTATATAGAAGAAATATAACTGCTGTTGGCGAGGGTTAAGATGAAATTCAGTTTGAGAGTTCATGCTAATTCTTCACAGGAAAGAATTGAAAAAACTTCAGATGGATTTGAAATATGGATTAAAGAAAAGCCCATTAATGGGAAAGCAAATACTGCAATAATAAAATTATTTAAAAAAAAATTACAGAAAACAATAAAAATAGTCTCTGGCTTGACTTCCAGTAATAAAATTATAGAAATTAAAGATTAAAATGAGATTGAACCTTTTGAAAAGGTTCCCAAACTAAACCATGAAATATGAGTTCGCTCCTGATTTGCAAAAAATTGCAGACGATGTTTCAATACTGCTTTTTCCATGGATAGATATTTCGAGAATAAAATGCTTTAGGAGTTTTGGCACTTCATCGAGGAGAACCCTTGCAAGATGCCATGCATTAAGCAAGATAATGCAAAAAGCAATTGGAATACCTGCATATTATCCTCTTGAATTTATTGCAGAAAGGTTTGACAGGCTCTCAAGAGAAGAGCAGACAAGGGTGATAATACATGAATTAATGCATATTCCAAAGACTTTTGGGGGCGGATTCAGGCATCATGATTTTGTGTGCGATGAAAATATCGAAAAATGCTATAATTTTTACACCTCCAAAAAAACTGAAAAGTTTTTTTGAGCTTTCCGTCGATATTTAGAAACATTTAAATAGATAAATTCCTTAAATTAATTATATACTAACAAAAAAAGGAGGTAAAAATGGGAAAGATAATTGTTAAGAAGGTTATTAAGAGAAGGCCAGGACACCTTTACTACATCGATGGTGCAGGTAATGTGTGTGAAGCTAAGATGGCTCGAGGCGGAAAGAAGAAAAAGAAGAGATAAGCCAGCTTCATTTGTTTTTTCTTTTTATTTTTAATTCATTTTTATTCTAATTCTATATATTCTTTGCATTGTAATTCTATTTGTTAAAGTAAGATAAATTTTATATACTAACTCTATTTTTTTATTTTATGACAATCATATTAGGAATTGAATCAACTGCCCATACATTTGGAGTTGGAATTGTGAAAGATGGAAAGATAATTGCAAATTCAAAAAAAATGTATACAACTGAAAACGGAGGCATTATTCCTATTGAATCTGCAAAGCATCATTGCAATAACAAGAATGAGATTTATTTTGAGGCGCTTAATCAAGCAGGAATTAAGGAACAAGATATTGATGTGATTGCTTTTTCACAAGGTCCTGGATTAGCTCCATGTCTTCTAGAAGGAATGAAATTTGCAAAAGAGCTTTCATTGAAGTTAAACAAGCCAGTAGTTCCTGTAAATCACTGCATCAGCCATCTTGAAATAGGCAAATTAACAGGCGCTGATAACCCTGTAATGCTTTATGCTTCTGGAGCAAATACTCAAGTTATAGCCTATGCAGAGGGCAAATATAGGGTGTTTGGAGAGACTTTAGACTTGGGTATAGGCAATTTTATAGATACTTTTGCGAGATATGCTGGAATTGGTTTTCCAGGTGGACCAGCAATACAAAAACTTGCTGAGAAAAGCAAGAATTACATTGAATTGCCTTACAAAGTTAAGGGCATGGATATTGCTTTGTCTGGAATCTTGACAAACTTAAAGCAAAAATTAGAGAGTGGAAAATACAAACTCGAAGACTTGGCTTATTCATTGCAGGAAACTGTTTTTGCCATGCTTGTTGAGACAGCAGAGAGAGCTATGGCTCATACTGGAAAAAAAGAATTGCTTTTAGGAGGTGGAGTTGCATGCAATTCCAGATTGCAGGAAATGTGCAAAATAATGTGTGAAGAGAGAGGAGCAAAATTCTTTTGTCCTGAAAAACCTTTACTGGTTGATAATGCTGCTATGATTGCATATCTTGGAGAAATAATGTTCAAAGCAGGAATAAAATTTTCTCCTAAGGAATTAGATAAGATTGATATTCATCCTAGAGAAAGAACTGATGATGTTGAAGTTACATGGAAGTAAGTCAAATCGACACAGTCATTTAAAGTCAAATCGACACAGTCATTTGACTAGAGAAAGAACTGATGATGTTGAAGTTACTTGGAAAAATAATTTGCACTAAGAAAGATTTATAAATTCACTTTTTCTGAATATTTTATCCGATGAGCGATAAGCGAGGGTAAAACTTTTCTTATTGTTTGTCAATTAAATAAACTTGTGAAAAAATGGATATATACAGTATTGTTGAAAAAGCGAGAAAGACAGGAAAGATAGAGAAAGGAACCAATGAAGTTACAAAAGCAATTGAAAGAGGAGTTGCCAAGCTTGTTGTTTATGCAGCTGATGTCAGCCCAAAAGAAATTGTAGCTCATTTGCCAGTATTATGCAAAGAGAAAAAAATTCCATGCAAGGAAGTTGACAGCAAGCAAAAGTTAGGGATTTCTGTCGGCATTCCAGTTGCTGCTTCATCTGTAGCTATTATTGAAGCAGGCGATGCAGAGAAAGAGCTTTTAGCAGCATCTAAATAAAATTACTAATATAATACTATGGCTAAAGAACAAAGAGAACAAAAAAAACAAGAAGTGAAACAAGCAGGTTCCAAAGGTAGCGAGAAGCTTTTAGGGCATGTAGTTCCTGGACTTGTTCAGGAAATTATTGGAAGAACTGGATTCAGAGGAGAAATTACCCAGGTTAAATGCTTAGTTGAAGAAGGAAGAGACCAAGGAAGAGCTATGAGAAGAAATGTAAAAGGGCCAATAAGAGTTGGAGACAGACTTATGCTTAGAGAAACAGAAATTGAAGCAAGAAGAATTAAACCAAAAGTAAGCAAAGGCGCTTATACTTGAAAATAATAAAATGCCAAAATGTGTTTATTGCGGAAGAATGTATGAAGTTCATGAAGGAGTTACTTTTGTGAAAAATGACGGAAGCATAAATTATCTTTGCTCTTCTAAATGCCGAAAGAACATGGCTATGAAACGTAGAAAAGTTAGATGGATTCTAAAAGCGTGATTTCTTTTCTGAAAAAATTTAAATAGTATACTGGAGTATATAGATTAAAGAGGTAAAAAACAGAGGTAAAATGAATCTAAAAAATTTAATAATAAGTGCTGCTTTTATTTTGGTTGGAGCTCTTTTAATTGGCTATGCTCTTTCACGTCCTTGCAATGTGGCTCCTATAACTCAGACAGTTCAGGGAGAAACAATAACTGTTGAACAGCCAGCAGAGCTTGACAGATTAATGTGCCTTTCAGCGGATTATCTTGCATTGATATCGGTTTTAATTGGAACTGCAATGATTTTTCCAGGTGTTGCTGGATTATATAAAAGCCTTACAACAGAAAGCTTAGTTATAGCACGAAAGAGAAAATAAGAATTATTCACAACTTATTTCTGATTTGTTTTCTCTTGGATCTTCCCAATTTGGACTATGCTGGATAGAAGCTCCTGTAACTGGAGTCATTTCAACAACTTCCCCATTACTGCAGCTGATTTCATAATCCTGGCAAAAGTTATTATCATTGCATATTGCTTTTGTATAAACATATTGATTTTCTATTGCTTTTCCAGTCATTCTTTCCTGAAACATAAAGTATAGAACGCCAATAATTAATGCTATTGCAATTAATGTGAATACTGTTTGTAGCACTTTTTTCATATATTTTAATGCACTCTTTTATTTATAAAAGTTTCTATTTTTGTCACTCCCCAGTTAGTTCAAATGGGGTTTTTATCTGAAATTTCTACTAGCCCGAAGATAAATGCTCAAAGTGAATTTTGACTTTTTAAGGCTTAAAAGCATCATATTTTAAGAGCAATCTTTTTAAAGCAATATTCATTTATAGTCTTATAATTTGCTAAAAATTCTGCAAATTTTGAATTAAAAAACTGTTAAAAATATAGATAAAAATGGCTTCAAAAAGTGATTATAATGCAGAGTCAATTAAGGTATTGGACGGGTTAGAAGGAGTAAGAAAGCGTCCAGCAATGTATATAGGGAGCACTGGAAAAGATGGATTGCATCATCTTGTTTATGAAGTTGTGGATAACTCAGTGGATGAAGCTCTTGGAGGATATTGCTCTCTCATTGAAGTTTCAATAAATAGGGACGGAAGTGTTACAGTTGTGGATAATGGAAGAGGCATTCCAGTTGATATGCATCCGCAATTAAAAGTGCCGGCTGTGCAAGTTGCGCTTACAAAGCTTCATGCTGGAGGAAAGTTTGACAAGAAATCTTATGTTATTTCCGGAGGATTGCATGGAGTTGGAGTTTCATGCGTAAATGCCTTATCTAAGAAACTTATTGTTGAGGTAAAGAGAGATGGCAAAATATACCAGCAGGAATATTGCAGGGGAGATCCAATAACAAAACTAAAAGTTATTGACAAATGCGAGGAAAATGACACTGGAACAAAAGTTACATTCTGGCCTGATAATCAGATTTTTTCAGTGCTTGATTTTGATTACAAGGTTCTTGAAACAAGATTTAAGGAGCTGTGCTTTCTTAATGCTGGTTTAAGGATAAAGCTAAAAGATGAAGAAAAAAACAAGCAAGAAGAATTTTATTCAAGCGGAGGATTGATTGAATTTGTCAAGTGGATAAACAGGAGCAAAGAAGTCCTGCACAGCAAGCCAGTTTATTTCAAGAGAGTCATGGAAGATACCATAATTGAGGCTGCAATACAATATAATTCAGGATATCAAGAGAATATATTCGGGTTTGTCAACACAATAAATACTGTCGAGGGAGGAACTCATGTTTCTGGATACAAAACTGCATTAACAAGAGCAATAAATGATTATGCAAAAAAGACAAACATGCTCAAGGACGAATCTCTTACAGGCGAGGATGTCAGGGAAGGAAACACCACTGTAATTAGCATAAAAATTCCTGAGCCTCAATTTGAAGGACAGACAAAGACAAAGCTTGGAAACTCTGAGATTAAAGGATTAGTGGATTCAATTGTTTCATCTGCTCTTTCTGAATTCTTTGAGGAAAATCCAATAATTGCCAAGAAAATTACTACAAAAGCTTTGGAATCTGCAACGGCAAGAATCGCAGCGAAAAAAGCAAAGGAATTGGTAAGAAGAAAAAGTGCATTTTCTCTTGGAGGATTGCCTGGAAAGCTTGCTGACTGCTCAAACAAGAAATCAGAGGACACTGAATTATATATTGTTGAAGGAAATTCAGCAGGGGGATGTTTTTCAGGAGATACTAAAGTTGCTTTGTTAGATGGAAGAAACATTTCCTTTATTGATTTAATAAAAGAACATAAAGAAGGAAAAGAAAATTTTTGTTATACTATTAAGGAAAATGGGAGCATCGGAGTGGAAAAAATAACAAATCCAAGAATGACTAAAAAAAATGTTTCTGTAATTAAGATAATTTTAGATAATAATGAAGAAATTATATGCACCCCCGAACATAAATTTATGTTGAGAGATGGTTCTTATAAAGAGACTCAAAAATTGACTAATCAAGATTCTCTTATGCCATTACATAAGAGAATTTCTAAAATTGGGGGAAGAATAACTATTGATGGTTATGAAATGGTTTGGGATCAGAATAAAACGTGGATTTTTACTCATTTACTTTCTGATCAATTTAATTTAAATTATAATGTTTATCATTTTGAACAAGGAGAGCACAAGCATCACATTGATTTTGATAAAAGAAACAATAACCCAAATAATATTATAAGGATAAGCAAAGAAAATCATTTAATTTTACATTCAGATAATCTGAATAAAACTCTTCATAGGGAAGATGTGAAACAAAAAACAATTAATTCTCATAGGACAGTAGAATACAGAAAAAAAGTAAGTAATTGGGCAAAACAACCAGAAGTTAATCAATTGCTGTCTGAAAGAGCTAAACAGCAATGGAAAAATGATGAATATAAGGGATTCATGACAAAAAAATTCAAAGAATTCTGTGAAAAAAATCCAGATTATGTTAAATTAAACAAGGCGATACTTGACCTGGCTCAAAAGGAATATTGGGCAAATCCCGAAAACAGAAAGAAAGCATCAGAAAAATTAAAAACATTCTTCCAGGAAAATCCAGATGCTAAGGCATATCTTTCTTCACTTGCAAAAAAACAGTGGGAAAATAAAGATTTAATCCTTTGGAGAAGCGAGCAAACAAAAAGACAATGGACCCCGGAGTTTAGAAAAAAAAGAAAAGATGCATATAATAAAACTTATTATGACAAGACAATGAGGTTGATGAAGCAAGTTCTTGAACAAGGGGGAGATATAACAGAATTTGATAAGATAAGAATAGAAAAGAATGACAAAACTATTTTGAGTTTAGAAACATTTTGCGAAAGATTTTTTAACAACAATTATAATTCTATGCTTGAATCTGTCAATAATTTCAATCATAAAATAAAAAGCATAGAAAGATTGAAAGAAAAAATAGATGTTTATGACATTGAAGTTCCTAAAACCCATAACTTTGCTTTGGCTTCTGGGATATTTGTCCATAATAGCGCTAAGCAAGCAAGGAATAAGGAAATACAGGCGATACTGCCATTAAGAGGAAAAATACTCAATGTTGAAAAATCAACTCCTGTAAAATCTCTTTCAAGCGAGGAAATCGCAAATCTTATTGTTGCTGTTGGAACAGGAGTTGGAGAGAGTTTTGATTACAATAAGTTAAGATACAGCAAAATTATATTGATGGCAGATGCAGATGTTGATGGAGAGCACATAACAACTCTTTTACTGACTTTCTTTTACAGATTCATGCCAAAAGTCATTGAAAATGGAAATCTCTATATTGCAATGCCTCCTTTATACAGAGTCAGGAAAAAGACAGACCATTATGTTCATAGCGACGAGGAACTCAAAAAATTAACTGAAAAAATAGGAACTGCAAATGTTACAAGGTTCAAAGGCTTGGGAGAAATGAGTGCTCAGCAGTTATGGGATACAACAATGAATCCTAAGACAAGAAAGATTAAGAAGGTTTACATTGAGGATGCTTTGGAAGCTGACCAGACTATTACAATGCTTATGGGTGATGATGTTCAAGCTCGTAAGGAATTTATTGAAGAAAATGCTCATGAAGCAAAATTAGATATTTAAAATGAAAACACCAAAACTAACAACACCTGAATGGGTATTAAAAGGATACAAATCTGAAGAAGAATACAATAAAAAGAAAGGTATCAAGACAAAAAAGAAACCTGGAAAAACTTTCAAGATAAGAGAGTGCCCAAAATGTGGAAGTGACAATGTCAGTGTTGTATTGACAGGAGAAGAAGGAAAAGGAAGCAGAGGATGGGAATGTCATAAATGCAAATGGACTGGAGCAGCTATTGTTGAAAAAGAATTAGATGAGGATGAATTAATGGCTTATATGGATAAAAAAGGAGAAGAAGTTGCATAATGGAAGAAAACAAAGAAACTCCAAACATGGAAGAAAATAAAGAACCTAAACAAGAAGATTCAGAGAAAGGAATAATTAATTCAGAAATATCTTCTGAGATGAAGAAATCTTATTTGGATTATGCAATGTCTGTAATAGTCTCAAGGGCAATTCCTTCAGTAGAAGATGGATTAAAGCCAGTTCAGAGAAGAATTTTGTATTCAATGAATCAGATGGGGTTAAAGCCAAACACCCAGACAAAAAAATCAGCGAGAATTGTTGGTGATGTTATTGGTAAGTTCCACCCCCACGGAGATACTGCTGTTTATGAAACAATGGTAAGAATGGCTCAGAATTTTTCATTAAGATATCCTTTGGTGTTTGGGCAAGGAAACTTTGGTTGTTTTACAGCAGATACAAAAGTCGCTTTAATTGATGGAAGAAATTTATCTTTTAGCGAATTAATACAAGAACATAAACAAGGAGAAAGAAATTTTACTTTTACTATTGATAATGGTTCTGTAAAAATAGCAGAAATTAAGAATCCAAGGCTAACCAGGAAGAAGGCTGAAATCATAAAGGTTATATTAGATAATGGTGAAGAGATAAGATGCACTTTAAATCATAAGTTTATGCTGAAAGATGGGGGTTACAAGGAAGCTCAAAATTTGAAATCAGGGGATTCTTTAATGCCTTGTTATTCCAGATTGTCTTCTAGCGACGATAATTCTAATGCTATTGGGTATAAAATGGTTTTTCAGCCAAAATTAAATACTTGGGATTTTGTTCATTTGCTTTCTGATGAGTGGAATTTAGAAAATAATATTTATACAAAGTCTTCTGGAAAAGTAAGACACCATATTGATTTTAACAAGCTTAATAATAACCCCCATAATATCAGGAGAATGCCTTGGAAAGAGCACTGGCAGACACACTATAATTTTACTTCTCAAAAACATAAAACTGACAAGGAATATGTTAGAAAATTAGCTGAAGGCAGGAATAAATTTTGGGCTAATCCTGAAAACAGAGCAGATTATTCTAAACGAATGAGTGAGAGGAATTTGAGCAACTGGAAAAAAGAAGAATATCAGCAGAAGATGAAGATAACCTTAAGCGAAGTTAATAAAAAGTACTTAAAAGAACACCCCGAGGTTGTTGAAGAATTTAGCAGAAGAGCATCTATAACTATGAAGAGAATGTGGCAAATTCCAGAATATAAGCAATTATTCCATGAAAAAATAGTTGCAAGCAATAAAAAAAGAGAAACTAATCTGACGGGAAAGAAAAAATTTGTTAAAATTTGCTATTATTTATTACAGAATAAACTTCCATTAAATGAAGAAAATTATGAAAAAGCAAGAAAAGAGGTTTTTGGAACTAAAAGCTTTACTTCTTGGGGATTAGGGATTAGAAAATATTTTGATGACAATAAAACTTTAATCTTGTGTGAATTAAATGGGAATCATAAGGTTGTTTGTGTGGAATTTTTAAATCAATTTGAGGATGTTTATGATATTACTATAGACAAAACCCATAATTTTGCTTTGGCTTCAGGAATTTTTGTTCATAATTCAATTGATGGAGATGATCCTGCTGCGATGAGGTATACTGAAGCAAAATTAATGCCTATTTCAACTGAACTTCTTCAGGACATTGACAAGGAGACAGTCGAGTTTGTTCCAAACTATGATGCTTCTCTTGATGAGCCAGTATTGCTTCCTGCAAAACTTCCTAATCTTTTGATAAATGGAGCTACTGGAATTGCAGTTGGAATGTCAACAAATATTCCTCCTCATAATTTGACAGAGATTTGCGAGGCAATTATTGCTTATATAAAAAATCCAGATATAAAAGTAGAAGAACTTGCAGAAATAGTTACTGGGCCTGATTTCCCAACTGGAGGATTAGTCACAGGAGAGATGCTTGAACTTTATAAGACTGGAAAAGGAAAGCTTATTGTGAGGGGAAAGACAACAACTGAAACAATAAAGAAAAAAGAAGCAGTGATTATTACTGAAATTCCTTATATGCTTAATAAGACATCTCTTATCACACAGATTGCAGAGCTTGTAAGAGACAAGAAAATCAAGGATATTGTTGATTTGAGAGATGAATCTTCCAAGGGAAACACGAGAATTGTATTGGAAGTAAGAAAAGATGCTAATCCTAAGTTTGTAATAAACCAATTATACCAATATACAAGGCTTCAGGATTCTTTTAGTGCTAATATGCTTATGCTTGTTGGAAAACAGCCTAAAACACTTGGGTTAAAAGAGATTCTTATAGAGTATGTCAAGTATAGGAAGATAATTATTACTAATCGTTCCAAGTTTGAATTGAAAAAAGCAAAAGAAAGATTAGAAATAGTTGAAGGATTGCTGATTGCATTGGCAAAAATAGACGAGATTATTTCCATAATAAAGAAATCAAAGTCTGCAACAGAAGCCCTTGAAAATCTTGTCAGCAAATTCAAATTCTCCAAAAGGCAGGCTCAGGCTATTCTTGAAACTAAATTGCAGCAATTAACTTCATTAGAAAGAGAGAAATTAAATACAGAGCTTGGAGAATTGAAAAAAACAATTGCTGAACTTGAAAAAATCCTTGGAGATATAAAGGAAGTCCTTAAAATAATTACTAAGGAAGTAATGGAATTAAAATCTAAATATGGAGACAACAGGAAAACTACTGTTCTCAAGAATATAAGGGAAATTCAAGAAAAAGACTTGGTTCAGAAAAAGGATGTTGTTGTTACAATCACTGAAAAAGGATACTGCAAGAGAATGGATACTCAAACTTATAAGGAGCAGAGAAGAGGAGGAAAAGGGGTTATTGGAAGCGGGTTGGCTACTGGAGATTTTGTAAAACAATTGATTACATGCTCTACTCATGATTATCTTATGTTCTTTACTTCAAGAGGAAGA
>Ga0315273_10010217_pt1 | contig 11956 bp, 11 predicted proteins | sample YL17G02_0_MG_FD_205753 | JGI IMG/M metagenome (GOLD analysis project Ga0315273, IMG submission 205753) | Sediment microbial communities from Yellowstone Lake, YNP, Wyoming, USA - YL17G02_0 | ecosystem: Environmental > Aquatic > Freshwater > Lake > Sediment | place: USA: Wyoming | collected... | reverse complement strand
TCGGAGGGCAGCGGATGAAAAACAGCATTGGCAGGAACTAAAATCTCTTCATCATTCATGATGTCCCAGCCGGAAATCCAGGGTATCATGGCATCCGGCTCCGCTCCGGCGGGCAGGATCAGCTCGCATGGGTCCAGCGCCCCGTCCAGATGGGAGAAGCAGTCGATTTTAAGGTCCCTGTCTCTCAATTCGGCCGAGTAGCGCTCCAGGCCCTCCATCATGGCCGATACTTTAGCCTCCGTGGGCGTTGCTCCTTTGCCGTTGTAGACGGAGATGGCACCTCGATCGGCCATGGGCCGGATGGAGGAGAAGACGGGTATACCGATTCGATCCAGATTGGTTATGTCCGCCACTCTGGTGATCCCGGCGGCGGGCAATTTGGCCTCGGCGCGCCTTAGTGTTTCCTCTGGTGGCAGAGCCCGGTGGGTATCGTCTTTGTACTTTTTTATGCAGGACGCAAGTCTCATCGCCGAAAGCCTAGAGCAGCGATGGAATATAAACTCTGCTTCAGAGGAAGGGTAATTTGTCCTTCTTTCGGTAAGCGAGGGCCTGGCAGGTCGCGATCAATCGCCCGTCTTCGCCGGTGACGGAAATCTGGCAGGCCGAGATCTTCCGAGAGCGATTGACCTCTCGACCCTCAGCCAGCAAGCTCTCGCCGGAAATAGGCGCGCTGAGGTAATTCATATTCACGCCTAAGGCCACAGCCACGGTGCCGTGCGAGTTGACGGCCAGCTCGAAGGCGGCATCCACCAGCGAGAAGATGGCTGCTCCATGGGTAGTGCCGAAGAGGTTGTTCATATTCTCGGAGGTCTTCATCTTGAGAAGAGCACGGCCCGCCTCAAGCTCTACAATCCTAATGCCGAAGATATTGGCATAAGGCTCCTCAACAAATCGTTTCTCTAAAGCTGCCAGACATTGGTCCAAGCATCATCCCTCTCTTGGGGTTATTCTCGAAACGGTTATATCTGCTCCGCTCGATCTAGGGGCCTATGCCCAGCTCCTCAGGCAACAGGCCGGAGCCGGTCTCCATTGAGGTGAGCGGCTCTGCGGTATCCATTGTCCTCACCCAGGGCGCCATCAATATATGGTTCGGAAGAAAATTAGATAAGTCACTCATCGCCAAGATTCTTCTGATAATCTCCAAGGTCGATGGAACCGCGGAGCACGAAAAGGAGGTCTTATGCCGTTTCGAGGAGATCAGCGAGTTTGAGAACAGCGGCTACATCCTCACCTCCTACGCCAGAAAGAAAGAAAAGTACAGGGCCATATTTGTGGTACCTTTCGCCAATTGCCGGGCGCTGGAGATGTTCATGGAGTCCATCTCCCAGGAGACGGAGAAAGAGGATGTTAAGATCACCCTTTACTGGAGAGGGGGCAGAATCAGGATGAATCTTATAAAAGAGGAGCTGTCCAGGCTCAATTGCTTTGGCACACTCAATGTGGTTTATAAGGATGAGCCTGTTGGAGCTGTTGGCAGGAGGGAGAAGCCATGAGATTTGCAAGCTGCACGGAAAAGATTGAGATTTCAGGCATACGGAAATGTTTTGAGGGAGCAGCACCGGGGTCAGTGAATTTGGGACTGGGCCAGCCCGACTTCGACACGCCGGAGCACATCAAGAAGGCGGCAATTGTTGCTATTGAAAAAGGACTGTGCGGCTACACCCCCAACTGCGGACTGCCGGCCCTTCGCTGTGCCCTAGCGGAAAAGTTTTGCTCCGAGAACCAGATCGATTGCACGGCGGAAGAGATCATGGTGACCAGCGGGGCCAGTGAGGCTCTCTTTCTGGTTATTGCCGCACTCGTCGACCGGGGCGAAGAGGTTCTGATAGGCGATCCGAGCTTCCTATCCTACGCCGAGCTGACAAAGCTGGTGGGCGGTAGACCTGTGAGCGTACCTCTCGATGACAGCCTGCGCCTCGCTCCCGAGGCTATAGAGGAGAGGATAACAGACAAGACCCGGCTGATAATAGTCAATTCGCCCTCCAATCCCACTGGATCGGTGGCAACGCCCCGGCAGATGCGCGCCATTGCCGAAATCGCCGAGGATAGAGGCATCGCTGTGCTCTCCGATGAGGTCTATGAGCATTTCATCTACAAAGGAGAACATGTCAGCCCAGGCCGTTACTCGGACAACGTCATCACCGTTAATGCCGTCTCCAAGACCTATGCCATGACCGGCTGGAGGCTGGGCTATCTTGTGGCCAAAGGCGGCGCTCTGGAGCAACTGCTCAAGATTCACCAATATGTTCAGGCCTGCGCGCCCTCCATCTCTCAGGCGGCGGCAATAGATGCCATCACCGGGCCGCAGGAGTGCGTGGCCCGGATGAGGGATGAATTCAAAGCTCGCCGGGATCTGCTGGTAAAAGGCTTCCGGGAGATGGGCATAGATCTCATTGAGCCGGAGGGTGCATTCTATCTCTTCCCCCGGGTAGGAGACGGCGACGCCGTCGCTGCCCAGCTTGGCAAAGCGGGTGTCATCACCGTTCCCGGATCGGCCTTTGGGCCGGGCGGAAAAGAGCACATCAGAATCTCTTATGCTGCGGCGCGCTCTCAGCTTGAGGAAGCAATGCGGCGCATGAAAGACATCCTTTAAATAGGAGAGTTGCATTCGTCGCTAGGAGTGATGAAATGAAGGAGCAGGTTGAGGTCAGAGAGTTGAAGGAAGGAAGATACGTTATCATCGATGAAGAGCCCTGCATAATCAAGAGCATATCCCATTCCAAGCCCGGGAAACACGGCAGTGCCAAGGCCAGGGTGGACGCCATAGGCATCTTCGACAACCAGAAGAAGTCCATCGTTCAGCCGGTTACCACCAAGATTTATGTGCCCAATGTGGAGCGCAAGACGGGCCAGGTTCTATCCATCGGCGATACATCGGTGCAGCTCATGGACCTGGGCAGCTACGCCACCGTCGATATTCCCATAACAGCGGATCAGAAACCGAAGATCGAGGAAGGAAAAGAGGTTCCCTATCTCTTTGTCATGGGCAGGAGCAAGCTGGACCTGCGCTAAATCAAATCAAAAGCCAATTTAGCGGATTTGATAAGGAGGCGCAATTTGTGGGAAAATTGATGGAGTATTTCAACAAGCAGCCGAGGCTGGGCGTCATAAGCACATCGAGTAAGGATGGACGGGTGGATTGTGCCGTTTACGGCTCCCCTCAAATGATCGACGAAAAAACAGTCATAGTGGCATTTGCCAGGGGCCGCACCTTTGCCAACCTTGAGGATAATCCCAATGCCGTGTTCATGATAATGGAGCCTGGAGCGGGAACCCTTGATTGGAAAGGAATCCGGGTTTACCTCAAGATGCAGGAGTACGCCGACTCGGGGCCAAAGTTAGAGACTTACAAAAGCCAGATGGCCAGGATTGTGGGCGAGCAGGCGGCAGGGATGATTGCGGTGCTGGCTACCTTCAAAGTAACTGAAGTGAGGCCCCTGATCGACTTTGGGCAGGGCTGGGAGAAGGCAATCTGAAAGTGATAGAGCGGGCGGCGCGCCCCGCTGCAAGCTGCGAGGTATTGCGTCAATTTAATCAATTCTCTTCTTCTTGAGCCAACTTCTGATTTAACATTCAAAAAAAATGTAGGTTTTATTCATCTCTATAAATCGCCTTTTCCGGCACCAGATAAATCGTCCAGAAGACCAGTATGGTAACCAATGCTTTAACAATAATGTTGGTCCAGACCATCTGCTGCAAGCCATCCGCTCCCACAACCCCGGCAAAAGCGATGATGGGAAAAATCAGGCTGTCCACAGGAATGGAGACGGCATTGGAGGCAAACACCCGTGTCCATTGCGGCCATTTTTCTCTGCCGCCCCGCGTCCAGAGGTGGTAGACTTTCGTATCAATCAGTTCGGCAATGAGCGCCGTCAGGATAGATGCCAATACAATCCTCATCTGCAGGGAAAAGAGAAATTCCCAGGCAATCTGCCCTCCGCTATTCGCCCAATCCGTCTGCGCCGGCAGCAGGACCACCAGTTGAAAATAAAGAGCTGCGAGCAGGTTGACGGCTGCCGCCAGCCAGATGGTGGTGACCGCCGCCTTCTGGCCGAGCTGCTTATGGATCAGGTCGCGCCAGGTGAAGGTGAGTGAGTAGATGAAGCCGGCGTCCATAACCAGGCCGCCGAAGTAGGTGACCTTGGTGGCGGCGATATTGCCCGCCAGGGAGAAGAAGAGGTAAAGGCCAGAGAGAATTATTGTAGCCTGAGTCCGATCAATCCCCGATTTGCCGCTCTTGATTCTGCTAGCATCGACTCTCAACGTCCTCCGGCCCAGAAATTCGCCTTGCCCCCCGGATCTTTTCTGTCGATCTAAATCCTTCTCATCCATTTATTCTTCAGTTCCGCAAATGTCTCTGTTCGTATGCTTTCCCTGATCTCTTCCATGAAGCGGAGCATAAAATGGAGATTATGAAGCGTGGCCAGCCGGAAATAGGACAACTCCCTGGAGACATAAAGATGGCGAAGGTATGCTCGGGAGTAGGTGCGACAGGTCGAGCAGGAGCAGTAGGGGTCCGCAGGCTGCTCGTCCTCTTTGAATTTAGCTATTTTGATATTTATGTGGAACTTGTTCTCTTGCGATCCACCCGCCTGCGGTGAGAGCAAGAGGCTTCCCCTGCGAGCGATTCTGGTAGGAGAGACGCAGTCAAATGTATCGATTCCCCGCGCCACGCATTCAAATATGTCGTCGATCTCGCCTATGCCCAAGAGATGGCGTGGCCGGTCGTCATCCAGTCTGGGAACGGTCCAGTCCAGGACCTGATGCATATCCTGCTTAGAGTTTCCTAAAGAGCCACCGATGGCGATGCCGTCAAAGGGCTGTGCAGAGATGGCCTCTGTGCTTTCACGCCTCAAGTCATCAAACCATCCCCCCTGGATTATGCCGTAGAGAGCTTGATTCTTATTGTGGTATCGAATGGACTCTTCCGCCCAATTATGGGTTCGCAGCATGGCTTTTCTGGTGTAATCGTAATCTGAGAGGGGTGAAGTGCATTCGTCAAATGCCATGATGATATCCGAACCGAGATTCGACTGAATCTTCATCGACTTTTCCGCATTCAAAAAATGCCAGGCTCCGTCGGCAAGGGACTTGAAGGAGATGCCTCCATCAGTGATCTTGGTCAAATTTTCCTTCGGCTTTAGTTTTTCGTCTTCCCTGTATGTTATGCCTTTTGTGCCCCCATTATCCTTATCATCGTAATTTTTTCTGTAATCTTGCGGGAAGATGTTGCCTATCTTGCTGATGTTATGCTCTCTGGCAAAGCCTAAAGAAAAGGCCTGAAAGCCGCCGGAATCGGTGAACATGGGCCGGTCAAATCCCATGAACCTGTGCAGCCCGCCAAGCCTTGCTATCAGCTCATCGCCCGGCTTCAAGTGAAGATGGTAGGTATTGGCAAGGGTGCACTGCACGCCTATTTTGGCCAGGTCGTCGGAGCCCAAAGCTCTAACGCTTCCTAGAGTTGCCACCGGAACCAGGTAGGGTGTTTCTATATTTCCCCGTCTGGTTTTTATCAGCCCCAGCCTGGCATGCGTTTCTTTATCCTGTCTTAAGATCTCAAAAGATAGTGCGCTCATCTCCTATTACCCGAATGCTTCTAATCCTTGCAGCCAGCTGGCGGAAAAAGCTTTTGCATGACTTGCATCAGAAAAGCTTTTAGATTCCAAATGGGAAAAAGAGGGCACAATCTAGAAATTGAGATACTAGCTTTTTCCTTTCTCCCCTATTCGTGCATTGATCACACTGTCCGACCTCTGCAAAGCTTGCTTTGTTCCCCCGTAGTGCCTGGCCGCCTCCTCCATGATCTTCTTGAAGCCCTCCAGATCTCCAGTGTCCGCTTTTTCGCAAAGCCGCATGCATTCGGCCACAAAGGTCTGGCGAACCACTCCCGCCTTGGGATTCTTCTGGATAGAGGCGTAAAGCTCCGGGTTCTGGTCCAAAATTCTTCCCACGAAGTCGATCATGATCTCGTAGACCGGGGACATGAATCTCCTCGACCTTTCCACATCAAAGTCCAGGGTGCGAAGCGTTGCTCCTATGCCGATGTAGGCGAAGTGAGTGAGGGCCTGCACCACGGCCATGATCTCGTCGTGCTCTTCTGCATCCAGTATTTCTACATGCGCTCCGTCCGACTCAAAGAGCGACCTCATGATGGAGAGCCACTTTCCCGTCTTCCCTTCTACGGGCGTCAGGATAATGGTCTGGCCGCTCAAAGCCGCCATGGTGGGCCCGAACATGGGATGCGTGCCCAGTACCTCCACGCCCTTGGGGGCATAGGTCTTCATGGCTCCTACCGGCCCGGACTTGATGGAGGTCACATCCATGATCAGGCTGCCGGGGTGCATGTGGGGCGCAACCTCCCGGATGACCTGGACCGTCTTCTCGATTGTTACACTGACCAGGACGATGTCGCTCTTCTCGACTTCCTGCATCATGTCCTTTGCATAACGCACTCCCAGGCGCTCGGCTACATACACCTTGCCGCTTGGCCCCCAGACCGCCACGTCAAAGCCCTTCTCCTTAAAGTAGCGGGCAAACCAGGTACCGGTCTCGCCCGTGCCACCCAAAATCAGTATGCGCACCATTATGCCTTCACCCTCCACACCATTTTGGTACGAAAATGCCTTTAAACGTAGTAAGGCTTTGCATTTTACCTTCACCCTGGCGGACCCAGCCGCCTACTGCGGAATGGGGATCGATGCTCAGCGACTCACAAATGCTGATATTCTCCGCGCCCTACTTGGTATTTATCCCCGGCGTGGCCATTATGACCACCGTGCTGGACTTCAACCTTTTGCCGGATGATCCGTTAGAACGAGGAGAAGGCGATGCCATGTTTTAAAAGAGTTGAAAGAGGCTTATTTGGCAGCAATTTGAGTGAACCCCTCCAAGTGGACAATGAGTTAAGCAACATCAACTCATGGTGGGAAGTACATGAAAAAGACGAGGCGGCGCTACGACCGAGCATTCAAGATATCAGTATTAGCTGAACTTGAGAGTGGCAAACCTATAGCTCAGATCGCCCGCGAGTACAGCATCCATCCAGCCGGTTCAATGCTTCTCGCACGAGGGCTGAGAGGCTCGATTCAAACTCATTACTCGCCATCTCTTCCCATTTTGCCAACTCTTCCGGAGTGGAAAAATTAAGCAAGTGCTATCAAAACAGCAAGACCTCCACAGTTTCCCCTGCCTCCATGCCCTCCCGCTCCTCGGGCACCACCACAAAGCCGTCCGCCCTTGCCACGGAGCTTAGTATCCCCGCCCCTGAGATCATTATGGGCTCAGCCAGGCCATCCTTGAGGGCCACTCTGATCAGACTCAAGTATCCCGGTCGCGAAGGTATCTTTCTTGCCAGCCTTGCCATGACTTTGGGCTGAACATCGCTCTTATGGGCCATCCTCTGCAGAGCCGGCCGCACGAAAAGATAGAGATCAGAGAGCGCGGCTACAGGATAGCCGGGCAGGCAGACCACGGGCTTGCCGGCCACGGCTCCGAAGGCGGTAGGCTTTCCCGGCTGCAGGCGCACCCCGTGCACGAAAAGCTCGCCCATCTCCTCCAGCACCCGAGGCGCATAGTCCTTCTCCCCAACAGAGGTTCCCCCGATTATTATTATCATATCCGCGTCTATGTTAGATGAGATGGCCTCGCGAATAAGCATTTCATCATCTGGCACAATCTCCCTCTTCTCGGCTGAGGCCCCCCATTTTTCCGTATAGAGTCGGGTCATGAGGCCATTGATCTCATAGGCCTCGCCGGGACATAGAGCCCGCGAGCCAATGGCCACCAGCTCGCCTCCCGTGGGGATGATAACTACCTTGGGCTTTTCGTAGACTTGCACCTTGTCAATTCCCAGTGCCGACAACATTGCCACATCTGGGGGCCGAAGGGAGTGGCCCTCGGAAAAGACCGTTTCCCCCAGGCTGATGTCCTCGCCGATGCAAGAGACATTCCTGTAAGCGTGCAGCTGTGCCGTGATCTCCAAAGTCGCGTTGCGCCTCCTGGCATCCTCTTGCATCACCACGCCGTCATAATCTCCAGGAACGGGCATGCCGGTTCGCACGGGCCGGAAATTATCCAGAAAAATGGGAGAATTGGGCTTTGCGCCCTTTGTGTCCTCGGATCGCACGGCAAAGCCGTCCATGGCGGCCCTGTCAAAGCCCGGCAGGTTTACGGGAGAGGCGATGTCCTGCGACAAAACCCTTTCTGCCGCCTGCACACTTGGCAGAGATTCGATCCGCAGTAAGGGTAAGCAATGATCGAGAAGCATATCTTTTGCCGCTGCTGCCCCGCGAAAACGTTTAAACATACAAAAGTTGGGTCAGGATTTTCGTGGATATATGCTTTTGTATATATTCTCTAATTCGTGTGAAAGCTTCATATAATGTAAAGAGGGAGAGGTGGGCAGATACTGAAGATATAATGAAGAATCATGATGGTGGATGGATGATTTAATGGACGCTGTTGTATGGCTGGAAGAAGTGGGAAAGAATGATCTTTCCGTAGTGGGCGGCAAGGGTGCAAGCCTGGGTGAGATGATAAATATCGGCGTTCCCGTACCTGGCGGATTCGCGGTTACGGCTCAAGCTTTCCGGGATTTCATCAACCGTGCGGGCATTGCCAAGAAGCTCTTCGAGGCCCTTAAAGTCGATGTGAACCAGGAGTCTGAGCTGCACCGGGCTGAGGAGGCGGCCAAGAAGCTCATCATGGAGGCCAAGGTGCCTGTAGATATCGAGAAGGCCATAAAATCCCGCTATGAGGAGCTATGCAAGCGGGAGGGGGAGCAGGTCTTCGTAGCCGTGCGCTCCAGTGCCACCGCCGAGGATCTTCCCGATGCCAGCTTCGCCGGTCAGCAGGAGACCTTCCTCAACACGCGCGGAGCTGAGGATGTCTTCAACGCAGTTCGCAAGTGCTGGGCTTCCCTTTATGGGGCACGCGCCATCTTCTACCGGGTGGAGCAGGGCTTCGAGCATGATAAGGTCAACCTTTCCGCCATTGTGCAGAAGATGGTGGACTCCGAGAAATCGGGAGTCATGTTCAGCTCAGAGCCCTCCACAGGTGAAGCGCTGGTGGTCATAGAAGCCGCCTGGGGCCTGGGCGAATCCGTCGTTAGCGGCAGCGTCTCTCCCGACAACTTCGTCGTGGACGGAAAGACCAAGAATATCGTCAGCAAGTACATCGCCAGCAAGGAGATAATGATCATCAGGGACCCAAAGACCCAGAGGACGGTCACGGTCAAGGTCCCAGCCGAGAAGAAAGAGGCCGTCGTTCTCACAGACATCGAAGCAATTGAGCTTGCCAAATACGCTGAGGTCCTGGAAAAGCACTACGGCATCCCCCAGGACATCGAGTGGGGCGTTGAAAAGAGCAGGATCTACATTCTCCAGTCTCGCCCGATCACTACTATCAACAACGCCAAAAAGGCGGAGGCTGCGCCAGTAACCAGCGGTAAGGTTCTTCTCACGGGCCTGGGAGCCGCTCCAGGAGTGGGCACGGGTGTGGTGCGATTAATCGCCAGCGGCAGAGAGCTGGATAAGATCAAGCCGGGCGACATTATGGTCACCAAAATGACCATGCCGGACATGGTTCCGGGCATGAAGCGCGCCGGGGCTATCGTTACCGACGAGGGCGGCATGGCCTGCCACGCAGCCATCGTAAGCCGCGAGCTGGGCTGCCCGGCAGTGGTGGGAACTAAGAAGGCCACTACTGTCCTGAAAGAAGGCATGGAGATCACGGTAGACGGCGGCAAAGGCATCGTCTACGAGGGGCGCGTGGCCCTGGCATCGCCTGCCAAGCCTGCGTCTGCAGCCAGCGGGGGAGGCGTGGTCTTCACTAAACCCATTACGGCTACAGAGATCAAGGTCAACGTCAGCGAGCCGGATAGAGCGGCTGCAGCTGCAGAAACAATGGCTGACGGCGTCGGGCTTTTGAGAATCGAGCACATGATCCTGGGCCTGGGCAAGACACCCAACTGGTACATCAAGAACGGCAAGACCGAGGAGTACATCGCCGAGCTGGTCAAGGGCATTAAGGTCGTGGCCGATGCCTTCTACCCCCGGCCGGTGTGGGTGCGCACCCTGGATGCACCCACAGACGAGTTCCGGGCCATGGAGGGCGGTGAGGGCGAGCCTCATGAGCACAATCCCATGCTCGGATGGCGCGGAATTCGGCGTGACCTGACGGAGACGGAGCACTTCCGCCTGGAGATCAGAGCTTTTAAGAAGCTGCATGAGATGGGCCTCACCAACATTGGCATCATGCTGCCCATGGTGCAGCACGTTCGCGAGTTTCAGAAGGCCAAGGCCATCATGGTCGAGGAGAATCTGGATCTGGAGCGAATCGATGTAGGCATCATGGTGGAGACCCCCGGCGCCGCGCTCACCATTGAGGACTTCATAGAAGATGGAATCGATTTCGTATCCTTCGGCACCAATGATCTGACCCAGTACACCCTGGCAGTAGACCGCAACAACGAGAATGTGGCTGGGCTGTATTCAGAGCTACATCCCGCCATCCTCAAGCTAATCGAGTACGTGGTGGAGCGCTGCAATGAGGCGGGAGTCAAGACCTCCATCTGCGGCCAGGCGGGTTCATACCCAGAGATGGTCAAAAGGCTGGTGGAGATCGGCATCACCAGCATATCCGCTAATATCGATGCCGTGGCCACAGTCAGGGAGACGGTGGCCAGAAGCGAGAAGATCCTTATGCTCAAAGCCCTGAGAAACAGGGAATGAAGCCAATGGAAATGGGATCAAAATGAGAGACAAAGCCCTTCCCGAAGATGAGGTAATGCACATCCTGGCGGAAACGAGAGCATGTGACTACAGCTATGACCGCTTCTTATCCACCATGTGCACCCTGCCCCATCCCATAGCGGTAAGGGCTCACGACATGTTCCTGGAGACAAACCTGGGCGATCCGGGATTGTTTCCGGGTGTGGCCGAACTGGAAGAGCGCGTGGTGGCCATGCTGGGCGAGATGCTGGGCTGCCCAGACGCCTCGGGCTATGTCTCCACGGGCGGCACGGAGTCCAACATCCAGGCCATCCGGGCGGCCAGGAATGAGGCAGGCAGAAAAGACGGCAATATAGTCGTCCCCACCTCGGCCCACTTTTCCTTTGACAAGATCGGAGATCTTCTCTGTCTGGAGGTGCGAAAGGCAGAACTGGATGAGAGCCTCAAGGTTGACTTATCTTCGGTCGAGTCTCTACTGGATGATAGGACGGTGGCACTGGTGGGCATAGCTGGAACGACGGAATATGGCCAGGTGGACCCTATTGAGCAGTTGGCAAGAATGGCCGCGCAGCGGAGCATTCACCTGCATGTGGATGCTGCCTTCGGCGGCTTTGTCCTCCCCTTCCTGGAAAGAGACTTTGCCTGGGATTTTTCCGTGCCTGCAGTATCCTCCATCACAATAGACCCCCATAAGATGGGTATGAGCACCATTCCAGCTGGCGGCCTGCTTTTCCGCAGCCAGGAATGCTTGAGTGCCCTGGAGACGGAGACCCATTATCTCACCAAGGCGAGACAAGCATCTTTAACCGGCACGAGGAGCGGTGCTGCAGTTGCAGCCACCTACGCGGTCATGATGCATATGGGTCGGGAAGGCTTCAAAGAGATCGTGAACTACTGTATGGATCTGACGCATCACCTGGTGGCAGGCGCCAGAGAAATCGGCATTCAGCCTGTAATCGAGCCCGTCATGAATGTGGTGGCATTGCAGGTCCCCTCTCCAGCGGAAGTGCGCGAGGAGCTGATGAAGCGGGATTGGCATGTCTCCATGACCCGCGAGCCCAATAGAGCCCTGCGACTGATCCTGATGAAACATATGACACGGGAGAAGATAGATCTATTCTTACGAGATTTAGATGATATATTAAAAAAGGCTTAAATTTTTTTATTGCATTCTAAGCTTTATGGCCGATGGCAAAGCGTCTCATTACCTTATCGATCTGGATCTT
>Ga0315273_10010216_pt1 | contig 11956 bp, 11 predicted proteins | sample YL17G02_0_MG_FD_205753 | JGI IMG/M metagenome (GOLD analysis project Ga0315273, IMG submission 205753) | Sediment microbial communities from Yellowstone Lake, YNP, Wyoming, USA - YL17G02_0 | ecosystem: Environmental > Aquatic > Freshwater > Lake > Sediment | place: USA: Wyoming | collected... | reverse complement strand
TCCTCGAAGGTGAGCGGCGGAGGCGGGTCGGTTGCCAGAGCGTGCTCGAAGCCGTCGAAGGCGTTCGCACGAAAGCCCGCCGCCTGGAACGCGGCGCGCACCCGCGTGGGCAGCGTCGGGTCGGCGCGCAGCGCGGCGAGGTTCGCGCGCTGCCGCTGCTCGGACCAGAGAAAGCTGCGGATCGAGCGCACGGCTTCGAGGTCGTGGCTCGCCACCAGCGGCGCGAGCCGTGCGGCCACCGTCTCTCCGAGCTCTAGCGCAGACTCGCGATCGGGCGCGAGCCCGATCACGAAACGTCCCGTGTCGAATCGCGTCACACGCCCGTGTACGCGCTGGTCCTCCTCGAGGATGCCGGGGTCGATACGGAAGAGCTTCGTCAGGTCGTCCACCCAGACGAGCCGCGAGAGCAGCGGGATCGACAGCACCGTGAGGAGGGCCGTGACCCCCGCCATCGTCTTGCGCCGGGAGCCGAGCGTCAGCACGGCGCGCCCGAGGACGCCCGAGACGAACGCGGAAGCAGCAGGCACGCGCACCGCCGGCACGACGAGGGGCGGCAGCACCCAGAGCGTCACCGCGATCGCGACACTGACGCCTACCCCGGAGAAGAACGCGATCTGCTGGAAGCCGGGGAAGGTGGTGAAGCCGAGCCCCGCGAAGCTCGCCACGGTCGTGAGCCCGCCCAGCACGAGCGACGGGGTGATGCGGCGCAGGAGCCAGCGCGGACGGTCGCGGTGGGGCGAGAAGCAGAGGTGGCAGAGCAGGTGCGTCGGGTAGTCGATCACCACGCCGATGAGCGCGGCTCCGAAGCCGAGGGTGAGGCCGTCGAGCTGCCCGAAGACGAGCACGCCGAGCCCGGTCGCAACCACCAGACCCGACAGCATCGGGATCGCCGTCAGGAGGAGGTTTCGGCGGGAGCGGAAGAACAGGTGGAAGCAGACGAACACGGCGACGATCGAGAAGAGCGCGACGACGTTCACGTCGCCGCGGATGCTCTGCTCCGCCGCCACGGCGAAGACCATCGGTCCGCTCTTCTCGAGCGTCAGCGTCCCGTCGTGACGCGCGTTCACCTCGGCGAAGGCGCGTTCGAGGTCGGCCAGGAGGACTTTCTGGCGGCCTCCGTCGAAGCCGGAGGCGTGGGTCCCGAGGAAGATCACGGCATGCAGGCCGTCCTTCGACACGAACTGGCCGTCGACCAGGTCGAGGGCGGGCTGCTGCTCCTGGAAGCGTTCGAGCACGGCGCGAAAGGCTCCGAGCGGGTCGGCGGCCACCACACGCTTCAGGAGCGGCGACGTCGGCAGCGCGAGGTCGCGCCGCGTGCGGTCGCCGTTCGCCCGAAGCGCCGTGTCGGTCGTGAGCTCGGGGATCCGAGCCGGGTCCTCTGACACGAAGTAATGTCGTCTCGGAAAGTAGAGCTCGTAGACCGCCCGCATCTGGCCTTCGTCCACGCCCGTGCGAACCCACGCCACCTCGGAGCTCGCGGCCATTGCATCGGCGAGCTCGCGCGCTCCGGCGAGCGCGGTCTTCGGGTCGGGGGCGTGCACCGTCAGCACGAGATGCCGCGACAGCTCGCTGTTCGTGAGTCGGCGAGACACGTCGGCGAGCGTGCCGGCGCGGCCCGCCGGCATCAGATTCGTGACGTTCGTTCCGAACGTGAGGTTCGTCGCGACGACGATCGTCGCGGAAACGAGCACCAGCCCGAAGAGGAGCAACGAGACGCGCGGCTTCACGGCCTGGTCGAAGACGCGCCCTGCGGGAAGAGCTTGGCCAGCTCCTCGGGCCCGAAGCGCACGCCCGTCTCCATGTCGCGGAACCGTGTGACGGTGCGATCCCCCTCCCGCTCCACGATCACCATCTCTTCGAGCGCCGGCCCGTCCCCCCGCAGCGACACCTCCCCGACGAACTGCGAGAGCGGAGCGCCCTTCGGCAACAGCTGCATCCGCCAGCGGGGACCGTCCGCGGAGTAGGCCACCTCGTAACGCTCGCGCAGGCTCGGCAGATCCCCGTTGAAGAGCACGACGAAATTCTCGACGATCGTGCGCGCCACGCGGCTCGCGGAGAGGTCGACGTCCGTCGCGCCGGTCTCGTCGCGAAACGTCATCTTCGGCCCGTCGATCACGAGCGTCGACGCGCCCGGTCGCGTGGTGATGCGCGCCATGCGCCCGGGAGGCACGAAGTAGAGCTTGCCGTCGCTCTCGAGCGGCGCCTCGAGCAGGGCGAGCTCCTTGGTCTCGTGGAAGCTCGCCCGGACGCCCGTGGTCGTGGCCATGCGGTGCATCAGCTCTTCGAGGGTGAGGGTGCCCTGCGGGATCACGGGCGGCTCGGCCCCTACGCGGAGGGGCAGGAGCAGCGCCGCGAGGGGCAGGAGCAGCGCCACGAGGCCGCCGCGGCTCACGCGTTCCGTCCGCGGGGCTCGTCGCGGCCGTAGATCAGCTGCAGGATCTCCTCGGGCGTCTCGAGCAGCATCCGCCCCTCGGCGTCGACCGTGGTGAGCACCGTGTGGCCGCGCGCCGCGCGGCGGGCGTGTGTCAGGTTCGTCACCTCGTACGAGACGAAGATCCGATTGCGGACGTCCTTCAGCCATGCCGACACGCGGGCGCGATCGCCGTAGAACAATGGGAAGGCGTAGCGGCAGCGTGACTCGATGACCAGGAAGCGATAGCGCGGTCCGATCAGCTCGCCTGCGTCGAGCCCGAGGGACCGGAGCAGCCGGGTGCGCGCGAGCTCCAGGTACTTGTAGTAGTGCCCGTGCCAGACGACCCGCAGCGCGTCCACGTCGTGGAAGGGGACCTCGAGCTCCACGTGGGTCTCGTGAAGGCGCTCGCTCATTCCGCCGCGAGATCGTCCGCCAGGAGATCGGACGCCTCGTGCAGCGCCAGCACGCGCGTGATGTCCCAATCCTGCCTGCGGTCGGCGACGTTCATCGGCACGGCCTTGCGCACGGCATCGCGCAGCGCGCGGCTGCGCACGGCGCCCGCCAGGCCGTTGCGGAGGTCGACGGCCTGACACACCGCGAGTGTGTGCACTGAAGCGACGGTCTCGGCGAGCTCGAGCACGCGCAGGCAGTCGCGCGCGGCGATCGTGCCCATGCTCACCTTGTCCTGATTGTGCGATTCGGTGCTGCGGCTGAATGCGCTCGCGGGCATCGTGAGCTTCTGCGCCTCCGCGGTGAGCGCGCAGGAGGTGATCTGCATCGCCTTGAAGCCGTGGTGCACCACCGCGGACGGCCCGGACGCCGCGACGAGGTTCGCCGGCAGGCCCGCGCTCGTGGTCGGATCGCACACGAGACAGAGCTGGCGGTCGATCAGATCGGCCACGCTCGCGACGGCCGCCTTCAAGCCGTCCAGCACGAAGCAGAGGTGCCCGCCGTAGAAGTTCCCGCCGTGGAGCACGTCGCCGCTCGTGGGATCGACCAGCGGATTGTCGCTCACGCCGTTCACCTCGATCTCGATCATCGCGCGCGCGAAGTCGAGCGCGTCGAGCAGGACGCCGATCACGTGTGGCGCGCAGCGGAGCGAGTAGCGGTCCTGCAGGCGCGCGGGGTCGGCGGGCTGCGCGCCGGGCGCGCGCGCGAGGTCGGCGCGGATCCACGCGGCCGCACGCTGCGTGCCGGGATGCGGCTTCAGGTCGAAGATGCGCGCGTCGTAGTGCGCGGAGTTGCCGCGCATGACGTCGCTTCCGACCGCCGTGAGCGCCGCCGCCCAGCGCGCGAGCCGCCGCGCGCGCGTGAAGGCGACACAGCCGAGCGCTGCCATCACGCTCGTTCCGTTCATGATCGCGAGGCTCTCCTTGGGGCCGAGCGTCAGCGGGGCGAGCCCGGCGCGGGCGAGCCCTTCGGAAGCAGGGACGACCTCGCCGCGGAAGCTGACCTCTCGTTCGCCCGCGAGCGCGGCGGCGAGATAGGAGAGCGGCGTCAGGTCACCGCTCGCGCCCACCGAGCCCTCCTCGGGGATGCGCGGCAGGACGCGTCGATTCAGCAGCTCGCACATCCGCTCGAGGAGCTCTGGGCGCACGCCCGACCACCCCCGCGCAAGGGACGCGAGCCGCACGGCCACCACGGCCGCCGCCTCGGTCTCGCCGAGGATGCGACCCGTGCCGCAGCCGTGGAAGCGCATCAGATTGACGGGCAGCGCGTCGCGGAGCTCATGGGGAATCGCGTTGCCGAGGGACGCGCCGACTCCCGTGGAGACACCGTAGATCGGCTCACCCGCGCGCAGCGCCCGCTCGACCGCGAGCGGTCCGTCGGCGAGGCGCCGTCGGTAGGCGGGATCGGCGTCGAGCGAGACCTGTGCGTGGCCCCCCGCCACGGCCATCACGTCCTCGATCCGCAGCGACGCGCGGCCCACGCGCACGGGCTGCTCGCTTCGCCGATCGGCTTCGTCGCGAACCGCCTCCACCATGGGCGCACCTTATCGCAGCCCTCCCGCCGCGCTCGCGACGCCGGCCGAGCGCCGACCGCGCGCGTACAGCAGCTGGAAGAGGCCCACGAGCCCCAGGACCGCGCCACCGACCGCAACGACCGCCGGCGCAGCGAGCCGCGCCTGGGCGCACGTCCAGACGAGCTGCGCCACGCAGAGCACCGACACGAGCGCGAGCGTGAAGGTGCGGGGGATGCGGGCGACGGCGAGGGCGCCGAGGGGCGCGCCCACGACGACGACGGGCGCCGCCGCGAGCCAGTGGCCCCACAGGCCGGCCGGAAACGCGCGCCCGGCGACGTTCAGCGGGTCGAGCGCGGCGAGCAGCGCGCTCGTGCCGAGCCCCACCACGGAGGTGAACGCGGTGAGCGCGACCGCCGTCGGGATCGCCAGCTTCGGGTCGGCGCGCAGCCTCAGCACGAGGAGGCTGTAGAGCACCAGCTCGGCGCCGACGCCGATCACCGACGCGATCGACCCTCCGACCACCCCGGCCAGCAGTCCCATCCCGCGCTCGGCCGACGGGCGGAGCGCGAGCATTCCGTCCTGGGCGGCGAGCTCGCGCAGGCGGGCGAGGGTCATCACGCCGAACGCCGCCCAGACGACCGAAAAGGCGAGCTTGACGCCGAGCTCCGGCACCCGCGGTGCGAGCCACGTGACACCAATTGGCGTCGAAACGGCCGCGCCGAGGACGGCCCACCGGAGGATTCCTCCGGCCACCGGCCGGCGCACGGTCGCGAGGTACAGCACCGCGGAGCTCATGCCGAGCGCCTGGATCGCGAACGCGAAGCTCCGGCCCAAGGTCGCGGGCTCGCCGAGCGCCAGGACCAGGATGGGGAACGCGACGCTCCCCCCGCCGAGCGGCGTCGACCCGGCGACGTAGGAGCCGAAGACCATGGCGAGCGCGATCGGCCAGTGCGCCGCGACGACGGACGTCAGCCCGTAGGCGGCGACGCCGGCGCAAAATGCGGCATAGAAGGCGACGAGCCACAGCCCGAACGGCCAGATCGGCCGCTGCTGCGAGCACGGGCCTGCCCGCGCTCGTCCCGCCGGTCGATCCGCCCCCGTCCGCACGCCGGCGCGCACTCTAACCCCCCCGATCGCCCGCGCGGAAGCGTTTACAGCGCGAAGGCCTGTTTGATAGGATCGGGTCCACCGAATCGCGTTCATTTTCGAGGAAGTACGCTGCGTTGAGGCGCATCGGCCAGTCCGGCGAGGCCATCGAGGGAGCTCACCGCGGAGACGCGATGGCGAGCGTGCCCACAGCTTCCCGTTCTCTACGCGAGCGGATCAACCGACCGTGGCGCGTGTTCGCGACGGGTCTCTCGTTCGCGGTGTTCGGGATCGGAGCGATGGTGCTCGCGCTCACGCTGTACCCGCTCGGCCGACTGCTGCCGGGTGACACGCTCGCGCGCGATCTGCGCGTGCAGCGCATGGTCCACTGGAGCTATCGCTTCTTCGTCGGACTCATGGTCTTCCTCGGCTTGAACCGCTTTCGCTTCGAGGGCTTCGAGCGACTGACCACCCCGGGTCCGCACCTCATCGTGGCCAATCACCCGTCGCTGCTCGACACCATGACCCTGCTCACGAAGCTCCCGCAGGCCGACTGCGTCGTGGGGGAGTCGTGGGCAAGGAAGCCCTTCATCGGTCGCGCGGCGCGCCTGGCGGGCTACGTCATGAACTCCAGCGGGGCGGCGGCGGTGGACGAGTGCGTGGCGCGGCTGCGGGAGGGCCGTACGCTCGTCCTGTTTCCGGAGGGCACGCGGTCGCCGGGTGGCGGGCTGCACCCGTTCCAACGCGGGGCGGCGCACATCGCCTTGCGCAGCGGCTGTGACCTCGAGCTCGTCACTCTCCACGTGGATCCCCCGACGCTGAAGAAGGGGCAGCCGTGGTGGGACATCGCCGAGCGGCAGGTTGCGTATCTGGCGCGGGTGGAGGAGCCGGTCCGCGTCGGGGATCATGTGAGGGAGGGGGTCGCCGACGCGCTGGCGGCCCGCCGGTTGACGGCCGATCTCCGCGCACGCGTCATCGAGGGGTTGAATCGTGGCTCATCCTGCTGACCTCGAGATCGAGATCAAACAGCTCATCATCGATGCCCTCATGCTCGAGGACATCGCCGCCGGCGACATCGACAGCGACGCTCCGCTCTTCATCGAGGGGCTCGGCCTCGATTCGATCGACGCGCTCGAGCTCGCGATGGCGCTGCAGGAGCGCTTCGGCGTACAGATCCAGGACGATCCCGACGAGAATCGGGAGATCTTCGCGTCGGTCAAGAGCCTCGCCGCCTTCGTCACGGCGCAACGGTCCGGGTGAGCACGGGGGGCCGCCGGTGAGCGATGAGCAGATCCTGCAGGACGTGCGCGAGATCCTCCAGACGGAGTTCGAGGTCGATCCCACGGCAGTCGTGCCCGCCGCGCGGCTGCGCGAAGACCTCGACCTCGACAGCATCGATGCGGTGGCGCTCGCCGCCCGCCTCGAGCAGCTGACCGGTCTATTCCTCAAAGAGGAGCGTCTCACGCGGCTCCGCACGGTGCAGGACGTCGTCGATCTGGTCAGCGAGCTCTCCCGACGAGAGCGCGGGCGCTCCGCAAGCCCGTGAAGCTGACCACCCTCTTTCGCGACGGCCGACCGGCCACCGAGCTCGTCGCGTTCGGCCAGGACCTGCGACGCTCCTTCGGCGAGCTCGAGGCAAGCGTCGCCGCCCTCGCGGGGGCGATCGAGGCGGAAGGCTCGAGGGGCGAGCGCTGGCTGCTGCACGCGTCCAACGCGTGGTCCTTCACCGTGGGCCTGCTCGGTCTCTGGCATGCGGGGCGCATTGCGGTCCTCCCCCCGAACGCGGAAGCCGGTACGCTCGGCCGCCTCACTCACGCGGTGGCCGGCGCCGTCTCCGACCGCGAGGACGTGCCGTCCAGTCGACGCGTGCTCCATCCCTTGCGGCCTACGCGCGTACAGGATCGCCACCAGATCGTGTCGCTCGGCGAGCTCGACCCAGCGCACGCCGCGGTGGAGCTCTTCACCTCCGGCACGACCGGGGACGGCCGCGTCGTCGCGAAGACGGTCTTCCAGCTGGCCAGCGAGGTGGAAACCCTCGAGGACGCTCTCGGCGCGGACTGCGGCGAGGCGTGCGTCTTCGCCACCGCGGTCCCGCAGCACCTCTACGGGCTCCTCTTCCGCGTGCTCTGGCCGCTCGCCGCGAGCCGGCCGTTCCGGATCGAGACGTACCTGCACCCCGAGGAGCTCGCGCCCCGCATGAAGGCGAGCGGCGACTGCGTGCTCGTGGGCACGCCCGCGCACCTGCGAAGGATGAAGGAGCTGCCGGATCTGGCCAAGCTGCGCGGGGTGTGCCGGCGCGTGTTCTCGTCGGGTGGGCCGCTCGACGAGGAGACCGCCGACGCCTACGCCGCCGCCCTCGGTGAGGCGCCGGTCGAGATCTTCGGCTCGACGGAGACCGGCGGCGTTGCGCTCCGTCAACAGTCGCCGGGCGAGCACCGTCTCGCGTGGACACCGCTCCCGCGCGTGCAGGTCGCGGCGACGCCGGACGGGCGCGCGCGCGTGCGTTCGCCGTTCGTGAGCGCGGGCGACCCGGAGGCCGGCTTCGTGATGGGCGACCGGATCGCCGAGCTCGGCGACGGCCGGTTCGTGCTGGAGGGCCGCACGGATCGCGTGATCAAGGTCGGCGAAAAACGGCTCGCGCTACCCGACATGGAGAACGCGCTCCGGGGACACGGTTGGGTGTCGGACGTGGCGCTCCTCCCCCTCGGTCCGGTGGCGGACGTGCGCGTGGCCGCCGTCGTCGTGCTGAGCCCCGAAGGCCGCGATGCGCTCGAGCACGAGGGGCGCCGCACGGTGTCGGCGGCGCTCGCCGCGCGGCTCGGGCCCCTCTTCGATCGCGTGCTCCTGCCGCGCGCGCACCGCTACGTGGACGACCTGCCGCGCGACGAGCGCGGCAAGACGACCGTAGCGGCGCTCGCCGGGCTCTTCGCGCCCGACGAGGGGTTGCCGTGTACCGAGCCCGAGCGCATCTCCGAGCGCCGCTCCCCGGGTCGCCTCGAGCGTGGCTTGCGGGTGCCGCTCGACCTCGCGTTCCTGGAAGGCCACTTCCCGGAGCTCCCGATCGTGCCGGGCGTCGTGCAGCTGCGCTGGGCACTGGCGATCGCCACCGATCTGCTCGGCCGGCCGCCGCGCGTGGCCCGCGTCGAAGCGCTCAAGTTCAAGGACCTGCTGCGCCCAGGTCAGGTCTTCCGCGCGGCAGTCACGCTCGACGCGCAGGGAGAGGGATTCGAGTTTCGTCTCACCGGCGACGAGGACGCGAGCACGCGGGTCTTCTCGTCGGGCCGCTGCGTGCTCGCGAGCGAGGAGGCGGGCGCATGAACCCGTGCCTCCTGATCCCGATCTACGATCACAAGGACAAGATCCGCGAGGTGCTCGAATCCCTGGAGCCGCTGCGCCTCCCTTGTCTCGTGATCAACGACGGCAGCGGGCCGGCGACGCGCGAGGTGCTCGACGACGTCGCGAAGAAGTTCGACTGGGTGGACGTGCAACACCATCCGGTGAATCGGGGCAAGGGCGTGGCCCTCCGCCACGGGTTTCGGCTAGCCGCGGCGCGCGGCTTCACCCACGCCTTGACGCTCGACGCCGACGGACAGCACGACGCCGCCGACGCGCGCCGCTTCCTCGCGGCGGCACAGTGCGATCCGCGCGCCCTGGTGCTCGGTGCGCCGATCTTCGACTCGAGCGCGCCCCGCGCGCGGCTCTACGGCAGGAAGCTGTCGGTCGGGCTCGTGTGGCTCGCTACGCTCTCGCGCGAGGTGCGCGACCCGCTGTGCGGATTCCGCTGCGTTCCGCTCGCGCCGACGCTGGCGGTCATGGAGCGCGTCGCCATGGGCGATCGGATGGACTTCGAGCCCGAGCTCGCTGTGCGACTCGTCTGGGAGGGCGTTCCGGTCGTAAACGTCCCGACGCACGTCCGCTACTTCGTGGACGGGCTCTCCCACTTCGACGTGATCTGGGACGACGTGAGACTCGCAAGCCTCTATACGCGCCTCACGCTGCGCATGCTCACCCGGCTGCCCGGCAGGTTTGCGCGCCGCCTCACAGGCAGCGGCCCGCGGGGCTCCGCATGACGACCCGCGGCGGGTGGGCCACCCCCGCGGAGCACGGGTCGATGCTCGCGCTCCGTGCGATGCGCGGCTTCTACCGCCTCTTCGGCCGGCGCGTGAGCATCGCGCTCATCGTTCCGATCGCAGCGTACTTCTACCTGACCGACGGTCCCTCGCGGCGGGCGTCCCGGCGCTACTTCGATGCGCTCTGGTCCACGCCCGACGGCCGCGCGGCGCTCGGCGAGAAGCCCACCGGCCGGAACCCGCTGCGACACCTGATCGAGTTCTCCATCAACATCCTCGACCGGATGGTCCTCTGGCAGGGCGACGCCGGAGCGATCGAGATCCTGCACGAAGGGAGCGAGCACCTGTTCCGGCTCGCCCGCGCGAAGAAGGGCGCGATCCTGCTCGGGGCGCACCTCGGAAGCTTCGATCTCCTCCGCCTCATCTCCGCGCAGAACGGCATCCGGGTCAACGTGCTGATGTTCACGGGGCGCGCCGAGGTCATCAACCGCTTCTTCGCAAAGCTGAACCCAGAGACGCAGGTCCGCGTCATTCCGTTCGATCCGCGGTCGATCAGCTCGATCTTCGAGATCAAGGCGTGCATCGACCGCGGGGAATTCGTGGGCATCCTCGGCGACCGGCTCTGGCAGCGCGAGAAGGAACGCACGGTCGTCGCCGACTTCCTCGGGCGGCCCGCGCTGTTTCCGATCGGCCCGTTCCTGCTCCAGTCACTGCTCGGCTGCCCGATGCTGCTCTCGCTCTGCGTCCGCACCGGCAGGAACACGTATCACGCCGTGGCGCGCCCCTTCGCGGAGCCCGGCGTCGTGCCGAGGCGCGAGCGCGAGAAGCGCGCGCAGGAGCTGGCGCAGGCCTACGCCCGCCTGCTCGAGGAGTACTGCGTCAGGACCCCCTATCAGTGGTTCAATTTCTTCGACTTCTGGGAGTCGATGGACGAGGTCGCGCGATGAGCTCGTTCCCGGCCGTGGAGGAGCTCGTACCGCACCGCGGCGGCATGTCGCTCGTGCGCGACGTGGTGGAGCATGGCCCCGACTACACCGTGTGCGCGGTCGACCCGGCCGGCAGCGACCTCTTCCGGCAGGCCGACGGCAGCATCCCCGCATGGCTCTCCCTCGAGTACATGGCGCAGTGCATCGCCGCCCACGGCGGCCTCGACGCGCGCGGGCGCGGCGAGCCGCCGGCGGTCGGCTTCTTCGTCGGAACACGGCGGATCGTGCTGCACGCCGACCGATTCCTGCCCGGCGAGGTGCTCCGCGTACGCGCCCAGAAGCTCCGGCGCTCCGGGGGCCTCCTTTCCTTCGCCTGCAGCGTGGTGCGCGACACGGATGGCGCGGTCCTCGCCGAGGGACACCTGAACGTGTTTCTCCCGAAGGATCTCTCCGTCCTCACGGCGGAGCCCGAAATCGAGCGCCGATGAGCTCGCGCAGGCGTGTCGTCGTCACCGGGATGCACGGCATCTGTCCCATCGGCGATGGCTGGCCGGCGGTGCGCGCAGCGCTGCTCGGCGGCCGCTCCGGCGTAGCGATCGTGCCGGAATGGGAGCGCATCGAGGGCTTGCGCACGCGCCTCGGCGCGCCGGTGATCGGGTTCCAGGCCTCCCCTGCCTGGCCGCGCAAGAAGACGCGCGGCATGGGCCGCGTCGCGCTGCTCGCGGCGGGCGCGGTAGAAGCGGCGCTCTCGCACGCGGGACTGCGAGACGACGCGCGCGTCCACGACGGGACGCTGGGGCTCGCGTTCGGCTCCACCTCCGGTACGCCGGAGGCGATGGTCGAGTACGCGCGCGCGTTCGGCGTCGAGCGCTCGACGAAGGGCGCCTCGCCCACCGACTACCTCCGGTTGATGTCGCATACCTGCGCAGCGAACCTCGCGCTGCTGTTCGAGATCCGTGGCCGCGTCGTGCCTACGTGCAGCGCTTGCACGTCGGGGAGCCAGGCCATCGGTGTGGCCTACGAGGCAGTGGCCTTCGGCCGACAACGCGTCATGGTGGCAGGGGGCGCGGAGGAGCTGCACGCGATCGAGGCCTCGGTATTCGACATGCTGCTCGCCACCTCGACGAAGTCCGACACCCCGACGCGTACGCCTCGGCCCTTCGACGTCGCACGTGACGGCCTCGTCGTCGGCGAGGGCGCGGGGGCGCTCGTACTCGAGGACCTGGACCTCGCGCGGGAGCGAGGAGCAACGATCCTGGCGGAAATCGTGGGCTACGGCACGTGCTGCGACGGGACGCACCTCACGCAACCCGACAGCGGCGGAATGCAGCGGGCGATGGAGCTTGCGCTCGCCGACGCCCGACTCGACGCTTCCGACGTCGGCTACGTGAACGCGCACGCGACGGCGACCGAACTGGGCGACGTCGCGGAGAGCGTAGCCACGCACCGCGTCTTCGGCGAGCGTGTGCCCGTGAGCTCGCTCAAGGGCCACCTCGGA
>Ga0315273_10010215_pt1 | contig 11956 bp, 12 predicted proteins | sample YL17G02_0_MG_FD_205753 | JGI IMG/M metagenome (GOLD analysis project Ga0315273, IMG submission 205753) | Sediment microbial communities from Yellowstone Lake, YNP, Wyoming, USA - YL17G02_0 | ecosystem: Environmental > Aquatic > Freshwater > Lake > Sediment | place: USA: Wyoming | collected... | reverse complement strand
GACGCACTCTTTTTCATTTACCTTTTCTCTTGTCAAGAAATACATTGTAGACCATCTTAACCGGTGCGCCGCCAATGACTATGGCGCACCACGCGGCCTCATCAAGCTCTTCCTTGGTAATTCCCATTCCCAAGGCTTTCTCATAATGCCCATCAAGACAATCTTCGCATCGTTGGAGCACCACAAGGGCAAAAAGAATAAGCTCCTTTGTGCGCTTGTCAATTTTGCCTGAAGCGCTGACGAAAGTGATAAGCTCACCAAACGCCCTCACAGACGCAGGCCCCGTAGATGATAGACCGGTTTCATTTATTCCATACCCGTGGTCATCAGCAGCACAGCAACACGTTTCTTTTTCCGATGAACGAACCGGCGCTTCTTTCTCTTTTTCTAATTCCATTCTCTCCCCTTTAACTTTTGATCCTATCAGCTCAATGCCCCCATTTTCACCCTGGATAATTTCTCCTATTGTTGCCCAATCGACACCGCGCGAGGTCAATTCATCCGTGAGCAGCTTATGCCTGTTTTCAGATACAGCAATGAGCAACCCGCCTGACGTCTCGGAACTGAAACCCAGGTATCTGTATTCTTCGGCAACATCATCCGCGACGACAAGATCTGTTCCGACAAATTCCGCATTTCGCTCATTTGCGCCGGGGATGATGCCGTCATGTAAGAGTTCCAGCACACCCTCAAAAATCGGCAACGCATCAGCGTATATACGGGCCGTTGTTCCTGAGCGACGCATCATGCGCGTCAAATGCCCGTACAAACCAAAGCCGGTGATGTCCGTACATGCCGAGACACCGACTTTTATCATCGCTTTGGAGGCATCTTTATTTAACACCATCATGGAGCGTTCAGCCGCATCGAGGCCGTTTTTATTTGCCCGGCCGATCTGATTCGCAAAATTCAAAACGCCGACACCCAGAGGTTTGGTGAGAACGAGCACATCGCCGACCCTGGCAGTCTCAAGTGCTACGGCTTTTCCGGCATCAATGGTGCCCGTAATGGCAAAACCAAGCTTGATCTCCTCGTCCTTGATACTATGCCCGCCAATAAGAGCACATTGTGCTTTTTGCAGCACCTCCATGGCGCCTTTCAGCATCAGGTACATAATTTCCTTGTCACAGGTTTCCGAAGGAAACGCCAAGACGCTCAATGCGGTTCGCGGAACCCCTCCCATCGCATAAATATCCGAAAGACAGTTACAGGCACATATTTTGCCGAACGTATAAGGATCATCAACGCATGGTGTAAAAACGTCTACGGTCTGAACGAGGGTCGTATGATCGTCAATTTTGTATATTGCGGCGTCGTCACCGGCAGCTAGTCCTGAAATAACGGCCGGGTCATCCACCTGAGGCAATCTGGACAGAAGATCCTCAAGATCAGCGGCAGGGATCTTTGACGCACAGCCGGCATTATGAACAAGCTCGGTAAGTTTTATCTTGGAAACATCATTTGGATCGGGGCGTTCGCCTGCGCAGAGACAAATACCGCGGCTTTTGAATATACCGCACGGGCATTGACGCTTGGGATCACAGATACAGTGGCCGAGTTTTTTTGATCGCTGCATTATACGACTACGCTTGGCAGCATCTATTATCGTCATATTTTATATCCGCCCCCCTTTTTTGACTGCTGAAATATGATGATCTCGTAAAAAGTCTCTTGGATCGTCACCCCGGCGAAAGCCGGGGTCCAGAACAACTTGAAATAACTGGATTCCGGCTTTCGCCGGAATGACGGAAAAACCCACTTTTTGACTTTCTACGAGATCATCAAATATGCGTTATAGATCTATTCCTCCATTGCTTTTTCTTCCTTCATGCCTGCTTATCCCTCTGCAACATTTTTCCTTTTTTAAATTGTACTTCGTAATAATCTTTTAGTCCAGTTTTGAATTTCATTGCTCCATTTCAGACGCCCTGAGCATTGCATGGTCGCCCATGATTCCCTCCCGCAGCCTAACAGCCGATAGCCTATCCACCTGAGCCGTCACAAATCCGGTTAAATTACTTGACTTCGCCAAGAATGGCTTTTTCCTCGCAGTTATCCGCACACTCACCGCAGTCCGTGCATTTGCTGGCATCAATTACATACTTGTCCTTGCCTTCACTGATGGCCCCCGCCGGGCAGATGTCCTCGCAGTTTCCACAAGAAATACAATCATCCGTAATTTTATGCGCCATATCGTCCTTCTCCTTCGTTTATGGTTATTTTGGAGCCACGGTTGCGCCCCAGTTTGTTTTACGCTTCTGCCACCACTTCCTTGATCTCCGGAAGACGTCCCATATCCTTGCTGATCATCTTCCCACTTTTCCCTATCATCCCGTCAACTGAACAAAAGTCCCGTGGCATGCCGTTTCCCTCGATAACCAAAGCCGCCGGCTCCGGTCATGATTTAAGGTCTGGCTGCTCAGACGACTCCCCGCGCATAAGGTGTCGGTGTTATCTGATTTTGAGCAATGCTATCCTTGACCGTAATAAACAAGGGATCTCCCGCACGAATAACGTCGAGGAGAAATCCTTTTTTTGTATCTGCCGTCTTCGACAGGCTGATAAATGAATAGATGTCCGTTACCGGAGTATTATTCATCCCCGTAATGATATCTCCCTGTTTGACACCGGCAGACCCAAGCAAACCTAATGACTCAGCGACATAGACACCGGCCTTACCGGTACCGGGGGGTAACGGGATTATTTCCGCACCCAGCCAGGTAAATTCCGTCGGCTGTTTGATCGCAGTTCCTGCCACCGCCTGTGCGGCCCCTCCCGGCGCCATTTTGACTTTGACCGTTCTCCTGACGCCAAACCGCAAAAGCACCACGTCCATACTGGACCCGCCTTTTGTCCCCAGAATCGTCATGAAACTGTTGCTGTCCAGAATTTTCCTGCCGTCCACCCTGATAATGACATCGCCCCTCTGCAGACCTGCCGCATCAGCAGGCATGCCCGGAGTGACGCCGGTGACAAAGACGCCGCCGGGGCGCATCATATTGTTCTGCCTCGCCATTACAGCATCGACATCTGAAACGGTAAGGCCCAGGGGAAGATTATTGGGGCCGGCAACCGGATAACACGGTCCAGTGTTCCATCGCGCTCCCCAAACCTGATTCGGCCCCTGCCCCGGAGCAGCGGGGAGAACACGCCCGGGCATCAAGAAGTTCGGCACAAATCCCGGCGAACGAAACTGCGGATGACAGTCGGTACACGTCCCCCGGTAGTTGTGCGGCGGGATAAGGGTCTGCCCGTCAGGCAACCGGTAGGCATTGCCTACCTGCCTGCCAGTTCTACTCCAGGCGGCAAGCTGGCCATTGGCTACAGGGGGCGCTTGGTTTTGGAAATCGACAACGCCACCGACAAGTTCCAATGACCTGTTGATGGGAACCGCAAAACTGAGGCCGGAAAATGCCCCACCCGGGGAATAGATTGCCGTATTAATCGCGATAACATCACCCTTCGCATTGATCAGCGGACCGCCACTGCTTCCCTTGTTAATGGAAGAATCCGTCTGGATCAGGTTTTCATAAACCATCCCGCCGATATTGAGGGTCCTGTTCCGGCTGCTGATGATGCCGGAGGTGACCGACTGCTCAAAGCCAAAGGGGCTGCCTATGGAAATAACCACATCGCCCGTTCTTATCGCATTGGAATCTCCCAGGCTTGCATGGGGGAAAGGCCCATCCCCTTGTATCCGCAAAAGGACCAGATCGGAAGCTCGATCTCCCTTAACGATCTTGAGCGGGTATTCCAGCGCTCCCGCCGGGCTGTAAACCGTGGCCTTCAGGGAAGATGCCCCGTCTACGACATGCAGGCTGCTCAGCGTATACCCCCGGGGATCGATGATCACGCCGGAGCCTATTCTGGCGTAATTGGCGATAGGCCCTCCGGCATTGGCTTTTTGATCCTGGATTACGGCGTCAATACTGATGACCGCCGGTCTTACGCTTTCAATAATGCTATGGTACGAAGTTTGAAGCGATCTCGCGGACCCAGGCACGGCGGCCGTGTTCAATGCCGACGGATCCGCGCGTCCGCCCATATTAGTGCGATCCTTGAAAAACCGCCCGAAATACCCCCCCCTCTTCTGCGCCTCATAGATCATCCAGCCGAGGGTAATTATGGCCATCACCACCAGCGCCAATATCCACGGCTTGAAGTTACTCGGACAACGCTCTACAGGCGTTTGAGCGGTTTTCCCCATATCCTCAGATATTTTTTCCTGCCCCATAATCGCTCCTATTCGTCTTTTTTCTTTGTTGCCGGCTCCGTTGCCCCCGCCTTGTTGCTTTTCCCTGCGAGATTTGCTCTAAGTCCCGTGTTCTTTATGCCGGCCAGCAGGGCTACAAGCCCGAATAACAGGAGCGCCACAGGAAATATCGCAATGAGGACATCCACGGTGTACCACCAGTAGGTCACCAGTCCCCAGATGCCCAAACATATCGCCACAAGCGCGAAAACGATGCTGATCATAATAACCCCCCCTTCTATTAGTTGAACATTCCTTTTCCAAATCTGCTTTTATTAGAGGCTCTTGCAAATCTATCTTCTTACCCCATAATCGTCATTCCGGGCAAGCAAAGCGCGACCCGGAATCCAGGGTTTTCAAGCAATTCTGGATTCCGGCTTCGTTAGAAATACGCCTCCTTTTTCAGGCGAAACTTCCAGGGATCCGAGGGTGACTTTAGAGCTAACCAATTAATATGGTTTACCATTTCATCCATTCGTGGGTGCCACGCCCCGGGGCATGGGAAATTTCGCCGGAATGACAGAATAAGTGACAGTTGCAAGAAGCTCCATTGTAAAAACTAATCTATAAATAGATCTAAATCTATTTTTCTATAGTTAGGGCATAGAAAAAACCTTCCCAGGAAAAAAGTGGGCTTTTTTTAAAAAAATCTTTTGCCATTTAGATGGCAAAAGCATGGATAATTTTCCATTACCGCGAAGCGATCTCGTCAACCGAGACCTTGTCAAAAGCAGATCAAGAAATTTGTCTTAATGGAGGCTCTTGCAAATCTATCTTCTTACCCCATAATCGTCATTCCGGGCAAGCAAAGCGCGACCCGGAATCCAGGGTTTTCAAGCAATTCTGGATTCCGGCTTTCGCCGGAATGACAGAATAAGTGACAGTTGCAAGAAGCTCATTAGTCAGTCCATAATTATATAGACACCGAAGAGTAAATCCCTCCTTCCCTCCCTTTACAAAAGGGAGTCCCGCGTATCGCGGGATTTGGCAAAGAGGGGTCAGGGGAGATTTTGGAAGAATATGAGCCTCTCGCAAAACTCTTGAAAGCAAGCGGAAGTCGTCATTCCGGGCAAGCGAAGCGCGACCCGGAATCCAGGATTTTCGAGCAATTCTGGATTCCGGCTTTCGCCGGAATGACGGAGTAAATGACTTTTGCAAGAAGCTCATATGTCTGGTCAATTATGGACCCCTTAGTAAAATGGCTATTTGCCGCCGCGTCTCTCTTCCAGGTCAATGGCCTTCTTGAAATACTTCACCGCCTCATCCCGCATCCCCTTCGACTCATAGGCAAAACCAAGACTCTGATAGGCCTTAACAAAATCGGGGCTGAAGGAAATCGTCTTCTGATAGGCCGCAATGGCCTGGTCATGTTCGGACCGGGCATCAAAGATGAGGCCCATCTTGTAATACGCCTCGGCATAGCCGGGGTTGAGTTCCACGGCTTTCTTGAGGGCCTCCATCGCCTCCTTGTTTTCATCGAGCGCAAAATGAGCGGAGCCCAGGAGATAAAAAGCCTGCGCAATACTGTTGTCCAGGACTACGACCTTTTTTAAAGCCTCCCTGGCTTCGCTGAACTGGCCGGTATTAGAGTACACCTTGCCCAGTTTAAAAAGCGCATTCCCGTTGTTCGGTTCAGACGCAAGCATTTTCTTATAGACTTCCACCGCCCCTTTATAGTCTCCTTTCTGCTGCATTTCCTCGCTGATTTCCAGGAATACTTCCTTTGATTCCTCCGGAGTGAGGGTAAAAAGATTGTTGTATTTATCAACTGTCCGGTCCAGGAATTTCTTAAAGTTTATGGCCAACACCTTGCCATAATACTTCAAATCACTTGTGTTTTCAACTTCCAAGTAACACCTCCAAATGATAATGAGTTGTCATTCATTCTTGACGCTTTACGGCGCGATTCTCTCAGTAAGTCCCGAAAATCGTCATTTTGACGGGGAAGCAGTTGACCGATATACACCCCGCACAAAGGGCAATGAGTTTCGGAACCTGAATATGTCCGTGCAAATCCGCCCAGACATCCTTGATGGAATGGAAAAAGAGGAACAGGGAGGCAATAAAAATGGCAACCCCGATAAAGAGCATCGCCACGAATTCAATCTTACCATGTCCATAAGGATGCCCCACGTCAGCCGGCTTCTCGGAAACCCTGATGCCAATGACCACAACCAGCGAGGTTACAAAATCCTTGAACGCATAAAGTGAATTGCCCAGGATGGCCTTACTGCCGCTCACAAAACCAATAAAGGCCATGAAGACCGTGAGCAGGAGATTAACAAGGGTGGACACCAGCAGCGCCTTCTTCCCGCAACTGGCGCAATCATCGCTGTCCGGGAATTCTACAGCACTACATGACATAATGTGCTGGTTCCTCTGCTCCTGTGAGGCGGCGGCACACCCTTGCGGATATTCGGAGCAACCTTTGTCAGGATATCGCCCTGGTCTTTCGCCAGTTGACCGGAATTCAGGGGGGTCTTGGAAATGGTATGGCATCTGTCACAGGGCCCACGGCGGCCATGGGGGCTTCTATCTGTGGCCAGGATCATCGGGGCCGCCTCCATCTGAGCAATCCCCAATGCCTCGGTACTGAAAACCACAATGTCTTTATATTTGCCGCCACTGTAAACGGATAGGTTTGCCCGATTCGATTGGGCCACATCTTTGGTCGCCAGCCGGAACGACTTCAGATCACTGACCTTCTTGCCGTTCACCGCCGTGATAACATCGCCGGCATAGAGCCCCGCTTCCGCCGAGAGCAGCGTCACTTCATCGATCAAGACCCCCACTACGTCCGGCGGTATAGAATTCGCCTCGGCGATCGCCGCTGTTAAAGGAATGACCTCCATCCCAATCCAGTGTCCTTCCTGTAACGTCTTGAACGGTACGGCGATAGGTTGCAGGGGGACATTCTGATTTGGCTGGGCCGGAAGAATACTATCCGGATTCCCCTGCGGCGCCTCTCAAGTAAACGAAATATACACAACGTCATTATTTCTTGCCCATGATGGTCGAAAATAGTTCCTGTAGGGGCGGGCTTTATGCCCGCCTGAAATCCGGCCCATCGGGGTCATTGGGCGGGGTTGAACCCCGCCCCTACGAAATGAATATTTACACGCATGCGCAATTAATTATGTCGTCATGTATAGATGTAAATGAACGCACAAATCAGCGCAAAAACGATAACGGGGTTGGCGATACGCGTAAGGCGATTCATTATAGTTATAGTTGTGCTTTTGCCTCTGAAGTCATTAAAATGCTGTCCAGGCCTTCGGAAAGCTTTGCTTCGAATTTTTCTGTAAGTTCCGGTTTTGTTCTATTGAGTATCTCATAAACAAGCGCGCCAACAAAGACTGCCACAAAAACTCCTACCAGTATCTTCGACATACCGTCCCTCCTTACTTAACTTTATTGATTTACCTGGGTTAGACCTGCCACTTACGACGCGCTATCGCCACAGACTGTCTTGCTTTCGCAGCTACACGCCGTCATTTTCTTTTTCTCCTCAAAAGACGCAATGAATCTGTCGATCTTCTCCACACCGGCAATCAGTTCTCCTAATTGATCATCCCTGTTCAAGTCTGCCAGACCCGCTTTTTTCAACTGGACGATTCTACTGCCGATCAGGCTTAACCACTGACGTCTCTTCTTTTTGAGGTCCCGGATGTCGTAGGTCAAAACAAGGTTTTTGGCGCATCTTTTTGCAGAATCAACCACGCCTGACAAGGCATCGACAAAAATATCCCCCAGGTGCTGCATCTGATACCTGACATCTTCGCTCATACAGATCTCCTTATAAAATCACTCTTGCGCCGGGGATGGATTCCCGGCATTCGTTGCATCATTTGCCTTTTTATCAGATGAACGACGCCAATCGTCATGATCACCCCGACCACCATACTGACAATGATGATGAGGCTGAGTCCCAAATGAAGCGGATTCCCGATGACTATTTTAACGGGCACAGGCACCCGGTTCTGGTCAATAAAAACAACCACCAGAAACAATGACATAAACATTATAAGGTACCTTGTAAGGTGCCTTGATTTAAATTTCATGCCGCTTGCGCCTTTTTATTTGTTAAAATCCTTTGCGCCTTTCACCAATCCAAGCGCGCCACCTGTCAAAGCGAGCGCCTTGAACACCAAAACTACCGGAATAGCGACTTCGGCAACCGCTGCTGCCGCAAGCACTCCTACTCCCAGGCAAACCCCCGTACCCAGACCCACGGCGGCTTTACCTCCCATCACGGCAACTTTACGCACAGCATCCTCCCTTTTTACACATCCCTTGCAGTTGCGATTGTGAGCCATGAACGCCTTGGCCTTCGTCTTCAGACGCTCTGTGACCGAATTTTTTCTAGAATTAATCGTTTCCTTACCGATCTTTTCTTCCATCGCTTTTTCTTCCTTCATACCAGCTCTCCTTAACGTGGTGGATCTAACTGACTCCCCCCACTAATGGTCATGCTAATAACGAGGGTAAGAAGCCGTTTTTCCAAGGCCTCTCACCTCATAAAATCGGGACTTACCCTACAGCCAGTCCTTCGACAGGATCAGAACGGGCGGGATTCTGCAACAGTAAGGTCGCGGAGCTTCACTCGGCTGTCTTTTCGCGTTTTGAGGCAACGTAAGCGTTGTATCCGAGGTTCGCGATCGCGACCCCAAGCAGCAGTGGGAAGAAAGCCCCACCGATGAGACATGGTACCATCAACGCTTTACCACACATCATCCCCATTCCGATTTAAGTCATACCCCCTTTCTTTTGAGAAAACTGGTATTGCGACTTTCGTTTTACTGATTAACCATGTTATTCACATCGTATCGATTTAGCGGTTTGAAATAACCTCGTAAAATGCCTCCCGACCTCCCTTTTCCAAAGGGAGGAAAGGAGTTTCCCCCTTTTGACAAAGGGGGATGAAGGGGGATTAGATGGTTTTTTCAAACCACTAAAGTGTTACTTCACATCAAATTCCGTGCCACTCTGAAAAATAACGGGATCAGGCCTTACAACTTATGATAATATTAGGCATTATCGGCATTTGTAATCTTGATGCCCTACTCGGGGGCACGGACATGCGGCATTGAATGTTTCATTAATGAAATAACGTTGCTAAAATGAATTTCGATTATGAAATGGTAGAATTGGTAAAAGAAGGAAAATACCGGGGATGCCGTCAGAATTCGATTCCCAATTTCTTCATCTTCCGCCAGAGGGTGACGGTGCTGATGCCCAGATCATGTGCTGCGGCTATGCGTACACCGGAATGTTTTCTAAGGATTTTTTCAATCGCGGTTTTCTCGGCGGCGTTGAGAGGTGAATGTTCTTCTTTCGGTAATGGCGTCATCTCGATGGACGCCGTGATGATTTCCTGCGGCAGGTGCTTAATCTCCACGGTGCTGTTGTGACACAGAATAAAGGCGTGCTCGATAATATTCTCAAGTTCACGCACATTTCCGAGGAACGGATAGCGCATCAGAAAATCCATGACATCGTCCGAGACGCCGGTTATTTTTTTATTGCGTTTCATGTTGAATACACTGATGAAATGATCGATGAGCAGAGGAATATCCTCACGACGGCGGGCAAGCGGGGGAAGTTCGATGCGGACGACATTCAAACGATAGTACAGATCCTGCCTGAACTTACCGTTGCTCACTTGCTCGGCAAGATTCCGGTTGGTGGCGGCCATGATACGCACGTCAGCCTTCCGTGTCTGCGTTGATCCGAGCGGCTCGTACTCTTTTTCCTGGAGTATGCGGAGCAGCTTTATCTGAAATAACGGTGAAATATCGCCGATCTCATCGAAAAAAATCGTCCCTCTCTCTGCGATGGCGAACCGGCCCTCCTTATCATGTTGCGCGTCGGTGAATGCGCCTTTCACATAGCCGAACAGTTCTGATTCGAGCAGGTTATCGGGCATCGCGCCACAATTTACAACCACGTAGGGTTTGTCTTTTCTCGCGCTGAGGTTGTGAATAGCTCTGGCAAACAATTCCTTGCCCGATCCGCTCGGTCCCTCGATCAGCACCGTGCTGTCGCTCTCGGCCACGTCCGGCAGGATCTTGAATATCTCTTGAATTTCCCGGTTTTTACCGATGATGTCCCTAAAAGTGTATCGTTTTTGTATTTCCTTTTTTAGTTCCTCTATAGTCGAAAGGTCGCGGAACGTCTCAACTCCACCGATGACTTTTCCATTCCTGTCGCTGAGTACGGAAGCGCTGACGCTGATGGGAACCGTTTTCCCTCCCTTATTGATAATATTCAGGGGACGGTCGATAATCTCGGTTCCCGTTTTCAATGCCTCCTCCAGAGCACAGGAATTCCGACAGATACTGGCGTGGAAAACCTCGTGGCATAGCTTGCCGATGGCCTCGTCCCGCGTGAATCCCGTGATCCGTTGCGCAGCCCGGTTGAACGATGTGATCCGACGGCGCTTGTCTATCGTAAAGATTCCATCGGCGACGCTATCGAGGATTGGCTGAAAGAAGTCAGAGTATTTTGCCTTCATCAATATGAATTGCAGCTCCATACTTATTCCATAATCCAGTCATTAGCCGGAAATGTTAAGGCAAGCCATTCTTTTATGCCTGCCGAAAGAGCTTGTCAACAGGGCGAAGCGCGCCCTAATTCCGATTGATTTGCTTGATCAGAACTCGCCTTTGGGTGAGCTGAGTATAGGAAAAAGGCGATTGTGTGTCAAGAAGAATCGCCCCCAATATAAACGGCCTTTCTCTGCGGACATCATCCAAGGCCACCGCAAAAAACAACACCAAATCTTAATCTATGGCCACCCACTCCCTTTCTTCAAATCCTCCGTGTTGTCCCCCCGGGCCCCGATTACTGGCTAATCTCCTCTATATGCGCACTGCCGACTTACCAACTGTGCATCCCAAGGATCATTCGAAATGAGCACAAAAGGGTCATTTTGGATGAGCGGCAGGGAGAAATTTAAGGTGGGGTGGGGGAGGACGGGTATTGTGGTGTTTTTGGGGAAAAGAATTAAAACAAGTGGGTTTTATGCCGATAAATAGAAAAGAACCCTGAGGTGAGGGGCCCCATGTTCACGGCCAAAAACCGGATGCGTGCATTAAAACCCTATCGGGGGCTGCCAGGAAAATTAATGCCGATGACCAGGATTATTTGGTGATCTATCATCATTTCGGTTGCAGAGCTTGGGCGCTTCATCTAGGCCGCGATCTTTTGTGGCTGGTTCCGGTCAACCGGTCAATTTCGACGTTAAGGATGAGATGAATCGCTGATGAGGGTTAAAAGAATAAGGGCAATGGAGATGGACCATTACGAATATGCCAGTTCCTACCTCTTCCCAGAATACCCCTTTTTCCAACTCAATATTCGCAGGGAGGGAGTTCATGCCAAGCAACAGCCTGCTTTTTGCCCCGCACCAATCTCTTAGTTGCCCGGTCACCGGTTTGCCCATCACAAGCAAGCCTGAGTGGACTGAAATCCAGTTAAAGTCGGATTACTCCGTGACATTCAGCATCATCGGCAAGGCGATTCTCCTGATAACCCCGAAAGGTAACCCAACCGAAAAGGGGGCACTAGGTCTTCTTGAGAAAAGGGAGGAGGTCATCAAGGAGGCCGGCCTATCTGACAAGAAGTATGTTGAGTTAAGAGACTATCGGATGCTGACAGCCAGCCCGGCAAAAGGGGGGCGGATGGTCTTGACCAATTTTTTGC
>Ga0315273_10010214_pt1 | contig 11958 bp, 26 predicted proteins | sample YL17G02_0_MG_FD_205753 | JGI IMG/M metagenome (GOLD analysis project Ga0315273, IMG submission 205753) | Sediment microbial communities from Yellowstone Lake, YNP, Wyoming, USA - YL17G02_0 | ecosystem: Environmental > Aquatic > Freshwater > Lake > Sediment | place: USA: Wyoming | collected... | reverse complement strand
GACAAAAATTGTTCACATAAAAGAAAATAAGTATGATGTTTATATAGGTAGGGGAAGCATATTTGGGAATCCTTTTAGAATCGGAATTCATGGAGATAGAAAAACTGTAATAGAGAAATATAAAAAATATTTTTATGAAAGAATAATGAAAGATGAAGAATTCTATCATGCAGTATGTGAATTAAAAAATAAAGTTCTTGCTTGTTATTGTAGACCTCTTGCATGTCATGGGGATATTATAAAAGAATATCTGGAGAAATCATGTTAAAATATGAATTAGAATTTCCAATACAAGAACAAATAACAAAGTATAATAACATAAAAAATAAAGTAAATGATACTATAAATGAATTAGTAGAAACAAATTGGTTAAATGGATTAATAACTCGGATATATAGTATAGAACCGATATTTGAAACAAAAAATTATACAGTAAAATATAACATTAATTATATAGTTTTCGATGACCCAAATTATATAGAAGAAAAAGAAAGAATGGAGATAGGATTATAATGGAATACAAATACAAATATTTAATTTGTGAAAAATGTTTTGCAACATTCGTCAATTATGTTAATAAAATGGAATGTCCTATTTGTAAACATATAAATAAAAAGAAGAAAAAATTAGGTAATAAAAATGAATAAATTTTACGCTGTTTGGACAATAAAAGATATGATGAATTATGGATTATTCGAAGATTCCATTCAATTGTGTGAATTTTTGAAGTGTTTGACTTCAAATGCATATGATATAAAATGGGGAAAATTAGAAAAATGAAAAAAATAACGATTAGAACTCCAATTTGGAAATATAAAGCAGTCGGAATAGTAGAATATAAGGTAGATGATGATTTTGAAATAAAAATATCATATAAGACCAAATCAGGTGAATTGTTATATCCAAATACTTATTTTATGACAAAAGACCAGATTAAAAAATTTCCTATTAAATATATGGGTGGTATGTTCATTTATTTAATTCCAATTGAAAGATTGAAAACAAAACAATGAAAATTCTGCTTTTAGAAGATAATCAATATAGAATAGATAAATTCAAAGAATTATATATAAATCAAGAATTATTTATTTATAATAATGTTTTAGATGCTCATCATGCTTGTGTATGTAATGATTTTCAGGTAATGTTTCTTGACCACGACCTTGATAATAGAATATGGGTTAATTCTCAAGAAGAAAATACAGGGTATCAATTTGTAAAATTTTTGGTTAATAATAAACTTCAAAAGAATAGTTTGATTTATATTCATTCTATGAATCCAATCGGAGCAAATAAAATGTTAAATTATTTAAAAGATAATGGTTATGATGGTATATGGATTCCATTCCATCAATTAAAATTTTAAAGGAGATTTATGAAAATAAAAGTTTACAATAATTATAAAAATAAACATTGCTTGGGTTTTCCAATATATTGTTTTAGACGGATTTATTCATATATGTATTTGTTAAAATTAAGAAATTATATAATAGAATTTTGGTTTAATTAAAAGGAGATTTATTATGGGAAGAACTAAAGGTGCATTAGGTAAAAAGAATAAAACTTTAAAAGAGATGAAAACAGCATTAGACCAAGCTCCTGAAGTAAAGAAATTAATAAAGGAGACATGTAAAGTTGCTGCTGAAGAATTAAAAATAGAACCTAAAGAATTAACTAAAGAACAAAAAGAAAGGCAGGTCAGATTAAATGAGACCCTGAAAGAAATAATTAAAAGGACAGGAAAGGGGTCTGTTAAATATGCTAAGGACATGGAAATAAGACAGCGAGATGCTTTTGGACATAAAGAAATAGATGATTTTACAAATGGTGGAATCCCTGAAGGATTATGTTCGTGTTTCTGGGGAGGAAAAAGCACAGGGAAAACTACCACAATATTGGATTTAATCGCTGAGGCTCAGGGCAAAGGCAAGACATGTGCATATGTCAATGGAGAACGCAGTTATGACCCTATTTGGGCTAAGAAAAGGGGAATAGATGTTGATAAACTGATTATAATAGAGGTAGAGACCCTAGAAGCAGGGCTAGATGCGGTAATAAAATTATGCAGAGAAAAGGTAGCAGACCTTATTGTATTTGATTCTATTCATGGTCTAGCACCAGATGCCGAACTATATAAAGGTAAAGCAGAGGAAGAAAGGTCTACTGCGGATATACATATGGCTTTGAGAGCCAGGGCATTAACACAGTTCTTTGAAATGGCTACAGCATTTATTGCAAATGCAAAATGTGCGGTGATATTAGTGGCTCAGACCAGAATAGATTTAAGCGGATTTATAAAACTAGAACATTTAACAGGCGGTCATGCATTACTACATTTCTGTAGAATGATTTTAAAATTTCAGAGAGGACAGAAAGCGGATGCACCAACCGAGGAAGTAGAAATAGATGATGTGGATAAACATGGAAATAAAATGAAAGAAAAGAAACCTATTGGATTCGATATGAAAATTCGTGTAGATAAGAGCCAGCTAGAGGGTTGTTTGGAAGGCTCTGAAATCCACATCCCATTCTTTTACCTGGATGGTTTAAAATGAATAAATTTATTAAATCAATAAAAGAATTTTTTACTTTAAAAATAAAATGTGGAAAAATATTTTGTAATCATCAAGGCGATAATAATTATAATTGTAAAGGATGTTATCATTATAAAGCATTTAATAATTAAGAAAGGGGTAATATGAAAATAGATATTATAGAATACTTAGGAGCTTTTTGGTGGGTATCAAAAGAAACAAAAGATGCTTGCGGTAAAGAATATAAGACAAAAGATGAAGCAATAGCAGATGCGAAAAAGAGATTCGGAACAGCAATAGTAATGAACCAGGAGGCAGCACATGACAAAAGATACTCTGCGTAAAGTAATAAAAGGATATTCAGTAGATGTAATAAATGAAGGTATGACCTATGCATATAATGATAAAGGTCAGATAAGAGAAGTTTTAACAAATAAAGCAGTTGATGCATTAGCTGATTTAATTATAAAAGAAAATGAAAAGGAGGAACAAAATGAAAATTAAGACCAAAAAAATTATTAAATATACTATTGGATTACCATTATTGATTGTAATTACAATCGAATATTTTTATAGGTATTTAAAACAGAATGGGTATACCGATTTTTGGTTATATCAAATTAAAAATCTTTGGAAAATATAAAATATAGACAGGGAGATAGTCAGACAGAAAGGTAGGTAGAAAGATGATAATAAAAATAATTGAGTATCCAGAACTTCCACCTAACGCAACAGCAGAAGATAAGGAAATTAAAGCATCATTTTTTGATAATTTTGATTATGTTAGAGTAAAGCACAATAAATTAGAAAACACCAGAACCAAATTTACATGTGCTGTTTCATTATTTACAAGAGAATCTACTAAATATGCTTTGGAATTACAATTATTTTCTAAAGATAATATATTAAATAGATTAATTTATGTAGATTCTAATTATAGTATTTATTTACTTAGTAATGAAGGTAGAACAATAGAAAGAATAAACTAAAACAAGACTCTCCCTGTCTTGTTTATTAAAGGAGATAAAATGATTAATTTATTAAGTAAGATTTGTTATTATTTAGAAAATATATGTAGAAAATTAACGATATATTTTATGTTTAAAGGAAATAGATTTAATTTAAAAAGCAGAGGATTATAATGGATAATTTAAATATTTTAATTTCAAATACAAAATTTAAACTTAAAAAAATAATATTTGTATTGATTGTGAAAATAAAAATGAATTACCTGAATTTATAAAATATTTATTTTCCAAACAAAAGACCGAGGAATGATTATGTTCAATAGAAAAATATATATGAAAAAATATAGAACAGAACATAAAAAAGAAATCGAAAAACAAAGTAAGGAATATTATGTAAAAAATAGAGAAAAAAGAAAACAATATCAAAATAAATACGATAAAAATCATAAAATTCAAACAAAAAAATATCACAAACGGCGTTATTTAGATAATAAAGAAAAATTATTAAAACAAGCAAAAATATATAGAACAACCCATAAAAACATAAGAAAAAAATATTGTATATTACATAAAGAAAAATTGAAAGAATATAAGAAAGAATATGAAAAAAACAGACGCAATAAAGATATAGATTATAAAATATTATGTAATTTAAGAACGAGATTGTCAATAGTTTTAAAAGGAAAACCCAAATTAGAAACTACTATGAAATTGGTTGGTTGCTCAATAGATTTTTTAAAACAACATTTGGAGAAAAAATTCACTGAATGTATGACATGGGATAATTATGGTTACTGGCATATAGACCATATCAAACCATGTGCTTCTTTCAATATGAGCAATTCAGAAGACCAAAAATTGTGTTTTCACTATACCAATCTTCAACCTCTTTGGGCTAAAGAGAATCTAAGGAAATCATGCTCACTTTAGGTGTAACCAACGCATATACAGAAGGAAAAGAAATATATTTATTTCATCGTAAGACAGATGGAAGTCCTGCCATATTTCACGAAGCAACTTTCAAACCTTATTATTTTGAGCCGAAATTTGATGGTATATTTAAAGGTTATCTCAATAAAAGATTAGAAAAAATATTCTGTTCCAATCCCTATCAAATAAAACAAGACCGTACACCAGATTCATATGAATCAGATTTATTATATCATAAAAGATATTTATACGATAATATAACAATAACTAAAGCAAAAATTAGATATGTATTTTTTGATATAGAAATTTTATGTGAAGACTTTCCCGACCCCTTTAAAGCCGAAAAACCGATTTCAGTTATTACAACATACGATAATTATACCAAAGAATATAAACAGTTTGTAATTACAAAATATGCAACTGAATTTGACATGATTAAGGATTTTATTTCTTATATTAGAAAAATACAGCCCGATTTATTAATAGGTTATAATGGTATAAATTTTGATTATTGTTACCTCATTAACAGATTTCCAGATTTTGCTGAAAGTATAAGCCCTATAAATAAAAAAGTATTAAAAAATAATTTCCCTGCTGGAATGTCTATAATTGATTACATGGAATTTATTAAAAAAGTATGCAAATATAAAAAGTATTCATTGGAATATGTATATTGTGATACTTTTAAATTACCATATAAGAGGGATAAATATGATTTTAATGTTGTCAGTGATATAGTAATAGAAAAAAATAGATTTGATGTGCAGAAATTAGTTGAATTAGAAGAAAAATTACATCTAATTCCATACTTCGATGAATTAAGAATAGAAGCAAAAGCAGACTGGGAAGATTGTTGCCAAAATTCTCGTTTAATTGATGGAGTTCTATTACAAATAGCAAAAGAAAAAGGAATTATATTACCTAAAAGACCAGAAATGGTTTATGATGATGCAATAATAGAAAAGACAGATGAAATATCTATTAAAGGTGCATATGTTTATGCCGAAACGGGTTTACATGAAAGCACAATTTCTGTAGATGCTTCAGCCCTCTATCCTAATTTAATTATGACATTTTGTTTAGATTCTGAAAATAAAAGGAAAACTAAAGACCCGAATTGTGTTGAAGTAAATGGAATTAATTTTGCTCAGAATAAAGAAGCTCTTGCTCCAGCATTATGTAAAAAATTAATGATAAAACGAAATCAAATCAAAGAAAAAATAAAAATTACACCCAATGATGAATTATTAAAACAAAAAGATGCAGCATATAAATCCTTAGTAAATAGTGTTTATGGAATTATGTTATATTCAAGTAGTCGTTTATTTGATAGAGATGTGGCTGCTTCTATTACTTATCTTGCTCGTTTTCTTATTCGTTATACTAAATTTAGATTAAGACAATTTGGTTATCATGTAGTTCTCAGCGACACTGATTCAGTTTATATTCAGACAAATGAATCTCCTGAAATAATAGGGGATATTATAAATAACCAGATAGTAAAAGAATGGTTACATTATTTTGGTAAAACAGAAGGCTCTATTAATTTTAAGCATGAAGATTCATTTAAAACATTATTTATTTTGACAAAGAAGCATTATAGAGGAATAAAAATAAATGGAGAAAAGAAAGATAAAGGTCTTGAATTATTACGTTCAGATACAAGTAAATACACCGAGGGATTTCAGAATACTCTTCTAGAAAAAGTAATGAATAAATCAACGAAAGAAGAAGTAGTAACCTGGGTCAAATCTGAAATTGAAAGAATGAAAACATTAGATATAGAGGAAATTGGATTACCATGTAAATTACAAAGACAAATTTCAGAATATAAAAATTTACCAATATTTGTTAGAGCTTTACAAAATACGCAACATTTAACACATTTTGAAAAACACATCGGAGAATATTATTATTACATTTACACAGAACCAATGAAATCAAGAAAAGTTATAAAGACAAGAAAAATAAAAGGAATTGAAACCACCAAAGAAGAAGATGTTCCTATAGATGTCATGGCATTTGATGAAGGAAAGAAAGAGCATATTACTAATGTAGACTATAATAGGATGTTAGAACGTAACATATTTATGAAATGTGAAGGTATATTTGAGGCTATGAAATGGGAAATGAATTTAATTAAACCTGAAATAATTAAACCAATTAAAGAAAAGAAACCTAAGAAAGAAAAAATTGTTAAAGAAAAAGTAGAGCCTATAAAAGAAAAATCAGAAATTTTAGATATAGATAAACAGATACAAAAATTAATAGAAAAGAAAAAACAAGAAAAACAAGATGCAAATGGGAAGTTATAATGATAAACTTAAATCTTTCTAAAATAGAAAAATCTTTAGGATTTAAATTAAAACATAATACATTTGTATTGGGTTTTGATACAGCCACCACTACAGGTATAGCTAAAATAATCACTACCAATACTAAATTAATGATAGAAACATCCATTATTAAGATACCATCTATTCCGAATGACACAGAAGATAAAGCAGTTAAATATGAGGAATGTTTAGGTATTTTATTATTAATGATGAGGGAATTTAAAAATAGCATATCACAGAAAAATAAACATTCGATATTAGTCCTTGAAAATAGTTATCTTGGTTTTAATGCATACACATACGGTTATCTTAAAGTTTGTTTAGGCATTGTATATTCCAATCTTTATGATTATTTTGAAGATGTAAAAATTATATTTCCATTATCCGCAAGAAAAATGGTCGGATTTAAATCAATATTACCAAAGGGAACAAAATCAAAAGAAAAGAAACAGGAAATAATGGATTTTATTAATAAAAAAATGGGATTGACAATCACAGATGATAACGAAGCGGATTCCGTAATGCTCGCACTCGCTGGTTTAAAGGAATAATTATGCAATCAACTATAAAATATATTCAGAAATTAAATAGTATATATCACATAATGAAAAAAAATTATGATATACTTAAAAAAATGTTCCGTAATCATAGTTTAATAAAACAAAAAGTATTATTATCCGAAGCATATTTACAGGATGTATATAAATTGATTTTGAAGGATACAGAAGAAATAGAGACTAAGCGAGAATTTAATAAAATAATTAAGGGGATGAAAAATGAATAAAAAATTATCTATTCTTATAAGAAAGAAAATGTTTGATTTGGCTAATATTATTAATGATGAAAAATTACGAGCAGATGGAATTTATTTTACAGAAAAAGGTATTAATCATTTAATAGAAAATATAATGGAAGAAATAGAAAATGAATATTCCAGATAAAATATTAAAACAATATAATATTGAAAAGGAGGTGGATAATGTTCCTATTAGGAATAATAGTAACAGTGGTAGTAGAGGTAGCGATTTACCTGGGGTATCGCTATCTAAGGAAAGAAGGAAAGATATAAACATCATAAACAAAGGAGAAATAATGATAACAAAAGACGCAGCTCTGGATGATTTGGGAAAAATTAATGTTGATGCTCCAGTTGGAAAAGTTATAATTGAAGTTGCAAGGATATTGATAAAGATACTGGCAACAATGAGGACAAATCAGTTATTAACTGATGCGGATAGGATAAAGATTAAAGAAGAAAAAGCACTAAGAGATGCAGCAAAAACACCAAAGATATAAATTTAAAGAAGGGGATGATGTAATCCCCTTCCCAATTGATATAAGTAACAAAGTGTGATATACTTATAGTAAGGATATAAAAGATGAAGATAAATTGCCCTATTTATAAGATAGAAGTTGATAATGATTTTGATTGTAAAAATTGTTTGTGTTTTACTATACATAAAGAATGTTTAAAAAGACATATTAAAGATTTAGAAAAGGATAAAGATAATGATTAAAGATATAATAGGAATAATATTAATATTTACTTCAATACTTGATGCTCTCAAATATGTTTGGAACGCCAAAGCAATAATTAAAATTGGCACAGCCAAAGGTCATAGTCGCAAATTCATAAATGCTGCAATATTCAACGATATAACAAAACTCACCTACGGAATAATAATCTTAGATTTATTTATCATCCTCTCAAGTGTCTTAGCATTAATAACAATGGGATATTTATTTTATATTATATATTTATTTTATCCCTATAAAAAAAGAGGACTTATTAATTTTAAAAAACCAAGTGTATTTTTATATTTTTTAAATTCAGTTTTGCCAAATCGAATCCGTAGGAGATTATAATGAGTATTAATAAAGAAATTTGTCCATATTGTAATAAAGAAATAAATGTTGGCTATGGAGAGCAAAAATGTCCAAAATGTAGGAAATTAATTAATGTATTTCCTGATGATGGATTAATATTAAGGAGATTAATTTATGTTTGCATTGGAGAATTTTTTAAAGCAATATTTAAAAGATGAAAAATTAATTATTAATTTGCTTGAAAATAATTTAAAAGAAATAAATACGGAATTATTAATTAAGATAATAAAACTATTAAACAATGAATTAATAGTTAGAATAGGAGATTTTGAAAATGGCAAAATCTAAAATCAATTCAAAAAGTGATTGCTGTAGAGCAAATATTAGGGTTTGTAATGGATTATCTGATTTTATAGGAGATAAAAATCCAATAGTTTGCACAATGCATTATGAATGTTGTAAATGTGGAAAACCCTGTAATGTTTATATTCCCATAAGAAAACAATTTAAACTAAATCCCAAAACCAGGGTGCAACCGAATAAGAAAAAAGACTATAAACCAGAAATAAACTCATGGATAGATTGATATGAATAATTATAATCCTTTTTTAATTACAAGCGTATTTTTAAATATCGGAACTTCTATTTGGTATTTTTCTAAAGGAAGTTCCATATTGGGATTATTATTTTTAGGATATGGATTTTGTAGTTTTATTAGTTTGTTTTTGAAAATACAATAAAAGGAGAAGGATTATGTTCGAAATAATAGAATACAAATCAGAAGGACATCCAGATACTCTTACGGATTTAGTAGTAGAAGAATGTGCCACTTTTCTTGATAAATATTATTTAGAAAAGTATGGAAAAATATTACATTATAATGTAGATAAAGCTCTGTTTTCTGCTGGAGATGTGAATGTATATTACGGTGGTGGGGAAATAATAGAAGTTCCTACCTTTATATTAGGCGGACAAGCAACAAATTTGGATAATGATTTGATAGGAAAATTAACTACATTAATTATAAAAACAATACAAAAATATTTACCAAATCTTAAAAATTGTAATGTAGAAATAAGAACAAGACCAACTGTTAAAAATTTAAAAGATATAGCTACAAATGAAATAATTTTAGCTAATGATACTTCTTTTGGTGTTGGTTATTATCCATATTCTGATACAGAACAAATTGTTTTCAATATTAAAGATGAATTAGATGAAATGATAAAAGAACAATTTATTCCCATCGGAGAACTTTATAAAATAATGTATACACCAAAAACAATAAGTATTTCTGCTCCGTTATATGCTCATAGAATTAGAAATAGAGAAACTTATGCCTATTATAAACAGCAAATAGAAAATTTATTATCTAAATATGGTAATATTATTTTTAATCCTGATTTTGAGAATGGATTTCCTTATTTAACTTTATGTGGAAGTTCTATAGAATGTGGAGATGATGGACAAGTAGGTAGAGGAAATAGATATAATAATTTAATTACTCCATGTAAACCAATGACAATAGAAGCATATCATGGGAAAAATAATAAGAATCATGTGGGAAAATTATATAGTAAATTAGCATTTGAAAAAGCTAAAGAAATTTATAATAAAACAGGAAAATATACTGAAGTTATTTTAGTAAGTAAAATAGGTAAACCAATAACTGAATATGAGGAATATATAAAATGAAAAAATATCAGATTATATATGCAGACCCGCCTTGGACATTTAAAACATACAGTCCAAAAGGAAAAGAACATAAATCGGCTGAATGTCATTATACTTGTATGACAATAGAAGATATTAAAAATTTACCTATTAATAAATTAAGTGATGAAAATTGTGTATTATTTTTATGGGTTACTTTTCCACTTCTTTTAGATGGATTGGAAACAATAAAAAGATGGGGATTTGAATACAAAACATGTGGATTTAATTGGATTAAAAAAAATAAAATAGCAGATACATATTTTTGGGGTCTTGGATATTGGACTCGTTCTAATTCAGAATTATGTTTACTTGCAACAAAAGGAAATCCAAAAAGATTATCTAAATCAGTTCATCAGATTTGTGATGCAAAAATAAGACAACATTCTCAAAAACCAGATATAATAAGACAAAAAATTATAGAATTGTGTGGTGATTTACCTCGTATAGAATTATTCGCAAGGCAAAAAACAGAAGGTTGGGATATAATAGAAGGTAAAGACAACGCAGATGGTACAGGACAAGACATAGTAAAATGGATAAATAAAAATTATGAATAAAATATTTCTTACAAAAATTGAATTAGAAAATTTCCAGAAGCATACTCATTTAGTTATTGAGTTTGTTGATGGAGTTAATATTATAAATGGGTCGACAGATATAGGCAAATCATGTATTCGCAGAGCAATATCTTGGATTTATTTTAATGAACCAACAGGAGATGTAATAAGAAAGACAGGAACTAAAAAAACATCAGTAAAAGTTTGGCTTAATACAGAAAATACTGTAGAACGAATTAAATCAGATACAGTTAATGCCTATATTTTAAATGAAGATGATAAAAATAGATATGATTCTATTGGAAAACAAATACCAGAAGAAATAAGAAAAATATTAGGTATTTATCCTTTAGAAGTAGACAATGAAGAAATTATATTAAATATTGCGGAACAAATAACTATGCCATTTTTAATGGATAAATCTGGCACTTTTCGTAATAAATTATTCAATAAATTAACAGGTGCGGATTTATTAGACTCCGCAATGCAAGGATTAAATTCAGATTTATTACATATTAATAAAGAAGAAAAATCAGAAAATCAACATCTTCAAGAAAATCAAACTGAATTGGAATTATTAAATATAGAAAGAGATAAAAAAGAAAAACAACAGGAACAATTAACCAAATATTTTAATTTAGTCAAGAAAGCAACTGAACAACAAAATAGATTATTAGAATACAAAGAAAGTATAGATAAATTAAATACAGAAATTTTAAGTAATCAGGAAAAAATAAATTCTATAAAATCCATAGATGAAGACAAATTAACTAATTTGGATTGTGCAATTAATACATTGGAAATATTAAATGAATTATTATATAATATAAAACAGAATAAAATTGAATTATTAGAACTTGAAAAATTTAATAATAAAATAAAAATACCCAAAATAGATGTAAATGATTTAAGAAATAAAATAGAACAATTAACCAGATTACAGAAAAGTATAAAGGAAATAAACAATATAAATAAAATAAGTAAAGAATATTTAGATGAGTCAAATCAAAAAGATATTCAAATAGTAAATGATAAAATAGAATATATCAGATTATTAAAAGAATGTGCAGTTTGCCCTACATGTAAACAA
>Ga0315273_10010213_pt1 | contig 11958 bp, 13 predicted proteins | sample YL17G02_0_MG_FD_205753 | JGI IMG/M metagenome (GOLD analysis project Ga0315273, IMG submission 205753) | Sediment microbial communities from Yellowstone Lake, YNP, Wyoming, USA - YL17G02_0 | ecosystem: Environmental > Aquatic > Freshwater > Lake > Sediment | place: USA: Wyoming | collected... | reverse complement strand
GTTCATAACGCGTGGTTTTCCCGTAAATATTTTAAAATCTCTAACTTTCCGATACACCGGGTTAATGCTTTTAAAAAGTACCGGGGTAACGATTAAAGTAAATAATGTAACGCCAATACCAATTGATGTTAAAGTTGGCGATAGTATTCCAAGACCTAATGCCAAAGAAAACAAGACAAAAGAAAATTCTCCAACCTGGGAAAGACCTAAAGAAATGGCAATCGTGCTTCGCCCCCTGTATCCGAAAACTAAGCTCAGAGCTGCCAATACCAAAGCTTTAATAAGTATAACTAAGCACGAGATTGCTACAATAAGCCCGAAGTGTTGAATCATAACCGAAGGCACTACCAGAAAACCTAACGTCACGAAAAAGAGGGCCACAAAAAGATCTCTTAATGGCCGCGTTTCCGCGAACACGGCGTGGTTTTCTTGAATTTCGGAGATTACGATTCCGGCTAAAAATGCGCCTAGGGCAGTTGATAAGCCCAAATATTCCGTAATAATGGCAACTCCGAGCGCAAATGATATCGCTAGTATTACTAAAAGTTCGCGGGAGTTTAGCGCGCTAACTTTATGAAATACATAAGGGACAAGAATCCTACCGAAAAATATAACCCCAATTACTAAAGCAATTACTTTTAGTATCGCCAGTCCGGCCGGAAGGATAAAACTACCTCCCCCACTTGCAATAACCGGCAACAAGGCAATTGCCGGTATTACCAATAAATCCTGCATTATTAACCAGCCAAGCATAATCTCGCCATGAATTGTTTCCGTCTCTCCCCTTTCGGATAAAATCTTGACGACAACGGCTGTTGATGACAAAGAAAAGCCAAAAGCCATAATTAGGCCCTCCAATGGGCCTATGCCGAATAATCTTAGAATTAGCCATAAAAGCAAGGAAACACCCGCTACCTGGATTAAAGCTCCGAAGGTTGCTACCCGAAAAACGCGAGCCAGTCTTGAAAATGAAAGCTCTATTCCTACCGAAAAAAGTAGCAATATTATGCCTATTTCAGCCAGTTTTTCAATTTCATTTTTCCCGACGGGAGTTATTTGCCCAAAAACAATACCGGCCAGAATAAATCCGATTAAAGCTTGGAATTTAATAAGTTTAAAAATTACGCCACCGATCAAAGCAGCCGTTAAAACCAAAAAAAGTTCCTTAATAAAAAGAAGGTCCATCAAATTAAGTTTAAAGAAGCCTAACCTTCGTGTAAAGACTACGAAAAGTTATTTGAGAAAGTCTAATACTTTTTTCAGGTCAGACGGTAATTGACTGGAATAAGTAACTAATTTATTATTTTTCGGATGATGAAAGGAAATACTTTCGGCGTGTAAGAAAAGTCGCGGGCACCATTTTCTGTCTTGCCTGGCCGTTTTTCGTCCCGCATAAAATTCATCTCCCACAACTGGGTGCCCAAGATATTTTAAGTGGATTCGTATTTGGTGAGTTCTTCCGGTTTTCGGTTTTAATTGTAGTAATGTAAAAATTTCATTAGTTATTGATAATTGGTAATTTTTAATAGTCAGCCATTGAGTAACCGCTTCCCTTCCGCCTGCTAAAACGCCGAACCTGTCTCTTCGCCAAGGCAATCTGCCAAGTGGGGCCCCTACTTCTCCTTCTTTTGGTACAACCTCTCCGTGGACCAAAGCCAGATAAATCTTCTTTACCTCTCTAGCCTTAAACTGTGCCTGTAAATACGTAAATGCATTGCTGGTTTTAGCTACCAATAAGATTCCGCTGGTTTCTTTATCCAGACGATGAACTATACCGGATCTGTATTCACGGCTTCCGGCTAAAGGATATTGCCTTTTGTTCAGCCACATTTGTAAAACCCTTTGTCCTTTTGTCGTTATTGCCTCATTAACAATCCAGCCAGGGGGTTTATCTAAAACAAAGATTGATTCGTCTTCAAAAATAATATCTGGTTCCATTAGTCTTATTCTATCATTTAAGAAATTCTGCTACCCTCTTGATATAATCAGGACATACAATGCCAACAACGATTGCTTTCAATTTGCTTGGAATTCTTGTTTTCTTCTTTATTTTTTGGAAAAAACTCAAGGAGGATTACATATCGGATATTATATTTAATACTGCTTTTTATATCCTTTTAGGTTATGGGGTCTTTTTTGCCACATCAAGGTTTCTACTCCCTCAATATTGGTTTTGGTTATCTTTAGGCGGATATTGTCTTGGGCTTGCTATGGGCATTTTCAAGTTTAAATTGCACCTCTACGAAACTATCGAAGCAGCTACAATTGCTTATTTTCCCTGGTTGGTTTTAATATTCATGGCTGATGCTATCGCTACTTCCAGTATTTCGTCATTTTGCGCGGCTTTAGTTTGCGTTCTTTTGATCGTTTTATATGTTTATCTGAATAAAAACTACAAAAAATTTTCTTGGTATTTGTCGGGCAGAGTCGGTTTTTCGGGACTCTCGGTATTAGCTATTTTCTTCCTTCTAAGAGCAACTCTTGCCATTTTTGTCCCAACCGTGATATCCTTCGTAAAGGCAGAAGTTTTAATCTCCGGAGTATTGGCTTTTGCCTTTTTCTTTTTAGTTTCTAGCCTGGCAAGAAAGAAGATATGAAAAATATAAAAGAAGAAAAGAAAATTAAGAAAGTAAGTCAAAATGTTAGTTTCCCGGCCACTGTTGTTGCTCCAGTTGCCCGTTTTTTAACGGAGAAACTAAAATCTCTTCAAACCAGGAAGAAAGAGATTGATAAAGAAGATCCCTTCAAAGACGAGCAGAGACTAACAGATAATGCTTCCCCGGATGCTGATGCGGCTGAACAATTCGGCCATGCCAGAGTCTCTGCCCTCCGCCAACAAATCAATAGAAGTATGATTCAAATCCGAAAAGCGCTATCCCGAATAAAAATCGGAAAATACGGAATCTGTGAAGATTGCGGAAAAATGATTGATACGGATAGGTTGGTAATTTACCCCGAAGCTACTCTCTGCGCTAAAGACGCAGCTAAAAGAGAAAAGTAAGTTAGTAGCCTCATTTGACATACTTTGTTTCAAAAGTTATCATTAACGTTACTGTGTTGGAAACGCCGCACGTCATAGTGGGCGCTGCGATTGCTACAAAGGTGGTAAATCCGGCCCTGGCTCTTCCGCTAGCATTCGCTAGTCATTTTGTATTAGAAACTGTTCCCCATTGGAACCCTCATTTAAACACGGAAACGGAAAAATTCGGTCAACCCACTGTAACCAGCACCAAAATTGTAATCATAGACCTCGTCGCCTCGCTTGTCTTAGGCAGTTATATCGCCCTTCGTGCTCTTCCCGATACAACCCACGCGCTGACAATTCTCGGAGCTTGCTTTATGGCTTCTTTACCCGATACCCTTGAGGCCCCCTACTTTTTTCTACACGTACGAAATAAGACTTTAGCAAAATGGATAAAGTTCCAGAAATCAATTCAGGAAGACGCTGACATACTACCGGGGCTGGCTACACAGGCCTTAACAATAATCGCAGCCTTCTGGTGGATTCTCTCTTAAATTATTTTGCTCTTTCGATATATTCACCCGTTCGAGTATCAACCCTAACCCTGTCGCCCGGATTTATAAACAAAGGAACCTTAAGTTGTAGACCGTTTTCCAAAACAGCCGGTTTATAAATATTGGTTGCCGAATTGCCTTTGACCCCCGGGTCAGCCTCAATCACTTTAAGCTCAACCTTTGGTGAAAGTTCTATTGATAAAGCCTTGTCTTCCCAAAAAAGAACATCAACCGAATCGCCCTCTTTAACAAACTTAATTTGCTCGCCAATTATATCCAGCGCAATTTCGATTTGTTCAAAAGATTTTGGATCCATAAAAACCGCGCTTATGGCGTCCTTATATAAATACTGCAGTTTCCTTTTGCTTGTATTAGCTTCTTCGACCGTTACATTCGAGCTGTAAGAAATTTCGTTTACCGTACCTTTTTCCAGATTCCGCGCACTCACTTTTACCACTGCTCCACCACGGCCCATTTTGATTAAGGAATATTTGATAACCTGATATGGCTTTCCGTAATGCAAAAAGGCTGTCCCGTTTTTTAATTCTGTTGAGTTAATCATATTTTTGAATACGTCAAGCTACTTGCTTCTCATAATAAGTGCCGCGAGTCGGAGTCGAACCGACACGAGGTTTTATCCTCACAGCTTTTTGAGAGCTGCGTGTCTACCAATTCCACCATCGCGGCATATTAAAGGCGAGTACCGTTCCCTGCCTGCGCAGGTAGGCGTCACCTCGGCTTAAGACTCTCCTATTTTACCTTTAGTTGCCTCTTTTCTCAAATCAAAAAGGGTAGTATAAATTCAAAAATGGCGATAGAAAATGGACCACAGGTAACTAAAGCCGAATTAGAAAGAATAATTTTAGCTGATTTTGAGCATTTCCGAAACAGATTTCATCTCGAAACCCGCCGTGATGCCAGCGTCTTACCCGAAGAAGGCGTCCCGATTTACCAAGAACTTCTTTACTCCTTAGAGATGCTTCAGATATTACCCGATAGCCGAAAAAAGGATTTGGCAAAGAAAGAGGAACTTAAGGCTTTTGCTCTGGAAGACTTGGGATACAGAACCGAAGCATATCACTTTGGAAAACGAAATAATTTAAACTTCGACGAAATGCAAAAAAGGGATAACAGGGTAAAAGAAGCTCTCTTGCTTTGTCTTAACTTAGGCATTGCAAATATTCAAATCGCTGAAAAAATATTAAGGTCTACTCCCAAGAAGGAGCGCGACGGATATTTATACAGATTAGTCTTTAAAGATAAGCTAATTACGGTCGAAGAAGCAGACTTAATTACAAAAATTCTCGGCTTTGAAAATCCCTCCAAACCACCTAGATAATACCCTATATTTTGACTTTGAGTCTCCTTTCTACTATACTCTGGCCTCCTACCCAGCCTGTTATATACAGGCATATTTCGTTTTGCTCATTACCAAGCCAAACTAGCGAAAAATCGCGCAACGGAGCCTCCTATGACACTCATAAAAGGAAAGGTTAAGAGGGTGGATGGAAACGTTGGCCGAGCCAGCGTTTCTGGTTCGAAAGGACAAGTTCTCTTTAACGTCTTGCAGCAGCATAGTTTTCGTCCGGGTTACTTTAAGCCTTTCTGGATTATCCCTAACGGCAACTGTAGAATTCCCAAAGTCGGAACCTCAATCATCATGCTTGTGGTATTTGTCGACACCAGGGGCTACTATGCGTTAAAGTGGGGCTTCTATAAGGAGTACGAGGACGCTGCGTCGATTCATTTGGAAAAACCGGATTTTGAAGATTGAGAGATCCAGAAAACTGGAGAAAGAACAGCCCATCAAACTTCAAACAGCAACCGTACCCGGCACACAGGTGGGGATATCCCGAAAACAACGGAGCGTGGAAAAAGACTTTCTACAATACCCGCCATCGGACCCAACCCGTAGTGTTCCATTTCGCAGATTGACCTATACGAGGTCTGAAGATTATTGAGTAGCCCCACTCTTCAGACCTCGGTTTTTCAAAGTCCTTAACAATTTAAAGATTTTGGAGAGCCGTTTAATTTTTCACTTTATATCGTTATATCCCTATATCTTTTCCTACTTCTCTCGCTTCGTCTCTCTTCCGTAAGAACCTAGCTTTCGCTAGAACCTTGTGTCCGCTCACTTTTCCCGCTTAGTTTCGCGGCCATAAGAACCTTTCGCTAGCGCTCAAGAACCTTGCGGCCTCGAGACTATCTGTTACTTTTCTCTTTTGGTTTCTCGACCGTAGAACTTAATTCTGTCACCCTTGAAAAATAAATTAATCGAGCGTAAGGGGCCGTTTCTATGCTTGGCCACATCCAAAATGATGTTCTCGGTATTGTCCTCATTCTCCCGCCACAAAAACATGACCACGTCTGCATCCTGTTCAATGCTGCCCGACTCTCTCAAGTCAGCCAGTTGCGGTTTCCTTGTTCCTCTTTGTTCAACCGCACGGGAGAGTTGTGATATGGTTAAAACCGGAATTTTTAATTCTCTGGCTAAATTCTTAAGGCCTTGCGAGATTTCCGAAACCTCCTGTACCCGATTTTCCAGCTGTCTTGAGCGTGCCAGCTGCAAATAATCAACAACCAACAAATCAATCCCAACTTCCACTTGCAAACGTCTGGCCTTAGTTCGCATTTCCAGAATCGAAAGGGCCGGTGTGTCATCAATATAAAGAGGTGCCTCGGCCAGCTCGCCCATTGCATTAGATAGCTTAGTAAAATCGTCTTCCGTCAACTTCCCCGTCTTAAGGCGCCATGCATCGATATCTGCCTGGGCAACTAATAATCTATCAACCAGCTCTTCTTTGCTCATCTCCAAAGAGAAAAAACCGACCGGTCTTTTATGTTTAACCGCCAAATTTTGAGCAATATTTAAGGCCAGTGAAGTTTTACCTACGCCCGGACGAGACGCCAAAATAAGTAAATTCGATCTCTGCATACCGGCTAAGGTATCGTCAAGATCCTTAAATCCGGTGGGTACGCCCCTTAAACCTTCTGCTTGCTTGTGCAATTCATCCAACCGGTCAAAAGATTCAGCTAAAGCCTCTCTTATCGCGGTAAAGGTCTGCGATAAGTGCCTTTGGCTAAGTGAAAAGATTTCACTTTCGGCTTTATCCATCAGTTCATCCGCAGCCAACCCTTCGTCCATCGAAAGATCAAGAATTTTACTTGCCGAAACCATTAAAGCCCTTTTTATCGCCGAGTCTTTAACAATTCGACCATAATGTTCGACGTGTGCGGCTGTGGGAACCTTATTGGCTAAATCCGCCAAATAACCGGAACCTCCAACTTGTTTTAATGTTTTTCTTTTTTTTAGTTTTTCGCTAACCGTTAAAACATCAATCGGGGTTCTTTCTTCGAAAAGCTCGAGTGCCGATTCATAAATTTCCCGGTGTCTTTCGTCATAAAAATCTCCCGGCTGAAGAAATTGGGCCACCGCAATTACGGCATCTTTATCTAAAAGTAGCGCTCCCAAGACCGACTCTTCGGCTTCGACAGAGTGAGGCGGAATCCGAACATTCTTTTCTGCCATCGTGAAATATAATTAACACCTGGGACCCAAGATGTAAAGAAGACGTTTTAGTCCTTTTTCTCAAGGATGATTATTTTCTGCTCTTCGCCAAGGTCCTCTTTTTTAATCGATAGTTTGGGCATTCTTTCCACAATATACCCAACTTCCTTTAAAAAGGGTTCTACTTGCGCAAGTTTAGCAAAAGATTCTTTATTCAGCCCGGGCATTTGATAGTGCATGGGAATAACAATCTTCGGCTGAATCTCTCTGACGATATCGGCTGCGTCTTTAGTGCCGATTGTATATTCACCGCCTACGGGAATCATTAGAATGTCGATGTCACCCATGTCTTCAATGGTTTCTTGGGCAAGCATATGGCCTAAATCACCCAGGTGGGCAAGCCTAAAATTGTCTGCTTCGATGACATAAATCGTATTTAATCCTCTAACCCCTCCTTTTTTTTCATCGTGGAAACTAGGCAAACCGATTATTGAAATACCCATGATTTCGTACTCGCCCGGACCGTCGACGACCCTTTTAACATCCTTAACCAGTTCTAACTTATCGTGGTCTGCATGATGATGAGAAATGGTTACGATATCTCCCTCAACGCCCGAATATTTTAAACCTACCATTTTAGGATCAAAGGGGTCAGTAACAAGCGAGGCATCTTTAGCTTTGATTCTGAAAGAAGAGTGGCCTAAATAAGAAATATCCATAACTGCTTATCCTAGCAAATGTTAATAAACTTGACAATAGAATTATCCTCCCCTAGACTTACAGGCTGAAGTCAGATTTATGCGAAAAGAAGTTCTTATAGCCATTTTTGCAGGCGTCGCTTTAGGTCTTATTCTGGCTTTTGGCGTCTGGCGGGCCAATGTTGCTCTTCGTTCAAAAGAAAAAGTACAGGAAGAACCTAAAGAAGAAACCACACAAGAAGCTTCCTTTGGCTTAACAATTGCTTCACCCCAGGATTCAGATTTATTGATAGGTTCTCCTGTGGCGGTTTCTGGAATGACCAAACCGTTATCCTGGGTAGCCTTATCGGGAGAAAATAACGACATTGTGGTTCAAGCACAAAATGACGGAAGTTTTAAGGCTGATATTCCCCTTATCGAAGGAGTAAACGAAATAAAGGTGACAGCCTTTGATACCGATGGAACGTCTGCCAATAAAAATTTATCACTCGTCTACTCTACCGAGTTCGCAAAACAAGTAAATCTTCTTTCTCCTTCACCATCTGTAACATCTGAACCTAATACGGCCACCCAAGAAGTAAGAGAAAAAGTGCAGGAAAAAGTCGATTCAGCCAGAAACGCTCCCAAATTCTATATGGGGACGATTACCGACAAACTAGAAGCTTCACTTGAGATAAAAGACTTAAATAGTGAAATTAAGCAGGTATCTATAGATTTAGAAAATGTTACCTTTGTAAAAATCACCAAAACCAAACAAGAAGTAAAATTTTCCGATGTGGCTATCGGCGACTTTATTGTAGCCATGGGCTTTCGTAACGGAAATGGTGTACTAGAAGCCATTCGGATTTTAATCACCAACGAATTTAAAGAAAGTCAGCGTGAAATATTGTTGGGCACTGCTTCGAACGTCAAAAAGTCAGAATTTATCTTTGCTAGCCAAAAAGGTTCGGATTCTTTTGCGATTAAAGATTCCAAAGATTTATCAATAATATCGATAAATAACGAGGGTGAAAAAGAAGCAGCTTTCCTGGATTTGGTCGATGAAGAAAAAGTAATTATCTTTGGCACGAAAGAAAGCGGTGGTTTTAGTACAAGAACTCTTTATCTGGTTCAAGAATAAATTTGCCAAGTTTAATCAATTAAACTACTATCCTATCTAATTATTCCAGCTTAATGGCTGGTTTTTTAATTGCAAAACAGATACTATTAATTATATGAAAAGAGGACCGGTAACACCAAAAGGATTTCGAGACATTGAACCCGAACTGGCCAAAAGACGACGCGGGGCAATAAATAAGATTGCAACCGTGTTGGAAAGTTTCGGATTTACTCCTATCGAAACGCCCACTATCGAGTTTGCCGATACGCTACTTGGTAAATACGGCGAAGATGAAAAGCTCATTTATCAATTTGCCGATAGGGGTGGAAGAATATTGGCACTTCGTTTTGATTTGACCGTGCCCTTGGCCAGATTTATCGCTAATAATCTAGGACTTCTAAATCCCACTTTTTCTCGATATCAGATAGGCCAGGTTTTTCGTGGCGAAAATCCGCAGAAGGGGCGATATAGGGAAATATCACAGTTTGATTTCGACACTGTCGGAAGTGCAAATCTCGAAGAAGATGCAAAGATAATTGCTTCAGCAATTAAAGCTGTGCGAGAAGTGGGCCTTGAGAATGCTCAAATGGCTATTAATGACAGACAAAATTTTAAGGACTTATCTATCGAAGACATCCGCACAATAGATAAAATCTATAAAGTCGGCAAAGAGAATACGGAAAAGAGGCTCTTGGATTTTATCGAAAATACAAAATTGACGGAAAATCTTGAAAAAATATTTAATCTTCTGGAAAATAAATACAACCTAAAGACGGGTTCCGACTTCTTTTTTGACCCGACACTTGCCAGAGGCCTTGATTACTATACCGGGGCAATTTTTGAACTCAAGCCAAATGGAAATCCGAACGAGCAAACAATCGGCGGGGGCGGAAGATATGACAACTTAATCGGAATTTTTGCCGGCCGCCAAATTCCGGCTGTCGGTTTTTCTTTCGGTCTAGACCGGCTTGTCGAGCTTCTTTAATTCCCCACTTGCAACTGGCACTTCTAATCAACGTTCAATACTTCAATTCCACTCAGTATTGATCCTGAGCTTGTCGAACGGATCAATTCATCCCCGATTATATCGGGGTGTTCTTGAATGTTGTTATGGTTTTCGTCCTGCACTATAAGTGCAGACTTTGCTTCTAAAAGCGAAAAACACATCAACGTTCAATTCATCCCCGATTATATCGGGGTGTTCTTGAATGTTGTTATAATAAAAACAGCCTATGAATCAACGTCGTATAAAAATTTACTTAATTCTTTTGCTTGTAGCTCTTATTTGGGGGTTGGCCGGGGTAGTCATTAAATACACCCTTCGGGGTTTTCCCCCACTCGTCTTTTTGACATACCGCTTTTTCTTATCCGCTATTTTCGGATTGCCATTAATATTTCTACTAAAAAAGCAGCTACCCCACGATAGTAAGCTTTTCTGGCATTCGGTTTTCTACGGATTCTTGTCTTCAACTGTCGCTCTGGCATTATTATTTTGGGGTATAGAACTCACAACGGCTATTGATGCTACTTTAATTGCAGCTATTGGCCCAATAACAATCGCGGCAGCCGGAGCGATTTTCTTAAAAGAGCACGTCACTTTACGCGAACGCGTTGGAATTTCGATAGCTTTCGCCGGAACAACACTGACAATTGTCGAGCCCCTTCTCCATAATCAGGGACATCTTTCTTTCATTTCGGGAAACCTTTTAGTTTTTATTTCTGTTCTGGTAACGACGGCAACGGTAGTCTACGCAAAGATATTGATGCGAAAGAATGTCTCACCTTTGTTTGTAACCAATATCTCATTCGTCGTAGGCTTTTTAACTATTTTGCCACTGACTTTGTTTGTTTATTCACCAGAACAAATAATCGAAATAGTATTTCATGCTCAATTATCCTATCACTTGGGGGTCTTATATATGGCTTTCTTATCGGGACTATTGGCTTACTTCCTTTGGCATATAGCTACCAGGTCTATCGAAATAGGTGAAGTTGGTTTAATTGACTATCTTTACCCGCTCTTCGGAACTCCTCTGGCCGTTTTTTGGCTCAAGGAGAAAATCACCCCTCCCTTTATCTTAGGAGCAGTCATTATTGCCCTCGGGGTTATTATTGCCGAATATAAAAAATCTAGGTATAATAAGGCTTCGTAATTATGAAAACACAAATCCATCCTGTCTGGTATCCCGAAGCGAAAATAACCTGCGCCTGCGGGAATTCCTTTAGTGTTGGTTCGACCGTGCCGGAACTAAGAATCGAAGTTTGTTACAAATGCCACCCTTTCTATACAGGTCAGATGAAATATGTCGATACGGCAGGACGCGTAGAAGCTTTTAAAACACGTGAGGCAGGTGCTCAGAAGGATTTTCTCTCTAAAACCGAAAAAAGGAAACTGAAAAAACAAAAGAAAATACTTGAGGAGCTTGAAAGACCAGATACTCTTGCTCAGCTTCGCGAGCAAGGTTAATTCTCAATTATCAATTTTCAATAAATTACCGATGAATCATTGAAACATTTTAAATTGAATAAAAATTAGAAATTTAAAATTATGGAAACACAAACTATTTATTTGGAAATTCGTGGCGCGACCGGAGGTGATGAGGCCAAAAATTGGGGTTCAGATTTACTCAGGATGTATTTAAGATTTGCTACGAAAAAGGGCTGGAAAGTCTTCCCGATTGATGTCAACGTTCTCAAGATTGTTGGGGCTGGCGTCTTGGATGAACTAAAAAACGAATCGGGTGTTCATCGGGTTCAGCGAATTCCGACCACTGAACGCCATGGTAGAATTCATACCTCAACAGCTACCGTTGTTATTCTTCCGGAAATTAAAGAGGGAGAAGTCGTCATAAATCCTTCAGACTTGACCGTCCAGTTTTTTCATTCTTCTTCCCAGGGCGGTCAAAATGTCCAAAAAGTATCGACCGCAGTAAGGCTCACCCATAAACCGACAGGAATTGTCGTTACCGCCCAAAGAGAACGCTTTCAAGAGCAAAATAGAAATATTGCCATGGATTTACTGCGAGCCAAACTCTGGGAAAAAGAGGAAGCCGAAAAAGAAAGAACCATCGCCGGATACAGGAGTGTCATCGGCCGCGGTATGCGCTCCGAAAAAATCAGAACTTATAACTATCCTC